>OHAC01001456.1_pt1 | contig 21698 bp, 18 predicted proteins | sample 1577051 | NCBI WGS metagenome assembly OHAC01 (sample SAMEA3541499, study PRJEB24748) | human gut metagenome | biome: human gut; feature: human-associated habitat; material: faeces | place: China | collected 2012 | reverse complement strand
AGGGAATTTATTGATCGGGGTGTAACATATGTTTGACAAACCTACAATCACAAATTCAGTTCACTTAAAAGATGATCGACACATCATTTTATTTTTTGTACATTATTTAAACATTTCTTTTGTTTTCATAATTTTTTCAAGAAACTTTTCTCCGGCTTATGTGCAATATAACGAATCATCCCCATATCATCTCTATCACCCGCTCAAGATCTTCCGCTTGTTTCCATAGGAATTGTTTTACTTCTTCCGGAGGCTGCACAAGATCGGGAACAACGATCACGCGCATACCTGCCGCATGTGCCGATATTGCTCCTGAAGGCGCGTCTTCCAAAGCGACCGCATCTTCCGGCTCAATCCCGATACTTTTACACGCTTTCAGATAAATCTCCGGCGAAGGCTTTCCTTCCTTCACTGTATCCCCGAACACTTTGCCGTCAAAATAATCGTACAATCCCGCTCTTTTCAAAGACTGCTCTGCGTGTATCTGCCGCGAAGACGTTGCAAGTCCGATCATACATCCATGACTTTTTGCGGCATTCAGCAATTCCGGAGCGCCTTTTTTCACCGCTATTCCTTCTTTATCCGCAATCTTATAATAATATTCCCGTGTCATTTGCGCAAATCGATCCATCGGAAAATCCAAATCAACGTTCGTCTTGAAATATTCTGTCCGCCTCTTCAAGTTAAATCCGACTGTATTATAGATGTGATCTCCGAAGTTTTCATATCCAAGTTCTTTTCCCGCATAATCCCAAGACCGTTTTACAACTTTTTCCGAGTCAAGAAGAAGTCCGTCCATGTCAAAAACCAGCCCCTTCACAGAGACCGGTTTTTTCTTAATCAAGAGTCGCACTCCTGCACTGTTCACATTTTTCTGCGGGCTGCTCCGCCTCTTTTTGCTCTTCCTGGCTGCGAAACGTCACCGTTCCCGCCGCAGCATCCATTCCGTCAACGATTGCCAGAGACTCAAGCTGAAAACCGAGGTTGCGGATGATCCTTCCTCCCGACTGAAAGCCTTTTTCAATCGCGATCCCGATTCCTTCTACTGTCGCGCCTGCGGACTGAACGATCTGGATCAATCCCTGAAGAGCGCATCCGTTCGCAAGAAAATCGTCGATAATAAGAACATGATCTTCCGGCGTCAGGAATTTTTGAGATACGATCACATGATTTCTGCATTTGTGTGTAAATGACTCCACTTCCGCTACATACATTTCTCCGTCAAGATTGATACTCTGCGATTTCTTTGCAAACACAACCGGCACATCAAAATGCTGTGCCGCCACGCAGGCAATACCGATCCCCGACGCTTCGATCGTTAAAATTTTATTAATCGGCTTTTTCGCAAAACGTCTCTTAAATTCAGCCCCCATCTGATCCAACAGCTTAATGTCCATCTGATGATTCAGGAAGCTGTCTACTTTCAATACGTTTCCTTCTTTCACAACCCCGTCTTTTACAATGCGTTCTTCTAAAAAATTCATCTTCTGCTCCTCTCGTTTTCCTGCCTGTGCAGATTATTTTTCCATCTTATTCTTCCATATCGGTTCTTTCTTCGTCGCCGCCTTCCGCCTTTTCATCAAATACACGGAACACTCTTCTTAATATACAGGAATTAATAAAAGCAAGAATACCTGTTCCCGCCAAGATCCAGACCGGGATCGTAAGCATAAGGATTCCCGTATTCCACCACGACAAAACAACCGCTCCGACTGTCAGCGCTGTCATCAAAATTGTATAAGGTAATTTTGCCACCGTTAAAAGGAGCGCATTTTTCAGCGTAGCCCCTATCGTATTTTCATATCTTGCAGTCAGCGCAAATGAATAAATCGTTACTGAAATCAAAAAAAATGCAAGCAGTAAAAAAACACTTTTAAACACCATTCCCAGTGTCCCCGGCATCATTTCCGATATTCTGTAATCAACAAAACAAACGCCTCCGCACAAAAGCAATATAAGCCATATGATTGTACTTTGCTTAAAATTCAACTTAAATGCATGAAGAAACCCTTTAAATATATAACCTTCTTCATTTTTTACAAGTTTCAGCATTACTGTATACAACGCTGTTGTCGATGCTCCGATCGTAATGATCGGCAGTGAGCAAACAAGCCACAAAACATTCAGACACACGATATCGCAAATCTTTGAAAGCACACGCATAATACCGCTGTCAGTAACATCACCCCGCATGATCCGCCTCCCGTTTTTTCTATTGTAAACTACAGTATAGCACAGAAAAGCCTGTATAGCACAGGCTTTTCACATCTTCTTTCGGATAATCACCGGAAGCGATAAAAGATGCGTTCCGGAATCGCAAGCAGCCGTCAAGTTCCCAGGCAAGTCCGGGATTCGGCTCTTCGCCGTTACAAAAAAACAGTCCAACCACAACGGCTGAAACCGGCTGAACTGTTACGATAAAAAAATAGAGCGGGTGATGGGAATCGAACCCACGTATCCAGCTTGGAAGGCTGGTGTTCTACCATTGAACTACACCCGCGTCATCTCTGACACAAGTAGTATACTACCACATGATAAAGATAATTGCAAGAACTTTTTTACTTTTTTTATTTTATTTTTTTATTTGCTTTTTTATTGAATCTTTGTTATAAGATTAAATAGATTTTCACAAATCGAAATCATATAAAGGAAAATATTCCGAATAACCAAAAAGGAGTTGTGTTACTTGAATTTATCACAAATCGCACGTTTACAAGCTTTAAAAAAACATCTGGAAACTTTTCGTAAAAATCACCCGAAATTTCCTTCTTTTTTGAACGCGGTGTCTCATAACGCTTTGGAAGAAGGCACAGTGATCGAAATCAGCGTCACATCGCCTTCCGATAAAAATTATGTTACAAACATAAAATTGAGGCAAGATGATCTGGACTTTCTTCGCGAACTGCAGTCTCTGAATTCCAAATCATAATTTCCCGGCGAAGGGCCGCACATCAGCAAAAACCGGAAGCGCCAAAAGGCACATTCCGGTTTTTTGTTTTATCTGTTTTATTTATTTCGCTATTTTCAGATTTTCATACCGTTTCTCGATAAACTGATCCGGGAAATACTCATCTAACTTTTCAGCGATAATCCCGTTTCCTTCTTTTCCTTCCTGACGTTCTCCGTAACGCGCCAAAGCGGCAAATGACAGCGCCATATCCGCCGTCAGAACAACAAGCAGCAAGGAGCAGATGATACGTCCCGCCTTTTTCGGCAATCGTTCGATCTGTCTTGACAAAAACGGGTAAACCGCTTTCATCCAGATAACGGCGGCAAATCCCCAGAAGAAACAATACAACAGGTTAATTCTTCCTCCCAGATTAAACGGGATCTTACTATAATCCCAGAACACTGTTCCAAAGGCAATCTCCGTAAAAACACTGCATATGTATTCATATGCGCCCCCGAGTATTGTTCCGAAAAGGAATATAAACCAATTACTCTTATCACGGTATCTATATAAAATCCATGTCAGAAGCGCACATGCAATTCCCCACACGATACTGAACTGACCAAACACAAGACTGCTGCGGCTCATAAGACGCCCGGTTGTAATAAGGCAGAATATCGTCTCTACTATATCCCCGATAAATGCTCCGATGATAAACAGACTCGCCAGTTTAAAAAATCCGCATCCTTCCGCAAATTTTTCTTCCTGTTCAGCATCTTTTTCAGTCTCAATATTCGGAAATGCCTTTACCAGTCTTTTCTGGATCCGTTTTGTCAGAGCGTTTTCAAGAAATTTAGACGTTTTCTGCAGCTCTTCCGTAATCTGCTCGATCCGACCTTTCTTTCTTTTCAATTCAAGAACCGCAATTCCCGAACCGAGACCATCCGCAATAAGCAGGCCTAAAAGCACCCATAAGATCACTTCTCCGATCAAACGGGGTATCATATTGACAAGACCGCAAAAAAACGGATTCAGGAAGTAGATCATCAGTACACTGCACACGCCCCATAAAGCAGATACCCGCAGACAAATGTAACCGTCCAGATGAAATTTCTGATCTGAATAATCCCACCACTTTTTATGCAGTATCTTTTCCATCAGCCTTCCCGTAATATATTCTACGAACGAAGTAACGATCATTCCGCCGATAAAAAGAAAGATCAGATTTTCTTTTAATTCCGGCAAAAACACCGCCACCGCCACCGCTCCCGTTCCGTAGATCGGGCAGAGCGGTCCCGCGATAAATCCCCTGTTGACAAACTTGTGCCTGTTAACCGCCGCAACGATGACCTCGCCGCACCATCCGATAAATGAATAAATAAAAAAGATCCATGCCAGTTCATATATTGTGTTTACCATATTTTCTCTTTTGAATTCCTTTCCCGCACATCTTTTTTGCAAAGACGCAGTTTCAGATGCACCTTCGATAAAAATAATCCCCCCGGACACGGTTTTATACGAGACACTCACTCCTGCCCGGGAGGCGCCGCTTTATGTGATGCGTTCTTTTCTATCCGAGCACATCTTTATACAGGGCATGTTTTTCCAATGCCTCCGTGATTTTGACCATATCGGACAGATCTCCGATCATGATAACGCCTGCAAGGCGGTTGTTTAAAAAGTAATATTTACTGTATCTTCCTTTTCCCATATCTTTAAATTCTGCCGTCTTATAAAGCAGATTCGGATTTTTCCCGTTATCTCCGGCTGCGAAAAGAGCCGTGTTCATCCCATGGAATGTCAATGTCGGAGCTGTCGCCGCATACTCAATCTGATCCCCTGCCGCATTTGCGCCCGCGATACGTCCCTGTTCGGAAGCCTCCGGCCAAACAGCATAGTTTGCCCCGTTAAATTCCGCACAGTCACCGCATGCATATACGTTCGGAACACTCGTTTCCATCCGTTCGTTCACTTTAACGGCACGGTCCGCATCAAGTCCGATCTCCTTAGCCAATGCTGTATTTGCACGCACTCCCGCCGATACAACGACAACTTCCGCAGGAATCACCTGACCGTCAGACAAGCGGACTCCCGATACATGTCCGTCTCCTTCCACTGCTTCCACGGAAACGCCCGTACTGATCTTCACACCGCTCTTTTCGGCGAACATCCTCAAAATGTCCGAAGCGTTCTCGTCAAGCTGACGTCCCATAAGAATCGGAGCAGCTTCTAACACTTGTACATCAATCCCCGCTTTTTTCAGTTCCCAGGCAGCTTCCAGACCAAGCACACCGCCTCCGATCACAACCGCTTTCGCCGCATGTTCCATCATTTTTTCCAGTTTTTCCACATCTGCAAGGCGGCGGATCGCAACTACTTCCGGCAAAGAACTTCCTTCGATCGGAGGTATAAAGCACTCGCTTCCAAGTGCATAGATCAGTCTCGTGAAATGCACTTTCTCTCCGCTTTCAAGAATCACTTCTTTTTCATTTACATCGACAGACGCCACTTTCTTTCCTAACATTTGGAACACTTTGTTTTCTTCATACCATGACGGATCTACGATCGCGATCTGATCCGCGCTCAATCCTGCCACGATCGACTTTGTCAGCATCGGACGGTTGTATGCCGGATACTCTTCATCAGAAATGATCGTAACAGCTCCCGTTTTATCACGTTCCCTTATCGCCTTGGCAGCGTTAAATCCTGCCGTTCCGTTTCCGAGGATAACATAATATTCTTCTGTATTATTCAAAACGGCGCTTTCTTCTGCTTCAACTTCTATAAAATTCTCTTTTCCGACTCCGCACACCGGACATATCTCGAGCGAAGAATCGAAAATTTCTCCGCAGACAAGACATTTCACAAGCGTTCTGGCGCCTTTTTTCTTCGGCTTTACAGGTTCTTTGTTCTGCACGATGCACCCGAACTGATATCCGTACTCATAAGCGCTCACAAGATCCGCTTCCGATGGTTTAAACCGAACGCGGAATCCTTCCGATACTTTCATTTTCAGTTGTTTCAGACGCTGCGTAATATTCGGCACTCCTTCTCCGCTCCAACCGTAGCTTCCGAATGCGCCGGCATATTTTCCTCCGTGAGTAGCCGGAAACATTGCAAGTGTAAGATCCCATATCGGCTTGAGCGCTTCTCCGACAATCGTAGGAGTTCCAAGCAATATTCCGTCCGCAAACAAAAGTTCTTCGTTCACTTTCTCTGCGTCTGCCTCAACCATGTCATAAGACCTGACGTCGATATCGCCGCTGTCTTTGACTCCTTCCGCGATTTTTTCCGCAAGCATCTTCGTGTAGCCATATGCGCTCACATACGGGATAATAACTGTTTTTTTCTCATTCGGATTGACCACTGTCGACCATTCTCTGTATTGCTTCATAACCTGTCTGATCCGATCTCCTACGAGAACCGGTCCATGCCCCGTACAGATCATGGAAATATCCATTGTTTCAACACGGTCGAGAGCTTTAAGCATAAAAGGTTTGAACGGTCCGATAATGCAGTCATAATAATATTTCAAAGCACTTTGATAATCCGCCTCATTTTTAATCTCACTTGATACGACTTCCGGGAGACAGTAATGTGCACCGAAAGAATCACATGTTACAAGAATCTGTTCTTCCTCAATAAAAGTGTACATCGTATCCGGCCAATGAAGATTCGGAACAAACAAAAACTCAAGCGTCTTATTTCCGATCGTCATCTTCTCTTTATCCCTTGCCGGAATGCCGACAAAATCCCGGTTTACGATCTCTTTCAGGAAACCGAGCGCACATCCCGTAGCGATCACCTTCATCTGCGGACTATAATCGAGAAGGCGTTCTACGCTTCCGGCATGATCCGGCTCTGTATGACTTACAACAAGATAATCGATTTTCCGAATGTCGATCACTTCTTGAAGATGTTCCAAATATTCGTCAAAAAACTTCGCTTTTGCAGTCTCGAAAAGAACTGTTTTGTCCCCCGCCTTCATCACATAAGAATTATAAGTTGTACCGAATTCCGTATACATGATAATATCAAATACTCTGAGTTGATCGTCAATAATACCTGTCCAATAAAAATCATCTCTTAATTTCAAACTTTTCATTTTCTGCCTCCTCTTTTTCTTTTTTATGAAACTCCGTTTTTCTTGCAAATATCCGCCAGACAGCACTTCTCGCAGTACGGCTTTGTCCTTGCCGTACACACATCCCGCCCGTGGAAGACAAGCCTGTGACAGAAATCGCTTCCCTCCTGAGGAGGAATGATCTTCCACAATGCCATCTCGACCTTTTTCGGTTCTTTTATCCCATCTACGAGTCCGATCCGGTTTACAAGCCGGATACAATGCGTATCTGTCACAATCGCAGGTTTCCCGAACACATCACCCATGATAAGGTTTGCGCTTTTTCTTCCGACTCCCGGAAGTTTCATCAGCGCGTCAAAATCATCCGGCACTTTCCCTTCATACTCATCCCGGATCATCTTCATACAGCCGCTGATATCGCGCGCCTTGCTTCTGCCAAGACCGCACGGACGCACAATTTTCTCAATCTCATCTACATCCGCTTCCGCCAAAGCTTCCACTGTCGGATATTTTTCATATAACCCTTCCACCACTACATTGACACGGGCATCTGTACACTGTGCCGCAAGCCGCACACTGACAAGCAGTTTCCATGCCTGATCATAATCAAGCGTACAGCCGGCGGACGGATATTCTTTTTTCAGCCGCTCGATCACCTGTAACGCACGCTGCTTTTTTGTCATCTTTGGTATCCCTCCGCTATCACTTCTCATCCATATGTTTTCTCAGTTCGGCAAGAGCTTCTGAAAATCTTTTTGACACAGCCGTCGGATTGCCTTTCAAATGTCTTGCTGCACGGATATAGCTTCTGTCTGTTCTGTCGTGCATCTTCGTCATCTCCCGGGAAATATTTTTCTTGATCTTCGCATATTCTTCCCGTTTATCTTCGCCGATCAATTCGTCAACCTTTGATGTAAATTCTTCCTTCATCAACAGTTCCGCCCTCTCCGACAATCTTGCAAGAAGACGCTGTCTCTCTTCGCGCCTTGCATGAACACGCGCCAGATATTCTTCTTTGCGTGAATTGATTTGTTCGCGGCGTTTCTTCTTTTGAACTTTGATCTCTTCTTTGTATCCCTCTACCATTTCTTCTGCGCGCTGACGGTAACTGTCCATATGCTCTTCTGCCAGTTTTTTGTAATCTTCCGCCATTTCTTCCGCACGTCCGCGGTAATCCTCTACATGTTCTTCTACACGCCTGCGATAATCTTCTACAAACTCACCTGCGCGCTGTCGATAATCTTCCACAAACTCACCTGCGCGCTGTCGATAATCTTCCACAAATTCTTCAGAAGCGACTTTTAATTTCTCCTGTATCTTCCTGATCTGTTTTTTGCTTTCTTCAAGCTGTGCAAGAATCCGCTTCAGATCCATCGCATCATTAAACGACTGCGTCACATCGACCGCCGCCGCAACAGTCAGCACAAATGCGATACCCTCCGCAATAATCGTCGGAATCTTCAGCACCGCTCCCTCGATCGGTACATGAACAAACTTAACAAGTAAAACGGAAAACAATCCCCACCCCAAAGACGAGGTAAGACAAATATATCCGTTCAGATTAAATTTCTGATTGCTGTAATCCCAGTATTTCACATTGAAAAGTCTCTCCATAACCGCCCCTGTAACGTATTCCAACAGCGTTGCTCCAACCATGCCGAATAAAAAGATCAACGGAATACTGTCTCTGACTCTGATCGTACTGATCAAGACCGCAAGCGCTCCGAATCCATAGATCGGCAGCATCGGCCCGTACATAAATCCGCGGTTTACCCAGCGGCGTTTCCGCACAGAAACAAAGCAGCATTCCCATACCCAGCCGATAAAACTGTAAATGAAAAAGAACAATACCCATTGTGTCAGATGATATGACTGCATGTTTATTTCTCCTCAATCGCTGTAATCAGGTCAACTCTTCTTTGATGACGTCCTCCTTCAAACTCAGCGTCAAGCCATGTCTCTACGATCATTTTCGCAAGCTCCGCTCCTACCACACGAGCTCCGAACGCCAGGATATTACAGTTATTGTGCACTCTTGCCATCTTTGCCGTAAACGGCTCGCTGCAAACCGCGGCGCGGATTCCTTTTACTTTATTTGCCGCAAGAGAAATTCCAAGACCTGTTCCGCAGATCAGGATTCCCTGTTCAACCTCGCCTGCTGCCACTGCTCTTGCCACGATTTCCCCGTAGACCGGATAATCACAGCTCTCGCTTGAATTTGTTCCGTAATCTACTACTTCATGTCCTTTTTCTTTCAGGAAACTAATGATTTCCGCCTTTAATTCTAATGCTGAATGGTCATTTCCGATTCCGATCTTCATATTCTTCTCCTTTTCTTTTCCACTTTATTTTATTTACATGCTTCTTTACAATAAAATTGATTTCTCTATCATCATAACAAATCCGGCGCTGTGATTCAATAAACCTAATTTACAAAACGCTCTTTAGAAAGCCGGTTCTGTCAAACAATTTTTATAAAAATATTTCCTCAAGTTGTTCCGGTTTCCCGGCGCGATAAGTCGCATCCGCTTCTGTTTCCGGTTCGCCCCATACCGCATGAACACAATCCACTCCCGCATTGAGGGCGCATGCCATATCTGAAGCGCTGTCTCCGATATAGACGGTTTCTTCTTTCCGCGCTCCTGACAGTTCCATATATTTCAGCAGCGGCTGTGCCGACGGTTTATGCTCTTTCGTGTCATCGGCACATATGCATATCGAAAAATATTTTCGTATCGGAAGCTGATCAAGAACAAGCTCCAGTTCCTCGCGTGTTCTTGATGTTACGACACCAAGCGTACTTCCTTTTTTCTCCAGTTTTTCCAGAAGTTCTTCTATTCCGTCAAAAATGCGGATCATATCGATGTTCTTCTCTTCATTTGCCACCCACATTTCGACTGCGCCCGGGATTTTTTCTTCTTCCACCCCGAGAAGATGCATATTTTTCACAGATGTATTAGCCAGCACAAACTTCAGATCTTCTATCTCGTACCGCTCTCCTTTTACCGTCATGAGCATCTCCTGCAATGAATATAATATGCAGTCTCTCGTATCGATCAGTGTTCCGTCCACGTCAAAGACAATATGTCTGTATTTTGCCATTCCTATACCTCCCGCTGTCTTCTCAAATCTTTTTTCTTCTTTCTTTTTTCGTTTTTCAGGAAATTCCTCTCATCGTAAGCTGTATCCTCTTCTTTTTCATATCCACGCTCATCACCTTTACATCCACAACGTCTCCGACGCTCACTGCCTCAAGGGGATGTTTGATATAACGGTCTGTAATCTGGGAAATATGTACGAGACCGTCCTGATGAACTCCGATATCCACAAACACGCCGAAATCAATGACGTTTCGCACCGTTCCTTTCAATATCATTCCTTCTTTTAAATCTTTCATTTCCAGTACGTCCGTTCTAAGAATCGGTTTTGGCATCTCGTCACGCGGGTCGCGCGCAGGCTTTTCCAACTCTTTTACGATATCGCGCAGGGTGATCTCGCCGATTCCTAATTCTTCTGCCGTCGCTTTATAGTCTTTTATCGTAAGAGATAATCCCGCCAGATTATGAGCCGCCACATCTTCCGGTGAATACCCCTGCTTTTGCAAAAGGCCTTTTGCCGCTTCATATGATTCAGGGTGGACGCCCGTACCGTCAAGCGGATTCTCTCCGTCGCGGATTCTCATAAATCCCGCACATTGTTCAAACGCTTTCGGCCCAAGTTTCGGCACTTTCAGAAGTTCTCTTCTGCTCGTAAACTTTCCGTGCTCCTCTCTGTAGGCTACAATATTTTTAGAAATCGCCGAACTGATTCCCGAAATGTACGATAAAAGCGGCGCAGACGCCGTATTCAAATCAACGCCGACTTTATTAACGCAGTCCTCTACGACTCCCCCAAGCTTTTCTCCCAGTTTCTTCTGATTCATATCATGCTGATATTGTCCGACGCCTATCGACTTCGGATCGATCTTCACAAGTTCGGCCAATGGATCTTGAAGTCTTCTCGCGATGGACGCCGCGCTTCTTTGACCTACATCAAACTTCGGAAATTCCTCACTTGCAAGCTTACTTGCCGAGTAGACAGAAGCTCCCGCTTCATTGACGATCACATACCGAACCTGCTCAGGTATCTCTTTCAAAAGTTCCACGATAAACTGTTCTGATTCACGGGAAGCAGTTCCGTTTCCAAGCGAAATAAGTGAAATATGATATTTCGGAATGATCTTCTTTAGCAAGTCCTTACTTGCCTTGATCTTCTGCGGAGTCGTCGGAGCCGTCGGATAAATGACCGTAGTTCCGATCACCTTTCCCGTCGGATCGACAACTGCCAGTTTACATCCCGTACGAAACGCCGGATCCCATCCAAGCACTACTTTCCCCGCGATCGGCGGCTGCATGAGAAGCTGATGCAGATTTTTCCCGAATACGTCGATCGCTCCGTCTTCCGCTTTCTCCGTCAGTTCATTTCTTATCTCCCTTTCGATCGCAGGCTCGATCAGACGTTTATAACTGTCCTCGACAACTTCTTTTAAGACCGAAGTCGTATACGGATTATCATTTACGATCGTCTTTTTCTCTAAATATCTCAGAATATCTTCCTCCGGAGCCTCTACTTTGACCGTCAGTATTTTTTCTTTCTCACCACGGTTCAGCGCAAGAATCCGATGTCCGGCAAGCTTTTCAACCGATTCTTCAAATTCGTAATACATCTCGTAAACAGATTCTGTCTCCGGATCTTTTGCTGTAGAAACGACTTTTCCTTTTTTCATCGTCGTTTTTCTGATCCATGTACGATAATCCGCATTATCGGAAATGATTTCCGCAATAATGTCTTTTGCTCCGGCGATTGCTTCTTCCTCTGTCTTTACTTCTTTTTCTTCCGAAATATATTGCTTTGCGGTTTCTTCCAAAGGTTCTTTTGCCTGCTGCAGCATCATATACGCTGCCAAAGGCTCTAATCCTTTTTCTTTCGCGATCGTCGCCCTCGTCCGCCGCTTCGGACGATATGGCCGATACAGATCTTCCACTGTCACGAGCGTCTCAGCTAAAAGGATCTTCTCTTTGAGTTCTTCTGTCATCTTTCCCTGCTCTTCAATGCTCGAGATCACCTGCTCTTTCTTCTCTTCCAGATTTCTCAGATAGAGAAGTCTTTCATGAAGCTTCCTAAGCTGCTCGTCGTTGAGTGACCCGGTCGCTTCTTTTCTATATCTCGATATAAACGGGATCGTATTCCCTTCATCGATCAAAGTTACCGCCGCGTCAATCTGCCAGCGGTTCACATCAAGTTCTTCTGTCAGTTTTTGATTGATATCCATTTATAAAAATCCTCTCTCTAAATTAATTCACAAACAGCATTATACATAGTTTACCACACACGTACATTCCATTCCACCTTTTCCCGCGAACTTTACACGACTGCTTTACATTATTGACCGGTCTTGTCTGTCTTTGTTATAATATATGACTGAACTGACGCAATACAAAAACAGACATGCGAAACCCGGCATATAAAAATTGCCGCCTCGTTTTGCGCGCCGAAACGAAATGGAGAAGTTATGGAACGTACGATCACATATAAAATAACCGACAGCGGACAAAACATCCGTATTGACAGTTTTCTCCGAAAGCACGGATATTCCATGCAAAATCTGACACTTCTTAAAAAAATGCCCGAAAGCATTTTAAAAAACGGAGAATGGTCTTATATGCAAACAACACTTCAGGCAGGAGATATTCTGACTGTCCGCATTCAGGAAGAAACTTCCTCTCCGAATATTCCCGCTGTCAATCTGCCGATCGATATTGTCTATGAAGATGAAGATATCATAGTGATAAACAAAGCTGCCGGAATGCCGATCCACCCTTCTCTTAACAACTATCGAAACTCTCTTGCAAACGCGCTGATGTGGTATTATGAACAACAAAACAAACCTTTTATTTTCCGCTGTACAAACCGTCTTGACCGGGACACTTCCGGTCTGACTGTCGTTGCGAAGCATATGGTCAGCTCTAATATCTTATCTTCCATGACCGCCCGGCATCAGATCGAACGGGAATATCTCGCCATTGTACGCGGACACGTCACTCCTTTTGAAGGAACGATAAATGCTCCGATCGGACGAACCGGAAGTTCTCTCATCGAACGGAAGATCGATTTTGAAAACGGCGAACATGCAATTACCCATTACCACACAGTTTTTGAAAAAAACGGGCTTTCACTCGTTTCTCTTATTTTAGAAACAGGCCGCACACATCAGATCCGAGTCCATATGAAACACCTCGGATTTCCTTTGATCGGAGATTATCTGTACAATCCGGATATGGAACTGATCGACCGGCAGGCGCTTCACTCTCACTGTCTTCGCTTTCTCCATCCGATAACCGGAAGACAAATGACATTTACCGCCGATCTGCCCGAAGACATGGCAAGATTGTTTGCCTGAGAACCCCTTGAAAATCATTCTTTAAAATTATTTATTTTTTATTCCAAAAAGGGTTGACATATTTCAAAACCTATAATATAATAAATTTCGCTGTGAACGAAACAGCAAATGTGCGATTAGCTCAGCTGGATAGAGCGTCTGGCTACGGACCAGAAGGTCGGGAGTTCGAATCTTCTATCGCACGTACGAAAAGAGATGTTGCTTATGCAGCATCTTTTTTATTGTAAAATAATTCTTGATCAGGCTCGGATTTTCCCCGTCGCCGACAAAAAAACTCAGAAGAACTTTCTCCTGAGTTTTTTGATATCATTTCTTATTCTGCAAACTGTTCTGACTGCGCTTTAATCAGTTCTGTATCGTCAAAGTAATTGATCTTCATTGCAGCTTTTACTTCTGCAAGTGTCTGTGCCGCAACCGCTTCCGCTTTCTCGCTTCCCTTTTTAAGCATCTCATAAACCGCCGGAATATCTTTACTGAATTCTTTTCTGCGGTTCCTGATCGGCTCTAACTCGGCCTGAAGCACATTATTCAGAAAACGTTTCACTTTCATATCTCCGAGTCCGCCGCGCTGATAATGTGCTTTCAGCTCGTCCAGATCCGAATATTCCGGCAAAAACTCTGCAAAATATTCCGGTCTGCAAAATGCATCAAGATAAGTAAATACTGTGTTTCCTTCCAGTTTTCCCGGATCTTCCACCCGGATATGAGTCGGATCGGTAAACATACTGAACACTTTCTTCTTAATCTCCTCCGGCTCTTCCGACAGATAGATACAGTTCCCGAGTGATTTGCTCATTTTCGCTTTTCCGTCAATTCCCGGAAGCCGCAGACAAGCCTGATTTTCAGGGAGAAGGATCTTCGGATCTATAAGTGTATCCCCATATACGGAATTAAACTTATGAACGATCTCTTTTGTCTGTTCGATCATCGGCATCTGATCTTCGCCGACCGGAACAGTCGTCGCCTTAAACGCCGTAATATCCGCCGCCTGACTGATCGGATATGTGAAAAATCCTACCGGAATACTCGTCTCGAAATTACGCATTTTAATCTCTGTTTTTACAGTAGGGTTTCTCTGAAGTCTTGACACCGTCACAAGATTCATATAATAAAACGACAGTTCACATAACTGCGGAATCTGCGACTGGATAAAAAGCGTCGATTTTTCCGGATCAAGTCCGCACGCAAGATAATCCAAAGCGACTTCAATAATATTGCTGCGCACCTTTTCCGGATTATCCGCATTATCCGTCAGCGCCTGAGCATCTGCGATCATAATAAAAATATCGTCGAACTCTCCCGTATTCTGAAGCTCCACACGTCTTCTTAACGATCCTACATAGTGTCCCACATGAAGTCTTCCTGTCGGACGGTCACCTGTAAGCATAACTTTTCTCATAATGTTCATTCCCTCTCATTTCCCATTTTCGCTCCTGTCGAAAATGTTCCTGTTAAAATTAATCTATCTTTATCCTGTTTATCTTTACCGCTGCTCTTTTATTTATTATGAGCGGCAATCCGCTTCTGCTTTGAAAATTTTTGTTTTGAGAGCTGAGGTATCATCTTCTTTTCCGGCTCATAGACGACTTTATAAAGTACATACGCCATAATCACCGCTCCGAATACGTCCAGAACAGAATGTTGTTTCAAAAACATCGTTGCAAGAATGATCAGCGCCGCCAATATGTACGCCGCATTGCAGACAGCTTTGTGTTTTTTCAGTTTTTCACTCTCATGGACAGCGATACACACGCTCAGCGTATTAAATACATGCAGACTCGGGAATACATTCGTACATGTATCCGCACGATACAGCATCCGCACCATATCCACAAATACATTATCTCTCTCAAATACGACCGGACGAAGATCCTGCCCATTCGGAAATATCGTCGATATGATCAAGAATATTGTCATACCGGTAAACATAAACTTCGCCATTTTATAAAATCCCGGTACGTCCGTAAAGAAAAAATACACAAATGCAGCCGCGATAAACGCAAACCACATCAAATACGGAATAATAAAATATTCAACAAACGGAATCCACATATCAAACTGCGTCTGGATCACATGATAGTTTGTCGTTACATGCTTTTCCAAAAGCAAAAACCACGGCATGTAGATAAAAATATACAAAAATACCCACGCATGTTTATACTTTTTCAGCCAGCTTCCGAATTTACCACTTTCTTTTTTGCCCATTACACGACTGCCCCTTTTCATATGCAATCTTTTAATCTTTGCGATTGCAACGATTATAGCACGATTTAAAATGTACAACAACCTTCTTCATAAAACATTTAGGAAACATTTATTAAATTTTCCGGCTGTTATCCTGCAATGATATGCAATTTTTCTTCCAGTATCTCCACCGATGCCTTATATCGGGAAAACGCCGCCTCTCCGTCTGTATGGATCGGAAGGCTTCGCTGCGCCTCAACCGATACCGAAGGACTCCGAATGATCGTAATTTCTTTTGCTCCCGTATGTTTCCCAAAAAACGCTCTCGGCAACAGCCACACCGCCTTCAAAGGAGACATATGGTGCGCTATCACGATATCGATGCAGCCATCCGTCACGGACGCCTCCGGGGCAAATCGAAAACCGCCGCCTTCATATGGAAGATTCATAAAAGCCACAAAAAGAGTTTTTTCAAACATCTGTTTTCTCCCGTCAGGCAGCGTTACCGTCAACTTTGTCGGCCGGTCTTTTTTCAGACGGTCAAGGGCAACTACTGCGTAACTTAGTTTACCCAGCCCTATTTTATTCAGCCGCTTTTTCCATTGTGACACGCACACTTCATGACAGACTCCTGCGTCGAACCCCATCCCTGCGCTTACAATAAATCTCCGGCTTTTTCCTTCTCTTGAAATCTGTCCTACATCGGCAGAAATCACTTTCTTCGGAGATAATACAGATTGAAGTGCTTTCATCGGATCTTTCGGAAGTTTTAATCCCCGCGCGAAATCATTGCTCGACCCTATAGGGATATACCCAAATGTTATCAGATCCGGACGTTTTATCCCGTTTACGACTTCATTAACTGTGCCGTCTCCGCCTAAAACAACAATCGTATGCCGTTTATCATCTGCCGTGATAAACGCCGCCGTCTTAGCGGCATGACCTCTTCTTTTTGTCAGATATACACGGTAATTTATATGTCGTGCCTTCAATTCTGATTCTATTTTCTGCCATGCTTTCATTCCCATTCCTGAACGCGCTTTCGGGTTTATAATAAAATCATATTCTTTTTCCATTTTTATTATCTCTTATCTATTGTTCCTTTTATAAGCTCCGTCCGCTTTTTATGTTCTGTTTTGTTTGTCTTTCGTCAGCGAACCGCTTCGCGAAGCGCCCCGTCGAGATAACATCTAAGCGACCGGCTCATATTTCCTTCAAAATCAGCCTTTCCATGCTTAATGCACCACTCAAACACATTCCCGATTACGATCATCCTGATATCTGTCGTAAATTCTTCGATCGGCTCATTCAATACTGCGACGCCTGCCTGCACTGCCTTTTCGACATAAGCTCTTACTGTCACGATCGGATACGGACGTTCTGTACGGATATCTGCATTCAACGCCTGGTTTTTCGTATCATAGTAACCGGACATAAACTCAACTCCAAGTTCACGGCAGTATTTTACATAATTCAAATACACTTGGATAATACCGTCTTTTACTGCTTGTACGCTGTCCGGAAGTTCCAAAAGATTCGGTTCGATCTGAGGCTGATCTTCTATATAGTAAGAAAGAAGATCATCTTTTGTCTTAAAATGGTGGTAAAAGCTTCCATTGGAGACACCCGCCTCCTCACATATATTTTTGATAGACAGTTCCTCGTATCCGCCCTTCTGCAAAATGCGTTTCGCTGCCTTGAATATTTTTTCTTTCGTCTCCCGGGATTTTTGCTGCTGTCTTGAGATCTGTTCTTTTTCTTTCATCCAAGCACACTCCTGTCTGTTCTGACTTCATTCAATACATACAGCAACAGTTTACCACAGTATCTCATACATTTCAAGAAAACCGAGTGTGCTCTACAAACTTATCAAATGCAGACGGCATCGCATACTCTTCCTCTAATTGTTTTATCTTTACAAATATATTTTCCGATCCATCCGCTCCGTTTTCCACACACATTTGACCGACGTTTGGCGCCGACGTTTTTTCCAGTTCATCGACCAGCAGTTCATATCCTGTCATATGCCATTCTACATGGCTGAAAATATGTTTTGCCGTTCCAATCCGTTTTACACGTACCGGAGTCAGCCCTGCCGTCTGCGCATACCCGATCACTTCCTCTGTCCTGAGGTGCCCTTCCACATTCGGAAATTCATACATTCCGGCAAGGAGTCCTTTTTGAGGCCGTTTCCTGATTGCCACTTTTTCATTATCCCGAAAAATAAACACCGTCCTCTTTTCTATTCTTCTTGCTTTCGCCTTTTTCTTCACCGGGAAATCCATTTCCCGTCCTTCCTTATGTGCTTTGCACAGCGCTTCAAGCGGACAGGCGGCGCATTTCGGCTCTCCGTTCGGAACACAGACGATCGCTCCCAACTCAATCAACCCCTGATTAAAATCACCCGGCGCATCTTTCGGGATGATTTCTTCGATCAATTCTTCTACTTTTGATCTTACAGCCGCCGTTTTGATATCACCCTCATCTGCCGTAAGCCTCGATACTACGCGCAGAACATTTCCGTCTACTGCGGGTTTCGGAATGTGATAAACAAATGATCCGATCGCTCCCGCAGTATAATTTCCGATTCCCTTCAGCGAACGTATTTCTTCATATGATGAAGGAAACCTTCCTCCGTATTGTTCCATAATCTGACACGCCGCAGCTTTTAAATTGCGGGCCCGGTTATAATACCCCAATCCTTCCCACAGTTTCAATAACCTGTCTTCCTCGACAGATGCAAGTGCGCTCACATCGGGAAGTTCACTTAAAAAGCGCTCATAATAAGGCTTTACCGCCTCCACCCTCGTCTGCTGAAGCATAATCTCCGAAATCCACACTCTGTATGCGTTAATCCTCTTTCTCCACGGAAGATCACGCTTATTCTCACGAAACCACTCTACAAGAGGCCGGACAGATTCTTTTAAGATCGGATTGCCTAGAACGACGTCTACCGCATCGCTCAGCTCGATCGCATCGCTTGTCACATCACAGTCATAGGCAAGCACTTTTACACCTTCCTTTGCCGTCTTTTGAAGCGCTTCGGCAAATTGAGGATGTGTCTCTGTATTCGGCGTGAAATAACGCACGCCTTTCATCTGGATCACAAAAAACACATATGCCTCATATCCATTCTTCTTTGCATCGGAAAGCTCTTCCTTCAGAAGTTCCTTCATCTCCTCGTCGGTCTCTTCCTCCAGCATCATCAGGCTTTCCTCTACGGTTTCTTTACATTTTTTATATTCTTTATACGCATCCACAATGGGAGTCAGCTCGCTCTGCTCTTTCATGAGCTTCTGAAACCTTGCGGTATCGTTTACCACGGAAGGTTCACTTAATTCGCTCATGATCTCTTCCAGACGGATGAGTAAATCTTCCAGACGATCAAACATCGTTTCTCTCCTCCTGTTTCGGTCTCCTTCCGCCTACGACCCGCTCCAGCCCCGCCAGATCCTTTTTCACATAGACGTCCAGAAAACCACCGTTTTTCAAAAGTTCCATTACCGCTTCAGCCTGGGTGCAGCCGATCTCAAAAAGCATCCAGCCGCCGGGCTTTACATGCTCTTTTCCCTCCCGCACCAGCCTGCGGTAAAATTCCAGCCCGTCCGCGCTTCCATCCAGGGCGCCGATGGGCTCATGATCCCTTACCTCTTCCATGAGAGTGGGTATCTCCTCCGAAGCAATATAGGGCGGATTGGAAACAATGAGACCAAAGCTTCCCTCCACCTTTTCAAAAAGATCGCTTTCCAAAAAAGAGGCCTCCGTCTGAAGCCTCTTTCCATTTTCCACAGCGACTTTTAAGGCTTCTCCGGAAATATCCACTCCCGTACCGGTAAGCCCCGGTACCAGTTTGAGAAGACTTAAGAGAATGCAGCCGGAACCGGTACACATATCAAGTACTTTCATTCCCGGCTTTACTGTTTTTAATGCTTCCTCCACAAGTGTCTCTGTATCCTGTCTTGGAATCAGGACATTGGAATTTACCTTGAACTTCAGCCCCATAAATTCCGTCTCGCCCACAATATACTGCAACGGGATATGCTCTGCACGCTTTTTGACGGCAAGTTCATATTCCTTCAGCAGATCATCCGAAAGATCATCTTCCATATGCATATAATAAAATTTACGGTCTATCTTACAGCCCATTTCCAAAAGCAGCCATGCATCTGTTTTCGCATCTGCAATATGCGACAGCTCCAGCACTTTTTCTCCATGGGCAACAGCTTCCCGATATGTCATTCTTATCTCACGCCCTTCTACTTCATTTCCCGGCGGATTTCTTCCACATAAGGTTTCCAGTCAAAAACGGCCTCCACAGAGGCAATTCCAACCTCGATCATCTCATCATCCGGTTCTTTTGTTGTCAAACCCTGCAGCCATAATCCCGGCTTGCTCAAAAGATTCACAACTGCATTATCGCTTCTTCCTGCCAGCCGGATAAATTCATAGGATACACCTGCGATCACCGGGATCAGAAGCAGACGCAAAACCACACGGAGGATTGGAGAATCCACGCGGATAAACATAAAAAACAAAATGCTGACTAACATTACGATCAGAAGAAAACTTGTTCCACAACGCTTGTGGAATCTGGAACTTTTTCTCACATTATCCACGGTAAGATCCATGCCATGTTCAATGCAGTTGATACATTTATGTTCTGCACCATGGTACATATAAACACGCCGGATATCCTTCATCAGAGAGATAAGTGCTACATATCCGATGAAAATCACCAGACGGATCACTCCCTCTAACAATGCGATCACCCACTGGGATGTAATTACTTTCTGAAACAGAGTCGATAAATAATATGGAAGCATCATAAATACTGCCACAGCAAGAACAATCGATAATACAACCGTTCCGCCCATCATGGCATTTTCCTGCTTCTTCTCTTTCTGCTCCTGTCTCCTGCGCTCTTCTTCCGTCATTGGCTCTTTTTTCTTCTCATCCACTTCCTCATCTTCAAAAAAAGAAGCGGAATAAGTCAATGTCTGCATTCCGAGCACAAGCGACTCTATAAAACTGAATACACCTCTTAAAATCGGCATATTTCTTATTTTCTTATTCTTGATGATCCCAGTATATTCTGAAACCTTCACTTCAATCTCATGGTCAGGCTTTCTCACTGCAACGGCGTACTTTTCCTGATTCTTCATCATCACGCCTTCCATGACAGCCTGTCCGCCAATTCCTGAATATCTCATTTTAAAAACCATGTCTTTCTCATAGAGTTTCCATGTTCTAAAAAAGGTTGAGATTTAATAACCTCAACCTTATCTGTAACCACTTTTTTCTATTTGTTGATACCGTATTTCTTGTTGAACTTATCAATACGACCATCAGCTCTGTTAGCTTTCTGCTGACCTGTGTAGAATGGATGGCATTTAGAACAGATCTCAACGTGGATATCTTCCTTTGTAGATCCTGTAACAAATGTATTTCCACAGTTACATGTAACAGTTGCCTGATAATAATCTGGATGGATTCCTTCTCTCATGATTTTCACCTCTTCTATTCTTATCGTTGATTTGTTATGCTTGTTCTATACTCTTTATGCCCGTATACCCGATTCGCATATGGCACTTACTGCAAGAATATACACGATATAAAAAACTGTCCAGAACCTGTAAAAGATTCTTTATCCCGATAAACAGCTTTTAAAGTATAGCATACGAATCATGGTAAATCAAGATATTTTTTTAAATAATTCTATTTTTCTTTACCATGCTGATGTATTCTTTATTATTCTTGGTGCGGGCAAACATATTTAAGATATTCTCTACCGCTTCGTCTGCACGCATACCGTTATATGCCTTGCGCATGATCTCCACTGCTTCTAACTCGTCCGGATCAAGCAGCAGGTCCTCTCTTCTGGTTCCGGATTTTACAATATCAATCGCCGGGAATACACGTTTTTCGGAAAGCTTGCGGTCAAGTACAAGTTCCATGTTACCGGTTCCCTTGAATTCCTCGTAAATAACATCGTCCATCTTGCTTCCGGTATCGACGAGTGCTGTTGCAAGGATCGTCAGACTTCCGCCTTCTCTCATATTACGGGCTGCACCAAAAAACCTCTTCGGCATGTGAAGCGCTGC
>OHAC01001454.1_pt1 | contig 21711 bp, 17 predicted proteins | sample 1577051 | NCBI WGS metagenome assembly OHAC01 (sample SAMEA3541499, study PRJEB24748) | human gut metagenome | biome: human gut; feature: human-associated habitat; material: faeces | place: China | collected 2012 | reverse complement strand
AGCGCGATCGGCCTTCTTCGGCAATAACAGTGGCCTTGAAACGAGCAAATATTCATTCGGGAGCCGCAGCGCATGAGGGTCACCGTCAATGAGGCCAAACGAGCCCGTCGTGTACGCGAATCCGGGAACCACCTTGTCCTTGGATTTGAAGCGTGGAAAGCCCATCCTGCGGCCTTTCCGCCGCCCCTTGCGGGACTTGGAGAAGTTCTTCAGGGCGTCGGCCAATGATTCGAGGCCGCTGTTGTATGCCTCCTTGCTGTTCCCCGGCCACCATGTCTCTCCCGTGGTCTCGTCCACGGCGAGTGTGTTCTTGGCTTGGTTCCACCACCTGCGCAGCCCGTAGTACGACCATTCGGGTTTATCGCCGCGTTCGAGCATGTCCTTGACATGAGCGAGTCCCGCGTTGTAGGCGAACCGCGCCGCACCAGCATGGGACTCCAAGAGTCGTTCCTGCCGTGGCGTCGGGTCAAGCGCCACCTTGACCGCCTCAAGCATCGCGTGCCGCCCTCAACGCCGCGTCCGTCTTGCGCTTGGCTGCGCGACGCCCGTACAGCCGGGCGCAGAACGAGGTCAGCACCTCGGTCATGTCGCGCACCAGATCGTCATCCAGCTCCGTGTCGTCCACCACGATGATCCGGCGTCCCTGCGCCTTCAACGCGCTCTCCACCAGTCCCGCGTTCATGCGGGCGAGCCTGTCCCTGCGCTCCACGATCAGCGTGCCCACGGTCGGGTCGGCCAACAGCCGGTTGAGCTTGCGCCGCCTGTCGTTCATGCCGGAACCCGTCTCCGTGACCACCTCGGGCTTCTCGACGCCCATGCCAAGAGCGAACGCCTTCAACCGGTCGGCCTGACGTTGCAGGTCGTTCTTTTGGTCGCCGCTGGACACTCGCGCGTAGCAGACGGTGCGGGAATCCGCGGGATTCGGCTGCGATGCGGTCCCGTATTTCGGGTCGTGGATGAGCCACATGCCGGTCGGCGTCTGCTCCACAGGAACGGGCATGGTGCCCTGACGGCACCACTTCCACACGGTCTGCGGATGCAATCCTTCCAGTCTGGCCCATTCCTTTACCAACATGAGACTTATTATAACATAGGATTACTTAAAAAAACAAAACAGTTCGGTAACAGGCAACACCCCGGCGACCCCTCGGACCCCATGAACCTCGCCATGGGCGGGGACACCGGCCTCGGCTACGGACTATAAGCCACCGGGCAACGCAAAGGGCCGGCGTCCGAAGGAACCCGGCCCTTTGCTTTATTTCATCTCAGCGGTTGTTGTTTGTATATGTCTTGTATATCCAAGCAATGCCACAGATATAAGAAAAATCAAAACGCCATTGCAAAGCATGTAAATGCTATAAGGTGTTAAGTTTTTACAAACTGCAACCGTGGATTGAAGAACAATGCTAATCGAAAGAATTCCGATTAATGTGCTTAATAGGTATAACACTTTAAACATGGTGCAATGCTTCTTATCCCTGGATGCAGGCGATAAATTGACTTAAACTACCGCTTCCCAAAGCAGCAAACATTCCTACACATGCAAGGCATGCAGGAAGGGTTACTCCCGTTGCGGCTCCAACGCATGCACCTGCGCACACCGACGCTATTAAGGCTCCTAAGCCGGCACTGACTCCTAAAACGGCAGTTGCGCATACATCGACACTGTTGAGATAAGTCGAGGGAATCCCGTCTCTTGTAAGGAAAGGAGTGTCGGTGTTTTTATGTACATAAAATTCACCGTCGATATAAGTTGTTACGTTTGCAGTTCCATCAGCGTTTTTTGTGACAGCAGTTTCATTATATTGAGTAACTTCGTCATTGTCATTAAAGACGATTGTCACGTTGCTAGGAAGCCCGAATGTGTTGTTTGAAGGAATGGTTATTATTGTCGAATGCTGATCGAAATTAAATCGATATACAGAGGATTTCGTATAATCAAGGCTTTCACCTAGCTGATGAAGCTCTACAGAAGATTCTTGAATCGCGTTTTTAGCTGCATCTACTACTATCGAAGTTTCTTCTGCGGTGACTTCCTTTATTTGAGACGCAAGATTCTCTATCTGTGCTAGGCAATCTGTCTCTCCATAACACGTTGTTGCAGGTTCGGCGGCAGATGCAGGAGTCGCCAAAGACATGGCCGTTAAGATCGCAACGACAAAGGATAAAACTTTGCGGTAATTAAAACTTTTCATTTTTTCCCCTATCTGTTGGTTATTCAGCCACCTCGTTGCGGCTGATAACATTTTCAGTCTACTACCTATCTAAGTTTTCTCAAACGCGAGATAAAGCAAAGGGCCGGCGTCCGAAGACACCGGCCCAACGCTTACTACCAGAGCGCACAGGGAGCGCTCACCGATCTCGGCCATCCCCGAAAGTCGTGCATGCCCGCTGATTAGGGGGAAGTTAGCGGTGCCTCGACCGGCAGCTCCATTCTAGCGGATACGATTGCACATGTCGATGAACGTCCTTTAGCGGGGACGCGATCCGACCGTCCGGCAACAGCCGGGCGACGTTGCCGCGTCCATTCGCGGCGCGGCCTACTACCAAAGGAGCAGGTCATGCTCAACAGGGATAAGGGGCCGCGCGGCGGCCTCGTGGTCTGGCTGATGGCGGTCATCGTCGTCTGCCTCGCGCCCGCGATGCATCCCATCGCGGCCGACATCGCGGTGCTGTCAATTACGGCATACGCGATCAGATCGCACAGTCGCCAATAACGGCCCCGGCTTGCGGCGGGGTTCCCGCCGCAAGCATTATCCCTGTGCTTAGTCATCAGGATGCGTCTCTTCCGAGTCGGACAGGTCGACTCTGACAACGACGGTCACAAGGATGGAGAACAGAACGGTTTTTACAACCAGACCGGCAATTCCCCTGACCGTAAACAATGCGTCGCCATATTGCATGAATTCGGCGAGAGCAAGCAGCACGATAAAAACCAATGTTGATATGCCCACGCGAATCCAGGAGCGAGACGCATTCATGTTTACTTACCCCAGCAGTCGATAGGACCCCACACCAATCCTCCGACGATTCCACCGATCGTTCCGAGGGAAGCTCCCGGAACGCCAGCTCCGCCGATAGCGCCGGTAATGCCTCCTCCTAACGCATCGTTTGCAATACAGCTGGCATAGTCTGATGCGCTGTAAGTCGTGACTGCGTACGCCATCAGCTCGGAATCGCTAAGCGCCTGATAGGAGATTGGACGCCCCCATCAACTCGTTGCGCCTGAAATGTCGGCTGACCAAGGGTTGCAACTTGGCTGGTCTGTTCATTGTCACCATTTGAGGTTTCCTCGGCCATAGCGGAGCCAGGAATTAGTAAAACCCCACCTAGGCATAGCGCTGCAGTGAGCCCCAACATGGCAATCTTCTTGGACGTATGATCGGAAACCTTCACGTTCCGCAGGTTCTTACGAACCATCATTATCGCCTTCTTTAGCTTTATATGGAGAACTAAGTTTTAGCCACCTACCGGTGATTGTAGGAATTCGGAACTCTAAGTCAACAACGAAGTCAGCGTTTCCTGGAACATCTTTCAAAACACCGGCTTATCGGAACTAAACATTGAACTTGTTCGTTTGGATTCAAGATGGTTGCCGGCGTGGCCGCGACACGCGTGTGCGGTCGATTGCGGAAATGAACAAAAAAAGACCCCTTTCCTATGCGTACGTTTCGACGAATTTCGTGAGATTGACCACTTTTTGGACAACGTTGTCAATTAAAAAATAGGTAAAAATACGACGAGAAAAGATAAATGGGAAAAATATATATGGTCGATATGGGGGTATGAGCTAAATAAAACAAAGATATTTCATGACAGCGTTGCGCCGTCCGGATAAACTGCGGCGATTCCGCGACGGTATGTGCGCGGTAGTGGGTATGGTAAGGAAGAAAAAGAACATGGAACTGCAGTGGGGACGGTCGATTGCGGCCGGTGCAGTGGATTGTTGGAAAAGGGGTATGAATGACCAACAGTGACAATGGTCCGGTAGACGCACGTACGGTTGTGAGCCAGCTCGACGCGACCGATGGCGTAATCCTCGACATGCTTGAAAAGGATGGCCGAGCCACGCTGTCCCACCTTTCCGAGGCGACAGGCCTGTCCGTGTCCGCCGTGCAGTCGCGCGTGCAGAAGCTTGAGCGTCGCGGCGTGATCCGAGGCTACAAGGCGGTTATCGACGACGAGCGCCGCGGCCTTGCGGTGAACGCCTACATCGCGGTCACGCCCATCGATTACTCCCAGGAAGCCGAGATTCCAGACAAGCTCAAAAACATCGACGGCATCATGTCCTGCGATTCCGTCGCCGGTTCGCCCAGCTTCATGCTCACCGTTCGCGTCGAATCGCCCAGCAAGCTCGAAGAGCTGTTGAACCTCATCCATCGCACGGTGTCGGTCAGCACCGAAACCACCATCGTGCTGCAGCGTTACTTCGCGAAGTGACCGCTGTTCGGCAGATGCCGCGGTAGGGTGCGCGGTAGGCTTATACCCATGAGCGACAGCGAACATGACTGGCTTCGGCCAGAAGAAGAAACCGAATCCGAAACCATCATCGACGCGCGCACCGCGCAGAACAACCCCGAAGTGGCCGATGTGGTGGCTAAAATCGCCTCGCTGCGCCAATCGATAGACAACGTCGACGCCGCCATCGTCTCGCTGCTGGCGGAACGGTTCAAATACACGTCGCAGGTGGGTGTGCTCAAGGCGCGTGCGGGCTTCGCGCCGGCCGATTACCAGCGTGAACATGCCCAGATCGAGCGTCTGCATCGCATTGCCGACGAAGCCGGACTGGATCCGGAAATCGCCGAAATGTACCGCGAATTCGTGGTGACCGAGGCCAAGCGCCGCCACAAGCGCATCGCCGAAAACGGGGGAGACCCGGGCGTACTCGACGTTTTCGCCTGAGCCGTCCGTTTTCCGCGCGCCCCGCGCGAACGTCCATTGCCGACGGGCATGCCGGGCACTACATTAAATGCCTTGGAAAGTTGTTTCGATTGCGATTGAGAGGTCCGGCATGCGCCACGCCACCGCGAACCGTCCATCCGGTGCCCGACGCCCGCTTGCCGCGGCGATCGCGGTCGCCGTCATCACCGCCGCTCCCGTCGCGGCAGTCGGCGTGAACGACGCGATATCGGCCTTGCAACAGAATGGGCAGTACGCGGCCGATGCATCGCATGATGACGTGATGAGCGCCTACACCTCCATCGACAAACCAGGCCGCCTTTTCCTGACCAACAGCGGATCCTCCACGTCGAAACGCGTTCCCAAAGGCGTTGTCGCATTGCCGTGGAAAATATCCGCCTCCTTCACCCTCAACGGGCCCGACGTAAGCGTTTCCGACGTTTCCGGCGCTTCCGGCATGATCGGCATACGCATCGCCCTGCATGCCACGAAACCCGACGTGACCGCCAATCTGACGCCAATCGTCGCCTTCACCATTCCCGGACGCGTCGGCAGTGACGTGACCGCCGATGACGGCGTGCTCGTCTCATCCGACAACACCTCGACCCTGGTGGCTGCGGTCGGCAAACCGGGCGAGGACCTGACCTTCAACGCCTACGTGACGGCGAAGCACTTCACCATGAGCTCACTGTCCATCGCCGCGGTGGAAGGCAACGTTCAGCAATCACTGCCTGACCTGACCAAGCGAGCAACCACCTTGGTGGACGGTCTGACCAACGTCGGCTCGCAACGCAACCGCAAGCTCATCGCCCAACTGGAACAGCTCAGAGACAACGAGAAAGCGCTTGCCAAACAGACCATCGCCGTACGTTCCAAAGCGCACGATCAGGCGTTCGACGGCTACATCGACGCGTATGTGGGCTCATACACCACGCATCTGTCCGGTTCGATCGGCAACGCCACACAGCTTCCCGCCATTCTCGGCACCGCGTCCGAACTGAACGGCGATACCTCCGTAGCTAAATCCGTGGCAGACCTGGCCAACGCCGTCAACGACGTGAGCGCCGCATACCGGCATATCGGCGCGGCCGACGCCGTCGACGAGGTGATTCGCACCATCGAACAGCGTGGCACATCCGGCTTGGTGAACGAGCTCACCAAGCGCGCCGGCGAGGAACAACAGCGCGGCTCCAAAGACTACAGTGCCGGCCAATCGCAGCTGTCCGCGGCCATGATCCCGTATTCGATGGATTTCACCGACGCATACACGGCTCGGCTTAAGGAACTGGGCGCCACCGCAGGCACGGCTGGCAGCTACGAAACCCAGGCGATCGCCGACGTGCGTGCCGGCATCAAAGACAATGAGAAGCTCAAAACCGCGTCCGACAAGGTGTCCGCGGCGATGACCGCGTTGGCGGACGCCAGCGAGCACACCGGACAGGCCAGCGCATTCCACCAGATCGTGCTGCGATTCGCCGACCAGCTGGATTCGGATGACGACACGTCCGAATCGGGCGCTGCCGATGACGCTTCTGTGCTGGACACGTTGCGTTCCGCCTCCGCCAGCCAATCGTTGTGCGCGAAAGCCGAGAAACGGCGGTCCCGTGCGCAACGCAAGGCCGAACGCGCGCAGGCGAAGAACAACACCGCCGATTCGACCAGCTTGGTCGATGACAAGAACGCCATCAGCATGGATGATGTGATGAGCTACGCGGGCGGACTACGCCCGTCGTTCGGCGCCGCAGCGGACACCACGTCGAAGAATGTGGCGAAAGTCGGGGGAGTGGACGGCTCTTCGAAGAACAGCGGTGGCGATTCGTCCGACGGTTCGGCGGATTCGTCCGCCAGCTCGCTACCAATTACCGGCTATGGCTTGGCGAAAACTGGTTTCACGCCGGATAATGGCGATTTGATTGACGAGACGGTCGAATTGGCCGCCGCTGCGGAAGTTTTCGACGATGCGCTGCAGGCTGGATTGGGTGGGAACGGTTCCGGAAATTCGTCCGCTGGCCCGCAGTACCTCCTGTCCGTTCCGGTGCTGTAGAGCACGCGGTTTGTGCGATGCGCTAAATCCGATAGTGCTCCGTCGCTTACGTGGTACGTTTCGGGGTTTTTGATTGCGATTTCCGCCTCCGCTTGTGCATTCGTTGAGATTACGCCCATAAAAACCATTTTTCGCGTACGGGTTTGTGCGCAGGGGCAGGAATGTACGCTGAGAACAGCCGAGAACGGGATAAGGACGGTTCTATGCGCGCACGTCTTGCGATTTAGGGCGATTCTGCACGGACGTGAGCAAAAGGGGGCACGGTTAGTTGCAGACAGTGACGGGATATACGAGGGGCCTCTCCTTCATGCAAAGGAAAGGCCCCTCGTATGTGGGTGAAGTGAGCGGCTGCGCTACAAAAGCCGCTGGCAGCTCACCTCAGAGACTCACTTCTTCGGTTTCTTGGCCGGCGGTTCGCCTAGCTCGCTTTCGGCGACCGTCACATCGGCGGCCTCGTCCTCACCCTCGGCGGCAGCCGGTGCGGTGAAGGCGATTGGTCCGGTCACGCGACCAGCTTCGGCGATATCGCCCAGCGCGGCCTCGATGGACCCGCGCACATCGTTGGCAACGGCAAGCGTCACAGACAAGATCGGGGTCTTCATCGAAACCTTGGCCTTCGACTTGATGCCACGCAGCGCGGCCAGAGCCTCACCGGCATGAGCAAGCAGATCGGCGGATGCGTCGCCGGCGGCGGCCGCGTACACGTCGGCCACAGGCCATGCTGCGCGGTGCACGGAGCCTTCGCCCTCATGCATCCAGCTCCACACCTCTTCGGTGGCATACGGCAGGTACGGGGCCAGCAGGCGCGCGAACGCATCAAGACCCAGGCCCAGCGTGGTGCGTGCGGACCTCACCGCGGCCTCGCTCGGCACGTTGCCGGTGGAATCGGCGGTGCCGTAGGCGCGGTTCTTGACCAGCTCGATGTAGTCGTCGCAGAACTGCCAGAAGTAGTTCTCGATGACTTCCAGAGCCTTGGAATGCTCGTAGTTGTTGAGGTTCTCGGCGGCCTCGCGCACCACGTCAGCCATCTTGGCCATCGCAGCGCGGTCCAGCGGCTCGGTCACATCAGCCGGATTCCAAGTGGCGGTCGCAGGGGCTCCCACATGGTGGTTCTCGTCCTCACGGCCGATGGCCAGCGCGAACTTGGTGGCGTTGAGCAGCTTGATGGCAAGACGGCGGCCGATCTTCATCTGGCCTTCGTCGTACGTGGCGTCCAGACCCAGACGGGCGGCGGCGGCCCAGTAACGCACTGCGTCGGCGCCGAACTGCTTGATCGGCTTGTCCGGCACGACCACGTTGCCCTTGGACTTCGACATCTTCTTGTGGTCCGGATCGAGGATCCAGCCAGACAGCGTGGTGTTGGCCCACGGCAGGCACTTGTTCTCGAGATGCGCGCGATCCATGGTGGAGAACAGCCAGGTACGAATGATGTCCTGACCCTGCGGACGCAGGTCCATCGGGAAGGTGGCATTGAAGATCGCCTGGTTCTCCTCGCCCGGCTCCTCCCAGCGGGTCACGATCTGCGGGGTGAGCGACGAAGTCGCCCAGGTGTCCATGATGTCCGGCTCGGCGGTGAAGCCGCCCGGCACGTCACGCTGGTCCTCGGTGTAGCCTTCCGGCACATCGTCGGTCGGGTCGATCGGCAGACGATCCTCGCTCGGGGTGATCGGATGGTCGTAATCGGCGGTGCCATCCTCCTTCACCGGGTACCACAGCGGGAACGGGACGCCGAAGAAGCGCTGGCGGGAGATCAGCCAGTCGCCGTTGAGGCCATGCACCCAATTCTCGTAGCGCACGCGCATGAAATCGGGATGGAAGTTCAGCTCCTTGCCGCGTGCGATGAGCTCGGCGTTCAGCTTCTCGTCGGTGCCGCCGTTCTTCAGGTACCACTGGCGGGAGGTGACGATTTCGAGCGGCTTGTCGCCCTTCTCGTAGAAGTTCGTCATACGCTTGGTCGGGGTCGGCTCGCCGTCCAGATCGCCGGCAGCGCGCAGCTCGTCGACGATGACCTTACGTGCGGAGAACGTGGTCTTGCCCGCGGTCTCCTGGAAGATACGCTTGCCTTCCTCGGATTCGATCCAATCCGGGGTGTCCATGACGATGCGGCCGTTGCGCTGGATGATGGAACGCAGCGGCAGGTTCAGATCGCGCCACCATTCGACGTCGGTGACGTCGCCGAACGTACAGCACATGGCGATGCCGGCGCCCTTGTCCATTTCCGCCGCCTTATGCGCCAGAATCGGCACCTTCACGTGGAACAGCGGGGAGTAGACGTACTGGCCGAAATACGGCTTGTAACGCTCGTCATCCGGGTGCGCGATCAGTGCGCCGCAGGCTGCCAGCAGTTCCGGACGGGTGGTTTCGATGTAGATCGGAGTGCCGTCTTCGAAGCGGAACGCCACCTTGTGGTAGAAGCCCGGATATTCGCGGGATTCCAGCTCGGCCTGGGCCACTGCGGTCTGGAAGGTCACATCCCACAGGCCCGGAGCGTCTTTCTGATACGCTTCGCCGCGGGCCAGATTGCGCAGGAACGCCTTCTGGGCCACGCGCTGCGGGTGCTCGCCGATGGTGTGGTAGGTCTGCGTCCAGTCGATGGACAGGCCGAGGGAACGCCACAGCGCCTCGAACTGCTTCTCATCCTGGGCGGTGAGCTTCTCGCACAGTTCGATGAAGTTCTTACGGGAGATCGGAACCTGATCCTTGGCGTCGATCTTCTTGCCATCGGTGCCTTCGAACGGCGGCACGAAATCAGGATCGTACTTGAGGGAGGTGTCCACACGCACGCCGTAATAGTTCTGCACACGGCGTTCGGTTGGCAGGCCGTTGTCATCCCAGCCCATCGGGTAGAACACGTCGTAGCCGTTCATGCGCTTGAATCGCGCGATCACATCGGTATGCGTGTACGAGAACACGTGGCCCACGTGCAGGTGGCCGGAAACGGTGGGCGGCGGGGTGTCGATGGAATACACGGCCTTGCGGTCGCGGGTGCCCTGGAACTTGTAGACTTCGCTTTCGTCCCAGACTTCGCGCCACTTGTCTTCGAGACCGTCCACGCCGACCTTGTCGGGCAGCGGCGTGAGGTTCGCGTTGATGGTAGTATCTTGGCTTTCAGTCATAAACGCTAGTCTAGAAAGCGAATGTGACAACTTACGGAACTGCAGCCGAATGCCGAAATCGCAAGAAAATCAGCGCAACACACGGATTGTCCGCAGTGTTCGGCGATTGATTGACAATCGCGGGAAAATCACTGCAACTTCACTCTGCTCAACGGCAGCAGACGGTCGGTCAGATTTTTCGGATATCCCTGCAATTGGTCGCTTACCGCCATGAAATTCTTGCGCGTGTACAGCCAGTCGCTTGCCGCGTTTTCGCTGACGGCGCGTGCATACGTGCGCATGCGTGCCTGATAATCGTCATCATTGGTGGCCGCCATCGCGTCCGCATATGCCTGCTGCACATCGCCGTTCTCATAATGGAACACGCTTTGGCCGTCGGTGAATACGCTCGCATCGTTTTCGCCGCTCATGGTGGTGAGCGCGATATTGTAGGTGCCCGCGTTCATGCGTTCCGTGACTTGCGCCGCGGAATCGAGCACTTCCAGATTGACGCCGATATTGAGCTGTTCGATCGCCGATTTCACGGTGTTGCCGATCTGCTCATATTCCTTGGGCACCAGCAGATCGATATCGGCGATATAGTATGCGCCGAAATAGCTGCGCATCTGCTGGCCCTGCTCAAGATTGTAGGGGAACAGTTCGCTCAGATCCTCATACCCGTCTTCCAGCGGGCTTATCGGGCCTCCGAGCGGCGAATAGGCGTCCGGAGCGTCTTTGGCGATGGTCTGCGCGTCGATGGCGTATCTCGTCATTTTGCGGATCTGCTCGTCGGAGAACGGGCTTTCGGTGCCGTTATTGAAGGCGAGCATCACTTTGTCGAAGCTGATGCCGCTGTCGGAGTTGATGCCGCTTTGCTGGTTGAGCTCATCGGCGGCAGACGCGCTCAACGGCAATGCCATGCTGATTTTCTTGGCTTCCATGGCGCTGACCAGCGAATCTTCGGAAGCGTAGTAATACAGCGTTATTTGCGATGCGGCGGCTTTGGTGCCCCAATACGAGTCGTTGCGCTGCAGCACGATCTGTGTTTTCGACGAGGCTTCCACGGTGAACGGTCCCGATCCCACGGCTTTCTTGCCGTAATTCGCCGTGCTTTCCTCATCGTAAACAATGCCGGCACGCCCGCTCAACGCGCGCAGAAGGCACGGATTCGGCTGATTGAGGGTGATGACCACCGTTTTTTCGTCGGGATTGGTGATTTCCTTGAGACTACCAAGTTGGTCGGATCCCACGTAATTGTTGTTGATGACGTTTTGCAGCGACCAGACCACGTCGGACGAGTCGAGTTTATGGCCGTTGGCGAAGGTCACGTTGCTGTTGAGCGTGAACGTGTAGGTCAGTCCGTCGTCGGAAATCTGCCATGATTTCGCGATTGACGGCTGCAGTTTGTTGGTTTCGCTGCGTGACACCAGGGTTTCGTACACGTTTTCGAGCAGCGCCTGCTCCAGCGCGGTGCCCTGTTCGGTGCGGATGTCGAGCGATTCCGGCGCGCTGCCCTGAATGCCGATGGCCACGGAGGAGTCGGAAACGAGCGTGGTGAAGGAGGTAATCGGATTTTTGCGGTTCGTCAGCGACCAGCCCAGCCAGGTCATGACGCTGAGCATGATGGCGACGCCGAAAAAGATCAGCCATCGCGTGATTTCGGCTTTCAGCTTGGCTTCCCGCCCGTTTTCTTCTTCCATGGTGTCTTCCATGGTGCTGAGTCTAGTTGGCACAGGCTACAGCGGGCATGCGCGTTACGCTGCGAATGCGCTCGGACAGGTGTCGTTAAGGGGGCAGTTGAGGCAGTCGGGCTTGCGCGCATGGCATATGGCACGACCATGCAATATCAGCCTGTGAGACAGGTCCGTCCACTCTTCGGGCGGGAAGCAGGCGGTGATCTCTCGTTCGATGGCTTTGGGGTCGGGGGAGCCGCTCGCCCAGTCCGAACGCCAGCGCAGCCGCCCGGTCACACGGATCACATGCGTGTCGACAGGGAATCCCGGCACGCCAAAAGCATTGCCAAGCACCACGTTCGCGGTTTTGCGCCCGACCCCGGGCAGACTTGTCAAAGCATCCATGGTTTGCGGCACCTCGCCGTCGAACCGTTCGCACAATGCGTAAGAAAGTCCGATGATGTTCTTTGCCTTCGTATGATGAAATCCGATGGAATGAATGATGCTTTCCACGTGTTCGGGATTGGCGCTCGCAAGTGCGGCCGGTCCCGGATATTCGCCGAATAATTCCGGTGTGACCATATTCACGCGTTTGTCGGTGGTTTGCGCGCTTAACACGGTCGCCACCAGCAGCTCAAACGGGTTTGAAAAATTCAGCGCGCATTTCGGATGCGGAATCTCCTCGCACAATACGGCGTATTCCTGATGCATGCGTGACAGTCGCGCTTGTTTCGATTCCCGGGGCATGGCACCAGTCTACCGTCGCATGAATATGCAATCGCGCGTACGAAAGTGAGATAGCCGACAGTCAGATCGCAAGTATCGTGGCAATCGCAAGCATCGCAAATCGCAGGCAATGCTTGCGATGCGAATAGTGCGACAATCAGTTTTCGCTCGAAGCGTTGTGGGCTGCGGCGTCCTTGGCTGCCGCCTCGCCTTCCTCTTCTTCCGGAGGATCAAAACGATAGCCGACATTGCGCACGGTACCGATCACATGCTCGTATTCGCCGCCCAGCTTGGCGCGAAGACGACGGATATGCACGTCGACGGTGCGGGTGCCGCCGTAATAGTCATAGCCCCACACTTCCTGCAGCAGCTGCGCGCGGGTGAACACGCGTCCCGGATGCTGCACGAGGTACTTGAGAAGCTCGAACTCCTTGTATGCCAAGTCGATCGGATGCCCATGCAGACTTGCCGTATAGCCGTTGGTGTCCACCACCAGGTCTCCGGAGTGGATCATGCCGTCTTCGTTCTGCACGCCCGATTCTCCGGAACCGGAAACCGCATTGACCGGCGAGTTGCCGCGCTCGGATACCAAGCGAAGACGCCCCTCAACTTCGGCCGGGGAAGCGGACGCCACCACCACGTCGGCGATGCCCCACTGCGAATTGACCACGGTGAAGCCACCCTCGGTGAGGACGAGCACGATCGGCGTGGACAGTCCGGATGCATGAATCAGGCGGCACAATGTTTTCGCCGTGGCCAGATCATCTCGCGCATCCAGAAAAAGAATGGTGTTTTCCGGCATTTTCACCAGACTTGCCGCGTCCATTGGTAGCACGCGTACGCGGTGGGAAAGCAGCGCCAGAGAAGGAAGCACGGTAGCTGGGTCGCTAGCGAACGTCATAAGCGTCAGATCCGTCACGTTAGCTCCCTTTGTCTCTTGTACTGGTTTTGTATCGTTGCCGCGATTGTACTCTTGTTGTGTGTTGTCGGCGTTTCATTAATTTTATCTGAACTATGTGGACACTTGCGGCTACATTTAATGGTATCGCATACGTAATGACCACATTATGGAAAATCATGAAAAGGGGACGAAATGACCGCCTCTGAAAAAGTTGCCGTCAAGTCGGCTCAGAAAGCCTCGTTCGGCAAGGTGTTTGCCGTCCAAATCGCCGCATATGTGGTGCTGGTTGTGCTTGCTCTGATTCCCGGCATTTCCTATGGGAATGCGGAAGAGCCCGCAATCGTGTCGTTCACGGTTGTGGCTTCCGTGGCGATGATTGCGCTGCTTGCCGTGTTCAACCCGTTCCGCGATGGTGTTGCGGGGCATGCGATTTCCGTGATTGCGGGCTTGCTTTCCGTGGTGTGTGCCACGACGATGATGCTCGGACGTGCGATTTTCCCTGCCGGTTTGGGTGACGAAGACACGTTTTGGATGCAGGAAGGCTGGATCGCCGGCGTCGGCGGTCTGCTGATCCTGCTGATTGTGGTTTCGTTCGGGCGTCAGATGGCGCGTGAGAACCGTACGCATCTGATTCGTTCGCTGTCGCACAATGTTGTGGAAGGCGTTGCCATGATTGGCAGCGCGGGCTGGTGTTTCCTATCGACGCTGCTGCCGATTCGTTCCGGCGAAAACGCGGCTTCCACCGATTATGGCTCGACGACGGCGTGGGCTGTTGCGGTGATTGTGGCGTTGTTGCTGATTATCGCGCTTGACGCGTGTTCGTATTGGTGGAATCGTGATGCCGATCCCGATCCGCAATCCAAGAATCCGTGGATCGGCATTGCGCTGCTGCCGGTTATGATTTCCGGAATTGTGGTCGGTATCGCATCGTACGCGACCGTCATGTTCTAATAGTGTGATTCCTGCAATCGCGAGAAAACGCGAAAGCGCAGGAAAATAATCGCAAGTATTTGCGGCAAGCGGTAATGTAAAAGCCCATAATCATGTGCGATTACGGGCTTTTACTGTAAGTTTGTATATTTATTTGTATATCTGATTTGCGATTATTATGCGAGGAATCCGAGATGTTCCAGCAATACTTTCACGCCGATCAGAATAAGCACGACGCCACCTGCGATCTGTGCGGGCTTCTGCCAGCGCGAGCCGAACGCGCGACCGATATACAGACCGGCTGCGGAGAACAGGCCGGTGGTGATGCCGATGATGATCACTGAAATCCAAATGTTCAACGACATGAATGCGAAACTGACGCCGACGGCGAATGCGTCGATGCTGCAGGCCACGGCGAGCGGAAGCATGTGCTTCCAATCGAAATCAGCGGTTTCCTTGGCGTTCTCTTCATCCTCTTCGAATGCTTCACGCACCATGTTGCCGCCGATGAGGGCGAGCAGGCCGAAAATGATCCAATGGTCGACGGCGGTCACGTATTTGCTGAACGTGGAGGCGGCGAAATAGCCGAGCAGTGGGAAAAGCGCCTGAAATCCGCCGAACCAGAGGGCGGTTTTGAACGCGTCGAGGCCGCGTAGTTTTTTGACGGTGAGACCTTTGCCGATGGAAACGGCGAATGTGTCCATCGATACGGAAACGGCAATAAGTAATGTTTGAATCAACATAGCTGGTATATAGGTTCATCCCGCCGGTTTCCCACGGGATGGGCCTCGACGGAGTCTCACGTCCGCCTACGCCTAGGGGTACCGACATAGAACTGCCGCGCCAGCCAGCGGGCTTTGAATTCTGCGAATACTGTTCGCATGCCGTGAATTACGTGTTCCACTATAGCGGCCCCGGCGAATATGCGCGTGCAGTATGAGTGTATCCCGTCTGCGGGCTGTTTCTTCCACTCGCTGGAGGAATCTGGACACTTGGAGGGTATGGTTTTGTCCGTTTTCCTCCAATCGGTGGAGGAATCTGCCCGCTGAGAAGTTGATTTGCGGGCATTTTCTTCCAGTGACTGGGGGAATTTGTCCGCTGGAAGCCGTGTTAGTGGGGTGATTGTTCCAGTGAGTGGAGGTTTTTGCCCGCTGAGGGGCTGGTTTGCGGGAGGATTCTTCCAGTGACTGGCGGAATCTGGACGTTGGAAGGTATGCAAAAGCCCGTTGACGTGTGCGAGTGCCTACGTCAACGGGCTTTCCTTGGATTGCTACCTAAAGCTATCTAGAAAGGCGTGGAAATCACTTCTCGGATTCTTCGAGGCGCTTGCGGGCGGCCACGATTTCTTCCTCGGCCTTGGCGGCACCGGTCCAGTAATCGCCCGGCAGCACTTCCTTGCCCGGCTCCAGAGCCTTGTACTGCTCGAAGAAGTGCTTGATTTCAGCCTTGTGGTACTCGGAAACATCTTCGACATCCTTGATGTCGTCGAAGCGGACGTCAGCCGGCACGCACAGCACCTTGTCGTCTCCGCCGGCCTCGTCGACCATGTGGTACAGGCCGACGGCGCGGCATTCCACCACGCAGCCCGGGAACACGGAGTTCGGGATCATGACGAGAGCGTCGAGCGGATCGCCGTCCTCGCCCAGGGTGCCGTCGATGTAGCCGTAGTCATCCGGGTAGCCCATGGAGGTGAACAGGGTGCGGTCCAGGAACACGCGACCGGTCTCGTGGTCCACTTCGTACTTGTTCTTGGAACCGCGCGGGATCTCCACCACGACGTTGAAGGTTTCTGCCATTGTTTTCTCCTTGATCGAATGATCAGCAGTAGTTCGTTACTTAGAATACCCGCTTTCGCGCCATATCGGCACCATTTTCCGGATACCTATATGAATGGTGCTCAGCGCTGGGGAGATAAGGCGTGGTGCGCTCGCTGGTCAACATCTTTTTGGCCGATTGTGATTGACTATCCTGCCTTGGAACGTTGGAAGAACAATTCCGTAGGTGGTTTTGCTCTTCCGTAGGTGGTTGGCTCTGGTATCCCTGCGGCAAAAAGGCTTGATTTCAGCCATTCTGTTTGCGTGGATTGACCGGAGAGCACCTACGGAATCAAAAAAACCACCTACGGAGTGCACAAAGCCGGGTTGAAAACGTGAGAAACGTCTTCAACCCGCCCTTGATCTATGTGTTTTGTGCTGGCTGGGTGCTAGGCAGAGTGCCTAGCACCCAAACTCACTCAGTCCTCGACCACCGTCAGCACGTGCGCCACGTCGGCCCACGGTGCCAGTGAGACGTAGTTGTCCCAGCCCCAATCGAACTCGCGTTCGGTCAGCTCGTCGCGCACCTTGAGCGGCTTGTCGGTGGCGAAACCGAAGTCGCCAAGCTCGATGTGCACAATGGACTGGTGCGCGTTGTGTCCGTCGAGGTTCACGATCACGATCATCGTATCTGCCTTGCCGGTACCGGTCAGTTCGGCCGGAGTCTGACGCAGGAATGCGATCACGCCCGCGTCGTCGCTCGGCAGAATGTGCAGGTTGTGGTAGCTGCGGCATGCCGGATGCTCGGAACGGATTTTGTTGAGCGAGGTGAGCAGCTCGGAGATGCCGTACTTGTCGGCCTCGTCCCAATCGCGCACCTTGACTTCGTACTTCTCGTTGTCGATCTGCTCTTCGAATCCCGGACGCTGCTTGTTCTCGATGAGCTCATAGCCGTTGTAGATGCCCCAGCTCGGAGAGCCCATCGCGGCGAGCACCGCGCGCACCGCGTGACCGGCGATACCGTTGTCGCGCAGGTAGGCGGTCATGATGTCCGGCGTGGACGGCCAGAAGGTGTTGTGCTGGTAGAAACCACCGTCGCCGTTGGTCTCCTCCAAGTACTCCTCAAGCTCTTCCTTGGTATTGCGCCACGGGAAGTAGCAGTGCGACTGCGTGAAGCCGGCATAGCTCAGCGCGCGCATCATGCCCGGACGGGTGAACGCCTCGGCCAGGAACAGCGTCTCCGGATGCTTCTTCGTCACGGCGGCGATCACGTCCTGCCAGAAACGCACCGGCTTGGTATGCGGGTTGTCCACGCGGAAGATCGTCACGCCGGCCTTGATCCACAGGTCCATGATGCGTTCGGTTTCCGCTTCGATGCCTTCCATGTCGGCGTTGAAATCGATCGGATAGATGTCCTGGTACTTCTTCGGCGGATTCTCGGCGAATGCGATCGTTCCGTCCGGCTTGGTGCGGAACCAGTTCGGATGCTGCTTGACCCACGGGTGGTCAGGCGAGCACTGCAGCGCGAAGTCGAGTGCCACTTCCAGCCCCAGCTCATGCGCGTGCGCGCAGAACGCCTTGAAATCGTCCATGGTGCCGAGCAGCGGGTCGACGGTGTCGTGGCCGCCCAGCTCGGAGCCGATGCCGAACGGGGAGCCCGGATCGTGCGGTCCGGCAATCAGCGTGTTGTTGCGGCCCTTGCGGTTGGTCACGCCAATCGGGAAGATCGGCGGCAGGTACACGATGTCGAAGCCTTCGGCCTTCGCGCGGTCGAGGCCGGACAGCGCCGTCTTCAGCGTGCCCTGCACGATCTTGCCGTCGGCGTCGAAATACGCGCCTTCGGAACGCGGGAAGAACTGGTACCATGCGGCGAAGCTCGACTTCGGACGCTCCACGCGGAAGCGCTGCGGATTCGACGCGCTCAGGCCGTCGCGCAGCGGATTGGTTTCATGCAGGCTTGCGATTGCGTCGGTGGTCGCTGCGGCAAGACGCGCGGTCGCGTCGAGCGACTTGTCGGCAACGGTCTTCGCGGCTTCGCGCAGCGTCTTCTTGTCATCGGCGGTCAGCTTGGAATCGCGTGCGCCAGCCCAACGTTCCAGCAGCTGCGCGCCGGATTCCAGCGCGTTCTCCACATCGTCGCCGACCTCGACCTTGATTTGCGCGTCGTGCAGCCAGGAAGCGTACGTATCTTCCCAGCCTTCGACCACGATGTGCCATTCGCCGAGCTGCTTCTTGACGTCGGCATAGCCATCTTCCCACGGCTTCAGGTCGCTGTGGTCGCCGATCTTGACCATCGCTTCCCAGCGGTCCAGGCCGGGGTTGGTGCAGGTCATGGGGAAGCGGGCCTTCTCGGTGCCGCGCGTGTTGCGCACGGACACGGTGGCACCGGCCTTGGTGCGGCCTTCGATGAACACCTGCGCGGTGACCTTGAATGCCTCGCCAAGCTCCACGCGAGCCGGGTACAGGCCGTTTTCGGCGGACGGAGTGATGCCAAGAACGTTTACGCGGCCGAACTGTTCCGGGCTGGTGCGGTTGATGATAGGTGCTGGAGTTTCGCCGACGGTTCGCTTCGTTGCGGTTTTCGGCTTGGAAGTGCGCTTGGTGGTTGGTTTTTTGGTTGTCGTCTTTGCGGTTGATTTCGCGGCTGTCCTCGTTGTCTTTGTGGCCGCTGCCTTGGCTGTTGTCTTTGCTGTTGCCTTTGTGCGCGGTGTCGCGCTTGATGATGTTGCTTCATTCATATAGCCGATTATAGAGGTAGTTGTGTTCTTTTTGTGATTTCCCTTTTTCGTAACGATTACGGCGATGCGGCTACAAGTACTTTCTTCAAATACTTTTGGTAAAGCGTTTTAATACATGGTTTGCGATTATGTTCGATTATGAAGGCTGCGGCGGCATGACCATACGTTGTGTGTGCCGGTTGCGTTCGATATGTATGGGGACTTTATATAAAAGGAGCGAAACGTCCTGGGGAAAACAAAAAACCGGAAACCAAAAGGTTTCCGGTTTCAATTGGTAGCGGGGCATGGATTTGAACCATGGACCTCTGGGTTATGAGCCCAGCGAGCTACCGAGCTGCTCCACCCCGCGTCGGCTTGCCTTCATTGAGGCAGCTCTAACTACTTTACGGATGTTGGCTAATAAGTCAAATCGGCGTGTCGCATATTGCGCTGCTAGTGAAATCGCATATCCGATAACGCGTTATCCGTTTTTCGTATAACGCTGCGGACCGTCGATGAAAACCGCCGAATACGCCATATCCGGGTCCGCACCATAATAGGAAACATGCCTATCAAGATTCCCAGCGGCCTTCCGGCCAGAGACATTCTCGACTCCGAGCGCATCTTCGCGCTTGAAAAGCCCGAAGCGGAGCGCCAGCGTGTGCGTCCGCTCAAGCTGGTGATCCTGAACCTCATGCCGAAGAAGATCGAGACCGAAACGCAACTGCTGCGTCTGATCTCCAAGAGCCCGCTGCAGGTCGAGGTCGACTTCATGAAGACCTCCACCCACGAGGCCACGCACGTGAGCGCCGACCATCTGGTGAAGTTCTACGAGACGCTCGACGCGTTCAAAGACAACTATTACGACGGTCTTGTGGTGACGGGAGCGCCCGTCGAACACCTCGATTTCGAGCAGGTCGACTACTGGGACGAGTTCAAGCAGATTCTCGACTGGGCATCCACCCACGTCTTCTCCACCATGTACCTGTGCTGGGGCGCGATGGGCGCGCTCAACTATCGGTACGGCGTGCGCAAGGAGCTGCTGCCGGAGAAGCTCTTCGGAGTGTTCCCCCAGTATCTGCAGGACGAATACTGCTTCCTCACCAACGGTTTCGACGAGATCTGCCTGCAACCGCATTCCCGCCTGGCGGGGATCAACGAGGGTGATATCGCCCATAATCCCGAGCTGCAGGTGCTCACGTGGGGTCCGAAGTCCGGCCCGGGGCTCATCGCCACGCGCGACTTCTCCGAAGTGTTCGCGCTCGGCCATTGGGAATACGGCAAGTACACGCTCGCCGAGGAATACGAGAGGGATATGAAGAAGGGCATGACCAACGTGCCGTTCCCCGAAAACTATTTCCCGCACGACGATCCGAAGCTCGAACCGCTGTTCGCCTGGCGCGCCCACGCCAACCTGCTGTGGCGCAACTGGCTCAACTGGGTCTATCAGACCACGCCTTACGATTTGAGCGAAGTACCGCAGCTGCGCGAGGAGAAGCGCCTCGGCACCGACCGTTCGATCCGGCACGAGCCCGGTTCTCCGCGTGTCGACGCGTTCACGCCATTCTCGCACGATGGATACGGTGTCATTCGCGGCTGATTTCACGAAGATCGGCGAGTACTGACAAGTATTGGCGATTGTCCCACGATTGCCGCTTTTGCGCGGTGTCGTGGGCTTTTTGCGCGGTTTTTGTTGCCTGCTGCGACATCGTTTCATTTTCGCCGTCATATATTATGGTGCGATATGTTAAGTAAAACGTTTTATCAAGCAGTGTTGCAAACGATGTCTATTTTGGTGTGAATGGGGGTGAAATAGGCCGAATCGACAACGGCCGTGGTTGTGTCTAATAGTCCCCGCAACGTGCGAAACGCCGGTTTTCGCTATACGGTAGTAGGGGAAAGCTCCCGGTGCGGAATGTTGTCTAGCCACGGTCTGATAATCCTTTGCAGCCATTCGGGGCTGGTATGCGAACGCGTTTATGGGCGCGTTAACATAGAACCCGAAGGATGTTCTGGTTTGGTAACCGGAATGTCACATTCGACTCAGCTGTTGGGCTAGACTAACAGCTGACACAAGAGCAGGAGGCGTGAATGATTAGTGCATTGGGAGAGGGCATCATGACCATCGCCGATGGTCCAGAGATGCCGAGCATCAATGACTTCCTTCCCGATCCGTTTGTTTTTCAAGGCACGCCGTTCGCCATCAACCGCATCATCCTCGTTCGTATTCTTGCGACCGTCATCATGCTGCTGGTTCTCGGAATTACGGCAAGCCGTGCAAAGCTCATCCCTGGCCGTTGGCAGGGCGCAGTCGAATGGCTGATCGAGTTTGTCCGCGACAACATCGTCTATCAGGTGATGGGCGAGCTGCGTGGCAAGCGTTATGTGCCGATGATCACCACCGTGTTCTGCACGTTGCTGGTCTTCAATCTGTGCGGCATCATCCCGGGCTTCAACATCGCGGCAAGCGCGTCCATCACGCTGCCTCTGGTGTTCGCCATGTGGTGCTTCTGCCAGTACTGGATTGCCGGCATCCGTGAAAAGGGCCTTGGCCACTTCCTGAGGGACGAGATCTTCCCGAAGGGCGTTCCGGCCCCGATCTATATTCTGCTGTCCCCGATTCAGCTGCTTGAGCTGCTGATTATCCGCCCGTTCTCGTTGACGATCCGACTGTTCGCCAACATGGTTTCGGGCCACCTGATCCTTGCGTTGTGCCTCTCGGCCACGCAGTTCTTCCTCGTTGATGTGGTGAACAAGCTGATGATGCCGTTCGGCATCATCACCTTCGCGGCTGGCATGTTCATGTTCCTGTTCGAGGCGCTGGTCGCCTGCCTGCAGGCTTACATCTTCGCCATCCTGACCACCGCGTACATCAATATGAGCTATCCGGAGATCGACTGACCGCCGGCTTTTTAAGTGTTGCTTCTTGTCAAGCAATAACCAGAAAGGAAACAATCATGGATATCGTTACC
>OHAC01001449.1_pt1 | contig 21772 bp, 20 predicted proteins | sample 1577051 | NCBI WGS metagenome assembly OHAC01 (sample SAMEA3541499, study PRJEB24748) | human gut metagenome | biome: human gut; feature: human-associated habitat; material: faeces | place: China | collected 2012 | reverse complement strand
CACTTATATTTTGCGCAGCGGGATACCACCCCGGCCTGCTTCGGACCTTTTGTGATTATTCTTAAATTGTTATTTCAGATTTCCTTTTGCGATATTCTCCTTCAGAATCTGATCCGTCACTTCAAACAGCTTCTCCGATCCTTCCCGGGTCCGGGACTGTCTTCCGTACACCTGCTCTGCGGTAACATCGTGATTCTTCCAGTCTCCGCCGTCGTTGCTGTGGTTTAAGAGTAACGGCTGTAAGTTATCCAGCGCTCTGGCAAACTTCGCCTCCGGGGTCTTTCGCTCCTCGAACTCATCGAAAATTGCCACCAGATCTGCTTTCTGATCTTCGGGCAGCATGGAATACAGGCGCTCTTTCGCTGCCTCTTCCCGCGCTTTCTGGGTTTTTAAGCCTTCCGCGTCATAGGCATAGGTATCTCCCGCGTCAATTTCCACTACATCGTGGATCAGGCACATGAGCATGACCCGGGCCACATCAATTTTTTCATTCGAATACTCCTGTAACAGATAAGCCATGATGGCCATATGCCAGGCATGCTCCGCATCATTCTCATTGCGCCCGTGACCGCTTAAATGGGTCTGGCGGAAAATGTTTTTCTCTTTATCAATCTCAAGAATAAAATCCAGCTGCTTCTGTAAACGCTCGTCCATGATGTTCGTTCTTTCCTCCGCATTTGCCCGGGGCTATACCTTTTATTCCCACACCCCGGATCTCATTTTTTCGTTCCCTATCATACCACAACTTTTCCTGTCTTTCAGCTATAAGAGAAACAAAAATTTCTTTTTTCTCTCATGAAATCCATGCTATAATACAGAAAAGAAATACCATACACCAAACATAGAAATCTCGATCTGAAAGGATGATCTTTTCGTGAAAATACTTACCTTTGGAGAAATCATGCTCCGTTTAAAAACTCCGGAACACCTGCGTATTGTACAGGCAGACGGCTTTGAAGCCAGCTACGGAGGGGCCGAATCCAACGTAGCCGTATCTCTCGCCACCCTTGGCAATGACGCCGCGTTTCTGACAAAGCTCCCGCAAAATCCGGTGGGCGATGCCGCGTTCAATGAGCTTCGCCGCTACGGTGTTGATACCTCCCGCATTCTGCGGGGCGGCACACGGCTTGGCATCTATTTTTTTGAAAAAGGAAGCGACATCCGCCCCACAAGTGTCCTCTATGACCGGGCCGGAAGCGCCCTGGCTGAGGCAGAGACATCAGAATTTGACTGGGAAACGCTGCTCTCCGGCATTGACATCTTTTTCTTTTCCGGTGTTACCCCGGCCATCAGTCCTTCTGCGGAACAGGCTGTTTTTGATGCGCTGAAGTACTGCCACACCCACGGCATCACTGTCATCTGCGACTTAAACTACCGGGCAAAAATGTGGTCCCGGGAAAAGGCCCAGTCCGTCATGAAAGAGCTGATGCAGTATGTAGACCTGTGCATTGCCAATGATGAGGACTTTGAAGCCACTCTGGGCATTCACGCCTTCGACGGTGACATGGCCCACGGCATCGACCAGATTGAGACCTATCGCCAGGGTATGCAGAAAATTCAGGAGCTTTACCCGAACTGCAAAGCCGTTGCCAGTGTCCTGCGCAATTTAAAAACGGCTGAGGATGGGGAATGGATGGGCATTTACTTAAAAGACGGACATTTCTACGAAAGCCCCATTCACACCGTGCACAGCCTGGAAGCTGTCGGCGCGGGAGATGCCTTTGCCGGAGCCTTGATCCACAGCCTGGTGCATCAGTTCTCCCCCCAGAAGCTCATCGACTTCTCCATCACGGCCAGCGTCATGAAGCTGATGATCCAGCATGACTTCAATCTCGTAAGTGAGGAGGAAATTCTACACATCATGAAAACCGGCGAAACCAACGTAATCCGCTAAGGAATCTGAAATCAGCGAACGTATCACCGGCGCCTCCTCGATATGCATAGCAACAAAAAGTGCCATTCCTGACTGTCATATAACAGCCGGAACGGCACTTTTTTATCTTATTTTCGGTTATTCGCAAACATCACCGCGTACTCAATGGAATTGCGCAGGCTCAGTTCACTGGCAGTTCCGGTTCCCGCCTGGTCAAAGGCAGTTCCGTGATCTACCGATACGCGTATAATCGGAAGTCCCAGCGTAATATTCACACCAGAAACGGCATCCCACGCATGTTTCTCCTGCTGCTCGGTTTCCAGTCCCTGACCGTCATTGCTAAAAATCTCTGCGATCTTCTGCAGATCAAACTGGATATTTTCTCCTTTTCCCCGGAAAACTGGACGGATTCCGATCGTCTGCTCGATAATATGAAGGAACAGGATTACAAAACCGTAATCTGTGACATGATTCCCTACGACCACGCGAAAATGATCGGAATTACGCCCACCATCCTGACCTCCAGCGCGGAAAGCGTAAAGCAGGCCATAGAAAGCGCCATTCGAACCTGGCATCAGAATCAGACGCTGCTTTCCTTCAACGCCATGATGCAGACCCTGATTCACAGCAGCTCCAACCGTCATCTGATCCTGGATCTGGACGGAAACTGCCTGTACTCCACACTGGATGCGGAAAAAGAAGATCTCTTCATCAGCTGCCTGAAAAAAGAGATCTCCAAATCGAAAAATATTCCCCGGCGTTCCTTCTTTGTCACCCTGGAAAACCAGCTGTATTCCATCCGCTCCAGCTTTGCCGAGGAAGAAAGTGAACCCTACATTATTTTCCGGGTCATGCCCTCCAAAATTCCGCTCAGCCATTCCAAATATGGTATCACCATCATGAATAAAGAACAGGCACAGCAGAGTTTCGTGGAAAGCTTCTATAGTAACACCGAACTGGCCCGTGACATCATCTCCGCAACGGAGCAGATCGCGCCCTCCGACACGCCCCTGATGATCACCGGAGAGATTGGAACCGGAAAGGATCGGGTTGCCTGCCTTTACTATGCGAAAAGCCACCGCTGTGATAATCCGCTTTATGTCATCAACTGCGCCCTGTTAAACGATAAAACCTGGAATTTTATGATCAACCATTATAATTCGCCGTTTACAGACAACGAAAATACCATCTATATCTCCAATCTTGACGTATTATCACCGCAACGCCAGAAGCAGCTTTTATCCATTATTCTGGACACCAACCTGCATATCCGCAACCGGCTGATTTTCTCCTGCACCCAGTCCAAAGATGGTCACCTGCCTCATGCTGCCCTCGAATACAGCAACACTCTGGGCTGTATCCCGCTCCCCATCAAGCCGCTGCGGGAACAGAAAAACGACCTGGTATCTTCGGCCAGTCTTTACATTGATACCCTGAACCAGAATCTTGGGCGCCAGGTAGTCGGGCTTTCAGAAGAAGCCATCCGGCTTGTCAAGGACTACGACTATCCCTGCAACAGCACACAGTTTAAGCGCATTCTAAAAAAGGCAGTGCTGGAAACCAGCACCGCCTACATATCCGGTGAAACCATTGAAAGCATTTTAAAAGAAGAATCCATGCTCTTCCCGGCAAGCCATCCGTCCCACGCCATGACGCATACGCAGCCACAAAGCAGCGAAACACTCGCACCGGCCTTTGCCCTGAACCTGGACCAGTCCTTGGACAAGATCAGCCAGGATATCGTTCTGCATGTTCTGACCCTCTGCGATGGAAACCAGACTGCTGCCGCCAAAAGGCTCGGCATCAGCCGCACCACGCTGTGGCGCTATATCAACCGGTAAGAAGCACCACTCGCCGCATGGCAATTCTTCCCGCAATCTGCGTCCGCTACTCCTCCACCCGGGTCAGTTCTCCGGTCGCGGAATCCATGATGAATCCGCTGATCCGCACATTCTTCGGCATCAGCGGGTGATCTTTCAGCCTGCGGACGGTCTCATGTACAGAAGACTCCACGGACTCGAAACCGCCAAGCCAGCGCTCTAAGTCAATGCCGCTGTGGCGCACGATGTCGATGTGCTGCTGGTCAATACCGCGCTCCACCAGCTTCTCTAACATCTCGTTTCCATCCATGCCCTGCACACCACAGTCGGTATGACCAATGACCATAACCTCTTCCACGCCAAGCTCCAGAATGCCAACCAGCAGACTGCGCACCACGCTGCCATAAGGGTGCACGATGACGCCGCCGGCATTCTTGATGATCTTGGCATCACCATTTTTGATGCCAAGCGCCGCCGGAAGAAGCTCTAAAAGGCGGGTATCCATACAGGTTAAAATAGCCAGCTTCTTATCCGGATATTTGCTGGTGAGGTACGGCTCGTAGTCCTTGTTCTCCACAAATTTCCGGTTATATTCCATAATTTCATCAATCATATGTTATCACTCACTTTCTGTGATGCCAGAGCTGATTCCTTTTCACAACAGCCCTGCATTTTTCTCCAAACAATCTGCCGCCTCATCAATATACCAGATTTCTGTTCTATTGTCAGTAGATCAGCAGATTCTTTATGGAAAATTTAGAAACCATAGTGTATGAACCGCAAACGCATCAGCGGATTTCGCCCTGAAAAACCGGTACTGACACATTGATGTAAACCTCGTTCCAGTCATCCGGCAAAATGGTCTGGAGAATCCGCTGCGCATCGGCCGGATTGTAATTCATCATAACACGCGCTGCTATCTTACCTCTGGATGCCACAACCACAGAATTTAACAGCTGCATGGAACGCAAATACACTCTGGTTCCCGGAGGAAATAAAACCTCCTCTTCCCCTTTTACCTCCGTTACATCCTCGATGTCCAGGCTGCGCGCCCCTTTGCGCGCAACGATTTCCATCAGGCTGTGCCCGGTTATGATTTTCTCTGGCGGCTGTGCCTCAGGATTTTTCAGGCGCAGTTTAATAAACTGGTCAATCGCGGCATCCGGCATACCTTCTATGTTCAGAAAGTTAATCGATTTATCCCGGTTTCGGCTTGTACTCATATAGGCTTTGTCGCTGAATGTTGTTCCAACCAGACTTTCCGGGTTATAGATCCGGTCCTTGTATACATTATAGAGGTTCAGTCCCCGGTACAGGCTTTTCGTTTCTGTCTGCCTGGAGACAAACGCGGTATTCAGGCGCCTGATCATCCCCAGAATCAGGTTTTTCACCCCATTTTTCTTCGGCAGGTCTGCCTCTGTGATCTGCCCGCGCAAAAGCCGGTTCATAAACTGGTACCCTGCCATCTGCTGCCCCTTAACCATATCGGCCTGTGTATAAAACGCAATGGCCTTTCTGATTTTCTCCGTAAGCCCCATGACATCATGATTCTGCTCTGCATGGCCGTAGCCCGCTTCATCCTCCAGTTTATACTGGCGTTCCTTTTGAATCAGTGTAATTCTTGATGACGGAAGCTGCGCGTCATCCGCCGCCATCATAATTCTTCTAAGCAGTTCTGTCTGGTCGGCTGACCGTCTTCTGTTCAGATACCCTTTTCCCAGCTGGTAAATGATTTCCAGTCTTTTCTGACAGTCCTCTCTCATCACACCGAGCTGGGCCGGTTCTTCTTTATTTTCCTGAATGGCATGAAAAATCTGCAGAGCCTGTTCCATCTCCTGGCTGATCTTCCGGAGAACTCTCCGAAACATGAGTCCATGACGCGCAGGCTGATGGATTTCCTGAAACAGCTTTTCCAGGCTTTGAAAGCTCTGCTCTTCCCGCTTCAGCAAAATCTGCTCTTCATCGTTCATGGACTGCTCCAGCTGCTCATTTTTCGCAAACTTAGCCCGCTTTGCGCCCTTCAGCGTTTCTTTCTCCTGCAGCTGGGGAGCGACCGTCCAGGACAACTGTTTCTGCTTTCGTTCGTATTCCGGCTCAGGCGGCGGTATCTGGTTTTCCTGTTGTTTGATCTGCTTGTGCAATGAAACTTCTTCCGTTTTTGCTTCAAACAGTGTTTTGTCCTTCTGAAGTTCTATGAGATCAGGCACTCTGTGTTCCACCCTTCTGTTTTCTGTTCTCGTATTTTTTCCGGTTCAGCCTTTTGTACGGTTCCCCGAACAGATACTCAACCAGCTTCGCAGTCTTAGCCTCCGGCTCGTGAATCAGGACATTGCCTCTTCCCGACCAGTTTTCCCGGTTGCCCAGAACAATGGCCAGCAGCCTTAACAAAATGGTTTTGTCCTGACATTCCGGGCTGACGTACAGATAGCGGATGCACATCTGATAACCGTTCTTCTTTTGCAGGATCACCGCTCCTTCTACTTTCCGATCCGGCATATAAACCAGACTGTTGGGCGAAATGGCTCCCTCTTTCAGATATTCTTTCAGTTCCGGTACAAGTCCCGGATTTTCACTGAGAATCCTTCTTCGAGTTTCCTCGCTGAGGGAAAGAATTCCTTCCCTGTTTCCGGTGGCAAAGCTTTTCACCTTCTCCGACATCATGCTCTTTGGCATGTATTCCAGGCTCTGTGCTTCACAGCTGCTTTCTTTCCAGTCTAATGCCTGAAAGAACCGGGACAGCTTCTGTTCTGGTTTTGCTTCTGTTTCATCTTCTTTTTCTTCTTCATTCAGAAAAACGGCCATTCGGCCCGTGCCGGATTCCACAAACAGCTTCTCCGCGTACTTCATCACATCAGACGCAATTCCCAGTTCCCGGTAATTCTCCAGCGTATAAATGTACTGTAAAACAACCAGCACCCCCTCCGCATCGGATTCCCTGGTAAAGACCGCGCCGCACACCGGTTCGTCACCATCGTAAGCCCAGACCGCCAGCACCGGAAATCTCTGGGCCCGGCGAAGCGCCTCCTCCGGCCAGAAATCATATTCCAGAATTTCCTGTCGGTCCTCCGCTACAAAGAAGTGGATCCGCGGCTTCTGATCCTTTGGTTTCCTGCAATGCGGACACCGTTTCTGAACCGTCAGGATTTCCCATGGAATCTCATCGTACTTCTGGCAGCTTTCGGCTGCTCCTTCTTTTGCGAAACGACAGCTTCTGCACTGCGGTTCAAAAAGCAGATAATTGCTCCCATACTCTTTTTGCATTTCCTCGTCCATCTGCCACCGTTCTTCCAGCGTCAGTGTGCGCGGTTCTTCCTTCTCATTCTGTAGTTTCTCCTGATCTGGCATAGGATCCCCCTCTTCTTTTCCTGTCATAAGATAAAACACGTTCCTTTTCGAAACTTCCTAACGGATCTCACCCTGGAAGACAGGAACCTGCACATTGATATAAATCTCGTTCCAGCTGCTTGGAAATATACGCTCCATCTCCTGAGGCGATAGTCTGTTTCCTACCACTTTTACGAAATCTTCCCGGCTCACCGTAATTCTGCAATTTGATATCTGCATGGAATGAAGATATACTCTCGTTCCAGGAGGGAACAAAATCTCCTCTTCCCCCGCAACCTGCGTTACATCCTCTATATCCAGACCATGAGCGCCTTCCCGTGCGGTAATTTCCAGAAGACTGTGCCCGGTTATGAATTTCTCCGGCGGCGGTGCCTGTGGATTCTTTTGCCGTATTTCAATAAATCGTTGGACTGCAGAATACCACACACCTGAATATTGGAGAAAATCAACCGATTTCTTTCTTTGTCTGCTCGTGCTCAGATATCCTTTATCCGAATATACAGCTCCTACCAGAGATTCCGGCTGATCGATTTTCTCTTTGAATACATCCCTGAGATTCAATCCACGATACACCCGTTTCGTCTCTTTTTGTTTTCCCTGAAATGCATTTCCCAGTCGGTTTATCATTTTCAGAACCGTCTCTTTTACTCCATTTTCCTCCGGCAGTTTATTGCCGTCCGGAAGAAGGCCTCTCAAAAACTGGTTCATGTACTGATACCATGACTTGCCGTCATGAACAGGAGGAGCAGACGTATAATACTCGATAGCCTCTATCGTTTCTTTATCCAGCTGCTTTACCTCATGATCCTGCAGCGCATATTCGTATCCTTTTTCATCTTCTTTCCGGTACTGGCGTTCCTTTCGTATCAGAAGGATTCGGGAAGAGGGCAGCTGTGCGTCATCAGAAGCCTCCATGACATCTTTGATCAGCTCTGCATATTCCGCTTCCTCTCCCTCTGCAGTCAGATACTTTTCGCCCAGCTGATAAATATGTTCCAGCTTATCCTGATATTCCTCTCTCAGCTTATTAACCCTCCCAGGCGTCCGGTCCCAGGCTCTCCGGATTTTATGAACGATATGAAGCGCATCCCGCAATTCCTGCTGCATGATCTTAACCCAGCTGTCGCGGCGCGCATGGGCTTTTACTGCCTCAAGCAGTGATTCCAGCCGGGCCGTACTCCGCCGTTCCCGCTCCAGCAAAATTTCTTCTTCTGCCCGCAGTGCCTGCTCTTCCCGTTCCTTTTCAGCAAAGCTTTTTCTCCTTCTGCTATCCTGCTGTATCCGAATATCATATGCCATATTCACATCTGGGACAACATTCCATGTCGGCTGGAAATGATACTGCTGTTGAGGCTGGGATACGAGATTCTGATCCGACTCCGTCCGCTGATCCACTTCCTTTTTCGAAGAGAAAACGTTCTTTAATTTGTCCATCATACTGCCTTTCTGCTGAACTCCAACAGAATTCCCGCTGTTATTATGACCACCACCCAAAATCCACTCCTCCTCTCTGCCACTTCCTGCATTCTTTTTCTCTTATTATACAAAATCCGTGCGGTTTCTTCCAGATATTATCAGCATTTCCGCGATCAAAATTGTTTTTTGTCTGTTTTTTTAAAAAACAAAAGCCAACAACTCCTGCGTGTCATCTCGCAAAAGCTGTCGGCTTTTCCTGCTGTTTTCATGTTTTGTTGTAATTTTGTTTCTTCTCTACTGTGCAGAGGTTTCCGGCGCGGTCGGCTTTGCTACGGCCTGGCCTTCTGCGGGTACATTGCTTTTTTCTGGCACGGTTGTAGCTTTTTCGGCCGCGTTTTCTGCCTCAGTTGTTTTCTCTGCCACCGTGGTTTTTTCCGCTGCTGTCGTCTTCTCTGCCGCTGTTGTTTTTTCTGCTGCCGTGGATTTCTCTGATGCAGTCGTTTTCTCCGTTGCTCCTTTTGTCGCTGCCGCAGAGCTTTCCGGCGCTACCTTCTCTTTCTGGCCCGGAACGTAATCATCCGGCATGCCGTCCACCGTTGCTGCTGCCGTAGTTTCGGCTGCTGCGGAGGTCTCCTTTACCTGAGTCTTTCCGCTGTTGCGGCGGATGATGGCTGCATGGCCCTTGTACTCCTTGGAGTGATCCTCGGTCCGCTCTACCACCTCGCCATTCTTCTTTACCACTTTATAGGTCACCCAGCGACTTCCCTTGGTTCCGGCTTTCTTTACCACCTCGGTTCCCGGCGCAAGCGTCGGGTCTTCCTCGTAGGTCGATTCCGGCGGTTCCAGTTCCTCCACCTTTTCTGATTCCAGGCTCCAGGTCATGCCCTCTTCCAATACCGGCACTCCGTAAATAGCCACCGTAGTCTTCCGGTTGCTGTAGCTGGCCCGGATGCCAATGGCCACCTCCGAAGTATTCACAAACCGAAAATCCGGGTAATCCCAGCTGATGGCAGCATCCTGCCCCGGAGTGACATAGTTTGGCTCAAAGGTGTGAGACCTGCGGTAAGTAATATTCATACCAGAACGGAATGCCACCTGATATAAAGTAGAAGAAACCTGGCAGACACCGCCGCCCAGTTCCTGCACCACCTCGCCGCTGTTGTAGGCAGCTGCCTCCTGATAACCTTTCTCTGCTGTTCTCGGCCCCACAATCTTATTAAACGAGAATTCCTCGCCCGGCTTCACAATGGTTCCGTTGATGGCTTCTGCCGCCAGCCGCACATTGGTGTTGCGCTTTTCGTTGGCTGTCGTCTCCGTAGTAAAGGATGCAAGCTTCTCATAGCGCTCCCGCGCCTCCGCCTCGGAATACTTCGGCTGTGTCGTATTCACTTCTGCCGCAATCACAGCATCATAGCTGCCATTCACCGCTGCATCCACCAGATCCGATGCCAGTTTTTCCTGGTCTACCGCAATTCCAGGCATTCCCTCTGTAAACAGGAATTTGTCACTGGCTGCGTCATAATCGTAAATGGAACTGCTCTTTGCCTTCACGTCCCAGGAGGCCGCAATCTTCTCCGCGGCCGCTTTTGCGCTTTCCCGCAGCGCATCCGAATCCGTCACGGAAAACGTATAATCTCCGGCGGCTTTCACCGTGCAGATTCCATCCAGAAATGTTTCCAGTTCCGCATCCAGAATGTTGTCCGCATCCAAGGTTTCTCCATTATACATCACCGTAACCTTCCACGGATACGCTTTCGCAATGGCCTCCTTCGCCTCCGCCCGGGTCATGCCGGTAAGAGAAATGTCATTCACCCGGATATCATCCGACGCAAAGGTTGTCTCGATCACCACACTGCTCTCTGGCTCCGCATTGCTGCTCTTTTTCCCAGAAAGTATGTGGGCCGCCGCAAACACCACCGCAACCACGGCCACCGCGGCTCCGCCCACGATCAGGCGCTCCCGCTGCACCCGTTTTTTTCTCATTTTCTCCACCCGCTGCATCGCAGGGGATTTTCTCATATGAAAATCATTTCTCTTATCATACATATCCAATCGTTCCTTATCTTTCGCTTTGTATCCACAAATATATCAGATTTCTCATTCCCTGTCATCAGGTGGAAAACGAATTCAAAATAACTTAATAATTTTTGCCATTCACACCCCAATAACTTTAAAAAGGCTGCCCTTTCGGACAACCTTTTCTCTTTTTTGATGCTGATTTTTCTGTTGTCTGCCAACCGGCCGCCTCTCTATGTGCGGCTTAACTGTGGAGTTTTTCTGTTGCTCCCCAACTTGCCAGCCTACGAACTGGCTAAAGTGTCAGATTTTTAAGGTGTCAGCTCACCGAGATAGACATTCTATCTCTGTACTATTATCATATGAATTCGCTTCGTTTATGTCAAGCAGATCAAACATTTACCCGGCAGCCTTATCCGAATGTTAAAATGTTACGCAAACTGTACTTTTTTACGTTATAATGCCTTTTCGTAACACCAGTAATCATGTTCGTGCAGAAAACACGCTCCAACTGTTTCATATTCAAAAACCTTATAGGATGCAAGCGCCTTTTTATTTTCCTTTGCGACCAGAATGTGCACACTCTTAAATCCCTGTCTCCGCAGCTCCTCCATGGCCCCGGTCATCAGCCTTCTGGCAATGCCCTGATTCTGATACGCTTCCCTTACCCCCAGTCTGGACAGCTCCCGCCCCGGCTGTAATTCCGGTGTCCAGCAGGTCAGGCTCTCCACCTTCGGATCCTGATCGATGGAAATGACTCCGGCTATCTCGCCGTTTTCCTCGTCCCGAAGACAGAACAGCGCATTGCGGGATAAGTCAAATTCCACATCACTGCGGGCCGGATAATCGGCTGTCCAGGCACAAAACGGGGTTCCTACCAGGGAACGGTAGAGCGTCAGAACCTCGTCTGCCTCACTTTCTTTTACATGTTCAAATACAAGTGCCATATCGCAATTCCTCCTTACGAAAACAGACAGTCTGCTTCTGTTCCAGACTGCCTGTTTTTTCATGCTCCTGTTCTTTGCAGGCAGCTCACTTATTCTTTTTCTCCCAGCGGGAAATGACAAAACACTGTTCTGTCCCCAAACCTCCTGCATGGCGGCTGCTCTTTTCCACAAATTTCCTGTGCATAAGGGCATCTGGTGTGGAATTTACACCCGGACGGCGGATTTACCGGGGACGGAATCTCACCGGTCAGCAGTTCTTTTTCCCTGCTCCGCAGATGCGGATCCGCCTTCGGAATGGCATTCATCAGGAAACGGGTGTAGGGATGCAGCGGATGGTTGTAGAGTTCATTCGTCGCTCCCACCTCGCAGATGCTTCCCAGAAACATCACGCATACCCGGTCCGCAATGAATTTCACCACACTCAGGTCATGGGAGATAAACAGGTAAGTCAGCCTGTATTCCTCCTGCAGATCCTTCAGCAGGTTTAACACCTGCGACTGGATGGAAACGTCCAGTGCTGATACCGGCTCATCACAGACGATCAGCTTCGGATTCAGGGCAATGGCCCGGGCAATGCCGATGCGCTGTCGCTGTCCGCCAGAGAACTGGTGCGGATACCGGTTGTAAAACTCCTCCGGAATCCCAACCTCCTTCATCAGCTCCTTCACCCGCGTCTCCAGTTCTTTTTTATCTTTCAAACCATACGTGGTAAGCGGCTCCGCGATAATCTTTGCCACGCTCATGCGCGGATTTAAGGAAGCATACGGATCCTGGAAAATGATCTGGAGCTGTCTGCGGATCTTCGCAAATTCTGTCTCCTTCATGGCGGTGATATCCTGGCCTTCAAATTCCACCTTACCGGAGGTAGCATCCAGAAGACGGATCAGCACACGGCCCAGGGTGCTCTTGCCACAGCCGGACTCTCCCACCAGGGCCAGGGTCTCCCCCTCGTATATTTCCAGGTTCACATCGGACACCGCATGTACCACCAGTGGATTTTTCTTCGTGCCGCCGATGGGGAATTCCTTTACCAGATGCTCAGTGCAAAGGAGAACTTTTCGGTCACCGGCTGTCTGCGATTTCCGTTTCTGGCTGTCTGCACTGCTTCCTGCTGTCTGTACCGCACTGTCAGCCATTTCTCTGTTTTTCTCATCTGCAGTCATCACCGGTCACCTCCTCTGCCTGAAGCTTCTCTGCTTTCTGCCCATGTTCTCCATCATTTTCACTTAAAAAGCACCGTACCCTATGCCCTTTGGCTGTCTCATACAGCTCCGGCATCTCCGCAAAGCACCGCTCTGTGGCGCACTCACACCGGGTACAGAAGCGGCAGCCCTTTGGCAGATGCAGCAGGTTCGGCACCACACCTTCAATGGTGTAGAGGCGATCTTCCTGTCCGTCCAGCTTCGGGATGGATTTTAACAGTCCCTTCGTGTACGGATGCGCGGTGTGGTCGAACAGTTCAAAGGTCTCAGCCTGCTCCATTACCCGCCCCGCATACATGACATACACATAATCGCAGATTTCCGCCACCACACCCATGTTGTGAGTGATGAGGATGATGGAGGTTCCCTGTTCCTCACAGAGCTTCTTCATCAGCTGAAGGATCTGCGCTTCAATGGTCACGTCCAATGCCGTGGTGGGCTCATCAGCGATCATCACCTTCGGGCGGCATACCATGGCCATGCCGATCATGACTCTCTGACGCAGTCCGCCGGACAGCTGATGCGGATAGCTCTTGTAACGCTTCTCCGGCTCCGGGATTCCAACCGCCCGGAAAATATCAAGCACTCTCTGCTTTGCTTCTTCTTTGGAAACCTTCTGGTGGAGCAGGATTGCCTCCTGTACCTGTTTTCCCACCGGATACACCGGATTTAAAGAGGTCATCGGTTCCTGGAAGATCATGGATATCTCGTTGCCGCGCACCTTCGCCAGCTCCCGTGAGGAAAGATGGGTGATATCACGTCCATCCAGGGTGATGGTTCCACCAACCACCTTGCCCGGATGACGCAGAAGTCCCATCACGGACATGGCAGTCATGCTTTTGCCGCAGCCGCTCTCTCCTACAATACCAATGATCTTTCCGGCCGGAACCTCAATGCTGACGCCGTCCACCGCCGGAATCTCCCCTTTTGCGGTAAAGAAGTGGGATTTCAGATCACGGATATCCAATACGATTGATTCACTCATGCTCATCTCTCCTCTCCTTTACTGTTCTTTTAAATATGGGTCCAGCACATCCCGGAGGCCATCCCCCAGGAAGTTGAATGCCATGACCACGATCATGATGGCCACACTCGGCGCGATGGAAAGCCACGGCTCCGAGAACAGATATTTTTTGCCGCGAACAACCATCAGGCCCCAGCTGGCACTCGGCGGCTGCGCGCCGACGCCCAGGAAGCTTAAGGATGCTTCCGACAAGATCGCTGACGGGATATTTAAGGTAAACAGCACGATCAGGGACGGGATGCAGTTCGGCAGAATGTGCCGGAACATGATGACCCATTTTTTCACACCAATGCTGCGGGCTGCCTCCACATACTCCTTTTCTTTTAAAGAAAGGGTCTGGGAACGGACAATGCGGGCGGTTCCCGCCCAGTTTACCAGGCTCAACGCAATGAAAATATTGATCAGGCCGCCGCCCATGGTATACATAACAACCATAGCCAGCAGCAGCGATGGGAATGCCAGCATCACATCCGCCAGGCGCATGATGATGAAATCCACCTTGCCGCCGTAAAAACCGGCATACATGCCAAGCACTGTACCAATAGCCATGGAAATCAGAGTCGGCACAAGGCCGATGGTCAGGGAAATGCGTGCGCCAAAAATGATACGGCTGAGCACATCACGCCCCAGCTCGTCGGTTCCAAGCCAGTGGGCTGCGCTTGGATGCTGCAGACGGTCCGAGAGACTCTGCTGTAAGTGATCATAAGGTGCCACCACCGGGGCAAAAATCGCAATCAGGATCATGAGAATGATCAGCATTGCGGAAAAGGCCGCCAGCTTATTCTGACGCACCAGTGTTTTTGCCTTGTCCAACCAGGTGTCTGCCTCGCCGATCTGGGCGCTGAAATCCGTCATATTCTTGTTTTCTTCCATCTTACGCGCCCTCCCTGATTCTCGGATCCAGTACATTGTAAAGCAGGTCTGCCACCAGGTTGCCTGCAATGATCAGAATGGTAGTAAAAATAACCGTGCCCTGTAAAAGCGGCATATCTCTTGTCTCAATGGCGTTGACAGCCAGACGGCCAATGCCCGGAACGCCAAACACACTCTCGGTCAGTACCGCGCCAGACAGCATGCTAGATACCTGCAGCGCCATCATGGTGACGACCGGAAGCATGGCATTTTTCAGTGCGTGCTTCACAATAACACCGGATTCCAGCAGTCCCTTGGCCCGTGCCGTGCGGATAAAATCATTCTGCATAATCTCCACCAGGTTAGAACGGGTCATGCGGGCAATGCTTCCCGCAGAGTTCCAGCCCAGCACGATGGCCGGAAGAATCATGGCCCGAAAGGAATCAAAGCCGGAAACCGGAAACCATTTGAACTTAAACGCAAACAGATACTGCAGCACCAGCGCTGTCATGAATACCGGCATGGAAACACCAATCAGTGCGCCGCCCATAAACAGGCGGTCCAGCAGCTTATTCTGCCGCACTGCCGCAATGATGCCTGCCACAATACCAATGATCCAGGCCACTACAGCCGCCAGCAGAGACAATTTCACCGTGTTCGGGAATGCCTCCAGAATAATCTTTGTCACATTCCGGTTCAGCCGGTAGGATGTTCCGAAATCCCCCCGAAGCGCATGGGCAATATACTGCAAAAACTGCACATACAATGGCTTGTCCAGCCCCATTTCCTTACTGATTTTCTCGATCACAGCCGGATTCACATGCTCTCCCATCATGGTGGTAACCGGATCACCCGGAACAATGCGCAGCATGATAAAGATCAGCAGCACCACGCCTACCAAAACCGGGATGGAGATCAGAATCCGTTTCAGTACTTTTCTTAACACACTTCATCCTCCTCTACATTACATAGGAAAAGAGAGTGCCGCGAAGACAGGCCCGGCAAACCACGATATGCCTGTGACTGCCTAAGCTCTGGGTGCAACACTCCCTTAGCATTTATGCGTTTACTCGCTCAAAGAAATATTGTAGAAAAGCTGATCGCTCAATCCGCTCCACAACGGTGCGAAGCCCTGTACCCGCTTGCTCACTGCAAACAGATGGAGTCTGGAGAACATCGGCACCCAGGCTGCGTCCTCGTGGATGATCTTCTCTTCCAGAGCCTTGTACTCTGCAAGACGTTCATCCTCATTTACAATTGTACGCGCTTTTGCTACACGTTCCATCACCTCCGTATCCGGATAGTTAATGGAACGGATCCTTGTTTTCTCTTCATTGCCGAAGAAGGTATAAATAAAGTTATCCGGATCGTTGTAATCTGCGGACCAGGTAGAGATGAAGGAACCAAGCTCACCGGATTTTCTGGTTTCTAACCAGGTAGATTCATCGTAATTCTTGATTTCTGCGCGGATGCCAACCTCGGCAAGCTGATCGCTGACAATCTCCAGCGCCATGGTCATGGTATCAGATGCGGAACTGTCTGCCGCAATCTCCATATCAAAGCCATCTGCATAGCCGGCCTCGGCAAGCAGCGCCTTCGCAGCCTCCGGATCGTACTTGATTTCCTCCTGATCCGGATTAAAGCCGATAAGACCGTGCGGGAAGATTCCCTGCTCCACCTGGCCTCTGCCGCCGTAAAGGGCATCCAGAATAGCCTGGCGGTCAATCGACATCTGAACCGCCTTGCGGACTCTGACATCCTGGAACGGCTCCTTATTAAAGTTCATGGTAAAGTACACGATACCTACACGCGGGCCCTGTACGATCTGATCCGGATAAGTCTCGGTGAAACGGTCTACCGAATCTGCAGCATAATCCAGGTCGAGGATATCAAGCTCACCGCTTTCAAACATCATGGACTGGGTCTCGGTATCCGGAATGATCTTGATGACAACACCCGGAAGCCCGGAAGCGCCCTTCCAGTAATCCTCATTGCGTGTCAGAACCAGCTGGTTGTTGAAGCTCCAGGAAGAAAACTCAAACGGGCCGGTACCAACCGTCACAGCCGGATCCATGCCGAACTGATCACCCGCTGCCTCGGTGGCCTCGCTGTCGTAAATAGAAACACCCGGAGAAGAAATGCTTGCCAGGAAGCCTGCAAACGGCTCCTTTAAGGTAACCTTGATGGTGTAGTCATCTACCACCTCAACACCTTCCAGGGTATCCGTCTCGCCTGCCAGGAGCTCATCCGCGCCCTTGATCTGGTCAATAAACTCGGTATTCACGCCACCTTCTACGGTCAGCATGCGGTGGAAGGTGTACGCCACATCCTCTGCTGTAAAGTCATTGCCATTGTGGAACTTCACACCCTGTCTTAAATGGAAGGTATACTCCAGGCCGTCATCGGAAATATCCCAGCTTTCAGCCAAACTCGGGACAATTTTGGAATTGCCGTCCGTGCCCACCTCAACATCTACCAGACGATCAAAAATGTTAAACGGCACCTCGTAGTCCTTGGAAGTTTTCTGCACATCCGCAGTCTGAATATCTGCGTTCAGAGCCGCAACCAGGTAACCGGTGGTATCCACATCCACACCCTTTACCTCGGCCGTGCTCTCGTTCTCAGCGCCTGCAGTATTATCTGTTGTATCGGAAGTTTTGCTGCCGCCGCAGCCGGTCAGCGCCAGACCTGCTGTCAGAGCAGCCGCCAGCATAAGACTGATCTTCTTTTTCATAATATCCTCCTTTACCTGGAACCATTTAAAACCCGAAAATGGTGCATTGCCCCGAAAGGATGCACCATTGCATTTGCATGTTCACTGAATTTTAAAATGTCCGCTAATGAGGAAATCATACCACATTGAAAGGGGATTTTCAATATCATTTCGAGGGATGAGGCAGAGATTTCGAGAAGATAAGGTAAAGGCCCTGAAAGGGGCGGCCTTCATTTCTACTGTATTATGAAAATTAGAGTGAATGCAATTCATTTAGTGTCAATGCCTCCAGAAACACGATCCGTTTTGCCAGCAGCCTGGAATCTGCTGAAACCTGGGTAATACCTCCTGCGCTCTTCATTAATGTATTCATACTCTCTGTCCTCCCTGTTTGATATCTATATTTTAGAGACAGGAGTACACATTTTTTGTACACTTGGAAATTCAAAAATGAGGGCCGTCACAATGGTCCTCACCTTCTTATTCTTTATCTATCATTTTATATCATGTTTTTTACAGGGCAACAAGTAATTCCCGGTTGTCCCTTTTTTATGGTATAGAATTCCCCTGTATCTATTTTGATTTCGGTCGAAATGACCTTGATTATAAGATATGTACTACAAATAGATTTCGCCATTCAGGCAAAGCGGCTCATTGAGATATGAGGCAGACTTTTTCCGAAATTCACACACGAAGCAAACCGCATGAAACGGTTCGTTTTGCTGCTAAATTCCAAATTCCTTAAGTAATTGTTTCTTCGGCTTTTTTGATCCGACGCACAGAATTCTGAAGCTGTTCTACAAATGGGTCTTCGTAATCAGCTTCGATTCCAGCCAGATCTGCCTTCACGAAATCAAGCAATGCTGCCAGTTCTTCCAGTGTTTTTTTACTCATATACTTCCTCCATAATACAGAGGAATCCTAAATAGGTAGGTTATCACATTTTCCGTATGTCTGCAACAAAAAATCGTACTGCCCCACCCGGCCCGGGAATTATTCACAGAGAAAAACAGGATTCATAAGAAAGGCCAGAGAAAACCGTTTCTAAAGCGATTTTCTCTGGCCCTATCTTTATCTCATAATTTTATTACATTAAGGACTTATACAGCTCCTTGATCTCCTCTACGGAAGTATCTCTCGGGTTACCCGGACGGCATGCGTCTGCGTATGCAGACTCGGACAGGAAGTCCAGATCCTCTTCTTTAACGATGGCCTTTAAATCAGCCGGAATTCCTACATCTGCGGACAGCTTCTTCACAGCGTCTACAGCAGCCTTGCGGTACTCTTCCTGGCTCATGTTCTCTACGCCCTCAACACCCATAGCCTTTGCGATGTATTTGTACTTGTCACCGGTGCACGGAGCGTTGTACTCCATAACGGTCGGAAGAAGGATTGCATTTGCTACGCCGTGCGGGGTATCATATACAGCGCCCAGGGAGTGTGCCATGGAGTGAACAATACCAAGACCTACGTTGGAGAAGCCCATGCCTGCTACATACTGGCCAAGTGCCATACCCTCTCTGCCCTCCGGGGTGTTTGCAACTGCGCCGCGTAAGGAGTTGGAAATGATCTCGATTGCTTTTAAGTGGAACATATCGGTCATCTCCCAGGCACCCTTGGTGATGTAACCCTCGATTGCGTGGGTCAGAGCATCCATACCGGTGGAAGCGGTCAGGCCCTTCGGCATGCTGGACATCATATCCGGGTCAATGACTGCTACAACCGGGATGTCGTGGGTATCTACACATACGAATTTACGTTTTTTCTCAACATCGGTAATAACATAGTTGATGGTAACCTCTGCTGCGGTACCTGCGGTGGTCGGAACCGCGATGATCGGTACGCACGGTTTCTTGGTCGGAGCTACGCCCTCAAGGCTTCTTACATCCTCAAACTCCGGGTTGTTGATGATGATGCCGATGGCTTTTGCGGTATCCATGGAAGAGCCGCCGCCGATGGCGATCAGATAGTCAGCGCCGGATGCCTTGAATGCTGCAACACCGGTCTGTACATTCTCGATGGTTGGGTTTGGTTTGATGTTGGAGTAGATCTCATAAGCAAGACCAGCCTCGTCCAGAACGTCGGTTACCTTTTTGGTTACGCCAAATTTGATCAGATCCGGGTCGGAACATACGAAAGCTTTTGCGAAGCCTCTGACTTTTACTTCATTTGCGATCTCTTTGATAGCGCCTGCGCCATGATAAGAAGTTTCATTTAATACGATTCTGTTTGCCATGATAAAAATCCTCCTTGAGTTTGTGCTCATTGATTTTCTGTTTTGCTGAATCTTTTCGGGATGTCATTTACATGATCATTCATCTCCCGAACTGATATTATTTTAACAACTATAACATAAAAAAGAAAGTGACAAAGTATCACTTCTGTCACTTTCTTCTTATATTTGTGGATTTATCACAATTTCCATTGTAAATTTTGTATCATTTTTCCAGTGTTCCGAGGTTTTCTCCGATTCACAAAATCGTCGGCTTTTTCACAAAAGCTCCAGCTCCGAGAACACCTTCTCCAGCTTCGGCGGCATGGCTTCAACCAGCTTGTCCGACATGCGGCGCGGAGTATCTTTCATCCCGCCAAGCACCCATTTTTCTGTCATATACACGGACCCGCGGCAATACATCTCCAGAAGGAACTCCATCTCTTCCTCTAACGGGCGGCTGGTCTTTCTGGCAATGAGATCTTTGTAAAACTGCAGAATCAGTTCAAAGTCGTGCTCTTTCACGGAGTTGTAATCATCCGACCGGAAAGCCTCGGTAAAAAATGCTTTCTCATTTAAGATAAACTCGAATTTCTGGGTCAGGCTTTCGCCGACCGTGTTCCCCATGCCAATCTGCTCGAAGGACTGCAGCACCAGCTTGTCAAAATACCAGTTGATGAGATCGTATTTATCTTTGAAATTGCGGTAAAAGGTCTGGCGGGTCAGGCCGCTGCCCTCCACAATATCCTTCACCGTGATGCGGTCTACCGGGGTGGTCTTCATGCACTCCTTGATGGAGGCCGCCAGCTTGTATTTGGCACGGTCATGCTTTTCCTGTGTTGTCTTCTGTTCCATCATGCTGCTATCCTTCTCCTTACATTTCCTTATAATATTGTATCATCACCGCAGTTCCACAGCAAGCAGATTACCCGAATTTCGCTTACACTTTCGTATACATCCGGAAAACACATACCAAACCGCATTGGCATCCTGCTTTTTCTTTTCCCGGTTGTAAGCCTCCGCAGCTTATGTTACAATACTTTGGAAATAAAATCGCACGAACCAATAACCTATTCACAATAAGGAGTACACACATGTCCGCAAATGTAATTTTAAAAAAGGGCGAAGGCCGCACCTTAAAGGCCGGCGGTGCCTGGATCTATGATAACGAGATTGACAAAATTGAGGGAGAGTTCGAAAACGGTGATATGGTTTTCGTTTCTGACTTTGACGGCTACCCGATGGGACAAGGCTTTATCAACACCCGTTCCAAGATCACCGTCCGTATAATGACCCGCAAAAAAGATACCGTGGTCGATGACGCTTTCATTGAGATGCGTGTCCGTGATGCCTGGGAATACCGTAAAACGACCGTAGACACCTCCAGCTGCCGCCTGATCTTCGGCGAGGCCGATTTCCTGCCTGGCATCGTCATCGACAAGTTTTCGGATGTTCTGGTAGTCGAATCCCTGGCGCTGGGCATTGACTGTTTGAAACCGGTCATCCTGGATAAGCTGAAGAAAGTCCTGGCTGAGGACGGCATCTCCATCCGCGGCGTTTACGAGCGCAGTGACGCCAAGGTCCGCCTGCAGGAGGGCATGGAGCGCGTGAAGGGTTTCATCGGTGAACCGTTTGATACCAAGGTTGAAATTGTAGAGAATGGTGTCCGCTATATGGTAGATGTCCAGGATGGCCAGAAAACCGGCTTCTTCCTGGATCAGAAATACAACCGCCTTGCCATCCAGAGACTTTGTAAGGACAAGAAGGTTCTGGACTGCTTCACCCACACCGGCTCCTTCGCGCTGAATGCCGGAATTGCCGGAGCTGCTTCCGTTCTTGGTGTGGATGCGTCCGAGCTGGGCGTAGCTCAGGCCCGCGAAAACGCAGAGTTAAACGGACTCTCTGACCGTGTCACCTTCCAGTGCGCAGATGTCTTTGATCTGCTTCCGGAGCTGGAACAGAAGGGCGAAAAGTTTGATGTGGTTATTCTGGATCCGCCGGCCTTCACCAAATCCCGCAGTTCCATCAAAAACGCTGTCAAGGGCTACCGCGAGATCAACCTGCGCGGCATGAAGTTAGTAAAGGACGGCGGCTACCTCGCTACCTGTTCCTGCTCCCACTTCATGGACCCGGAGCTGTTCACCAAGACCATCCGCGAGGCCGCAGCCAACGTACACAAACGCCTCCGCCAGGTAGAATACCGCACCCAGGCAGCCGACCACCCGATTCTCTGGACCGGAGGCGAGCAGGCATCGTATTACTTAAAATTCTACATTTTCCAGGTCGTGGATGAGAAGTAACAATATAGAGACAGAACCCACTACAGGTCCGAAGCCGGTAATCCCGGCATAC
>OHAC01001435.1_pt1 | contig 21950 bp, 24 predicted proteins | sample 1577051 | NCBI WGS metagenome assembly OHAC01 (sample SAMEA3541499, study PRJEB24748) | human gut metagenome | biome: human gut; feature: human-associated habitat; material: faeces | place: China | collected 2012 | reverse complement strand
GCACATCGTGCGTTTTCCCCTTGTTGTCAGTTACGCGGAGATAATCCCCGGAGAAAGTCGACACACGGCTGTAAGCCACACCCACCATCGCATACGCGCTGAACCATTCATTCACGCGTACAGACGGCCCCGCCATCACGCTGAACCAGCGGTTACGCACGGAATCTTCATGCCAGCGGGTATCGTTGTAGTGCGTTTTTTGCTCATCCTCAGCATTGGCATAACTGAAGGACGTAATCAGCCCCAGCGTGTCCGTAAACTCATAACGGTATTTCACGTTAATCCCGTTCAGATTATCGCTGCCGGGAGCGTTCGTACGGGCATGAAGATACCCCGCGCTCAGTGTGGACTGATGTTCAGACGCCCATGCAGGCGCACCGGATACGGACAGACAGATGGCTGCGGACAAAATGGCTGCACATAATTTACGCATAATTACCTCTCGCTTTTCTGCAATAAAAAAGGCGCCATTTCTGGCGCCCGTATTGGGGTTATAAAATTCAGCTAATCGTGATGCCTGCAGTGGCTTTCTTCATCACAACAACCAGCAAATCGCTGATACTTGCTGTGGGATACCAGCCATTTACCCACCATGCTGATACAGAAAACTCCAGCGTCATGTGGCCGCGACCAGCAGGCATATCAATAACACCACTGTAAACCAGCGTATTATCCATCGCGGTACGGTTATAAATTTCAGCACCGTTTTTCTTCACTATCAGGCGGCATGACGAATAAGTATCGCTGTTCTCCCGCTCATGTCTGGCACCGCTGAAAGCCACCGCCGGAATAACAATCTGCCGGTTAAACGGCTGATCGTCATAAACCCTGACGGTAATGGTTCCTGATGGCCAACGCTTCGGTGCACGGGAGTCACGGGGGAAAGCCTTACCCACTGTTTTAACGAGATCGCCTTCAATCTGGTTTGCAGACAGTTTCCCTCTGATGACACAGTTCTTGTTAATGGTGACATTATTGAGCGTGCCGGTATTCGCCGTGATGGCTCCACTGATATCCGCATTGCGGGCTGTCAGCCTGCCATCCGGCGTCAGGGAAAACGTCGGAGGATTGCCGGATGACGTGATGCTCACCGCAAACAGTCGCTTCAGGAACACGTCGTTCATGAACAGCTGATTCCCCTGCGCCACAAACAGCGGCGTGGTGTTGCCGTTCTCCGGGGTAATCATCGCAATGCGATCGGCCTGCAGCAGAATGTTACTCAGGGTCTGACCATCAACATCCTCAATCCCCGCGCCAATCCCGGCCACATAGGGAATACCGTTTTTTGTTTTCTGCACCTTCAGCATATACATGGCATTCAGCTCATTGCGCGTGTCTGACTGAACCCGCTGGATTTGCTGTATGGTCACGGCCTGGTCACCCAGTTTTTTATCCGTGGTCGAGGTAATTTCACTCCCTTTTTTATCCACGTACTGGCGGACCTGTGCTATCTGTCGGGCGTTTTCTGACTGCCCCTGGCTGACAGTCTGTGAGATTTCACTGCTCACCCGGTCCACTTTCTGGCTCACCTGCGCGATGGCCAGTGTCTGGTCCTCATTCTTTTTCGCAACCAGCTGCGTGAGGCTGTTTTCCGCCTTCCCGATTTTCCGGGTCACTTCTGCGATATCCGTGTCCATCCGCTGACGGATATCTTCTTCCAGTTGCGTGACCTCCGTACGCAGCGCTGAAGCATCAATGCGCTCTTTCAGTGCCTGGCCCAGAAGCGTCTCATCTATCAGCCCCCGGAAAATTTCCAGATACCCTTCACCATCATTGCTGGGCTGCCCGCTGGCTTCCACAAAAGCAGATTTTCCCACCAGGTTGACGCTTCGCACGTAAAACCAGAAATCCGTCCCCGGCTTAATCCGGCTCCCCTGGACAGTCCACTGACTGCCGGTCCCCAGATAACGGGCAGATTTTTCCACCTGTGCTGTGTTCGTGATGCGTTTTTCTGAGAACCAGAATTCAAACTGTACCGTCGGGTCATACACCGCAAGACGCGGGACCGCCGTTATCTGAAAATACCCCGGCGTCAGCTCAATGGTGGCGGGTTTTGCTGGCGCGTTAATCCGGAAGGTGGTGGTGGCCGGTTCGCCCTGCTGGCCATAACTGTTAATCGCCCTGACCGTCAGGGTGTATTCCCCCAGCGGCAGACCACTGAAACGGTGCTCCGTGTCTGCGGTGATGGCGGTGGTCACCAGTCTGGCATCCGTTCCCTTACCACTGGTCAGGCGCAGACTGAAGCGCACGCCCTTCACCACCCGCGGCGTGTCCCATTTAGCCTGCGCCAGATACTGGCCGTCAGCTGCGCTCACCTCCACCGTCAGGTGCTGTACTGCCGGTGGGATAACGCTGTTCAGGGAGCCTGACTGCGGCTCAAAGCGGGCCCCGTTATCCACGATGGCTTCTTTTTCCGGTACGTGCTGCACCGCCGTGATGGCAAAGGTGCCGTCCGTGTTTTCCCGGATGGAGACACAGCGGAACAGGCGACGGCGCAGTGACGGCAGGGAGAGTCCCCACACCCCGTATGTCTCCACACCATCAGGCAGGGTACTGACCTGTATCCGGTCCGGCGCGGGGTGTTCGGTGATGTCCACACTCACCGGCTTACCGCTGCCGTTAATCAGGTTCACCGTGGCGGCACCGGTCTCCGGAAGTGTCACTTCACGGTCCAGCGTCAGGGTGCGGGTGGCAGCATCAATGGACAGGACACGTCCGCCGGTCAGGGTCCCGGCATAGTCGTTATCACAGATTTCAATGATGTCACCGGGTGTGTGCCGCAGCCCCTGAGACCCGAGCGTGAAATCCACCGTCTGCGTTTCCAGCAGTTCGGTCTTTATCACCCACAGCCCGGCACGGTGGGCCTGACCGCGGCTGGTACAGCCGAACGCGTCCATCTTCAGCAGGTTGCGTCCGTAGCGCAGTATGGCTTCCGGGTCTTCCACCAGTTCCGTGGAGGTCTGCCAGCCGTTCTGCGGGTCGGTGTAATTCACCTCCACCGCCGTGTGCCGGTCCTTCAGGGCACTGAAGCTGTAGCGGAATCCCACGCCGTTATCATCCACCACCACATCGCTGTTGGTGTACGGCCACACCACATCCGACGGACGGTCCTGAACGAACGTCAGCGTCTGGCCGTTCCATACCGGCATACAGCGCATCGCAGAGCAGAAATCACTGAGAACGTCCCACGCCTTACGCTGTTGTGCCAGGTACGCATTAAAGGTCATCCGCGGCTCGGTCCCCCCGAAACCATCCGGGACCGTCTGGTCGCAGTACTGCCCGATGGCATACAGCGCCCACTTGTCCACATCCGCCGCCCCCAGACGTTTTCCCATGCCGTAGCGCGGGTGAGTCAGCATGTCCCACAGACACCAGGCCGGATTGTTGCTGTATGCCGGTTTCAGACTGCCGTCCCAGATACCACTGTACGTGCGTTTTTCCGGGTCATAGTTTGACGGCACCTGAATGATGCGACCGCGGATATGGTAGTTCACCGTCATCTGCTGGCCGCCGAACTGCTCCGCATCCACCTGCAGCCCCACAATGGCCGTGTTCGGGTAGCACTGTTTCACATCGATGATTTCGGTGTATGACGACCACAGCGTCTTATTCTGCAGCTGGTCCGTGGTGCTGTCCGCCGTCTCCCTGACCATCCGGATGTTAAAGGGCCGGGGAGGCAGATTATCCAGAATCACCGAGGCCAGGAACTGCGAGGTGGTCTTGCCGTTAATGGTGACATCCTTTTCCGTCACCCAGCGGCCATTACGCTGTAACTGAATCAGAATCCGGACAGAGGAAGGATTACGGTCGCCCTTTGACGTGGTCTGCACCAGTGACTGCACCCCGAAGGTAACCCGCAGGCGGTCAATGTTCGCGGACGTAATGGTGCGCGTCACCGGTTTTGCCTTCGTCACTTCCACGCCCAGTCCGGTTTCAGCTCCGGAGGACTCAAAGCCTTCCGGTGGTGTCTGCTCCTGCTCCCCGGCACGCCAGACCGCGGTCACACCGTGTATCACGGGATTACCGTCCGTGTCCGTCAGCGGGGTTTTGTTCACCAGAATACTCTGCAGTCCCTTCACCGGACCTTCTATCGGTCCCTCACCAATCGCATCAATCACACTCATCATCTGCGTGGATTTGAGATTATCCTTCGCCTCACGAGGCGTGTGTGCCTTACCGCCACCTTTTCCCATACAGCCTTCCCCTGAATAAATTAACCGCCACTTGCCATTCCGTACAGAAGTCGGATATCCTTCGCCCGAAAAGCATGAAACACATTTCTGCCATGCTAAAGAGAAACCCCGGTATCAGCAGATACCGGGGTTTTCTTTCATGCCCACCGATAATCCTGTTGGTTAAAACCGGTAATGGCATAAAAATTCTGAATATCTTCACATTTTCACAAACTGACTGTGGCGCGTATAATTTCTCTGCGTTAATTTTTTTGTCGTGATATAAGAATAATTCCTTACACTTAATCTTCGTAACTCTCCCGCAGTTCCTGTCCGCGATCACTGCGGGATTTTTTTATTCTTTTTACCCCTGCCGCCCGATAACCACGACCTTTCCGCCCCCGCCTTCATCACGGGTGCTGATGTCCTGGGATATACGGCGGGAGCCAACCAGCATTTCCCCGTAAGGCACCGGCATCGGGTTCCCCTGGGCAATCATGTTATCCAGCGAGGAAAAGTACGTGTTCTGTCTGCCGTTATCCGTTGCGCGGTAATCCGGTGTTTTTGCCTTCGGGGCCAGCATCTGGGCCACACCGCCCAGTATCATGCTGGCACCCAGTGAAAACAGCATTGTGGTGGCAGAAAAACCGCCGGCACTCAGGGCTGTACCCCATAACGCCATCGAGGCACCGGCCGTGAAGAAAGAGCCCACGATGGCTGCCGCCCCCAGCACAATCTGCAGTCCGCCCTTTCCGGCTCCGGCCAGTCGCGGCACAATGTGGATGACCGTTCCCTCACCCAGCTGTTCGTGAAGACGGGCGTACACCGCCTCCGGTGCCGTGTCATCACCGGCAATACGTATCTGGTACCAGCCTTCGTTCATCTGACGGCGAAAGCCCGGCACCTGTAACGACAGGGCACGGATGGCTTCCGCTGCCGTGTTCACATACAGGCTGAGGCGGCGGCCAAATCGTTGCAAATCCCCGTGAAGGCAGATGCGTGCCAGTGGCGGTGACGCCAGACAGAATGCGTTCGTCGTTGCCATTTTTCGGAATACCTCTCCCGTTTACTCAGTTGTTCAGGAATATGGTGCAGCAGCTCGCCGTCACCACAGTAAATGGCGGCATGATTCGGCACCGATGAACCAAAACAGCACAGCAGCACATCGCCCGGCTGCGCCGCTGACAACGGCACCTGATACAGCCCTGTGGCCTCCAGATTATCCAGATAGAGATTCTGACCGTGACGCCACCAGTCATCCTCGCGATGAAAATCCGGCATCTCAGTCCCCGCCAGATGATAAGCATCCCGGAACAGCGTGTAACAGTCCGTCACCCCGTGCTCAAAGCGCCGTCCTGTCAGATGTGGCACACAGCGGAATTTGTGAATGTCACCCCGGCAGACCAGCCACCAGGGCAGTGCGCTTTTTATCTGCAGCCGCCGGTCAGCCTCGCTCAGCCAGGGCAGCCCACCGGGATGACTGTGGACCAGTGCCACAATCTCCCCCTGCATCTCTGCCCGCAGCCAGTCTTCCGGTGCGATACGAAAATACGCCTCCGGCTCCGCGGAAATATTCACACAAGGGATATACCACTCCCCCTCCGGCGTGCTTATCACGAAGCCGCACGACTCCGCAGGCGCACACCGCCGGGCATGCGCCAGAATCGCTGATTCAGTCTGTGTCATAAACCGGGATTTACTGCGAAAGTTTATTAATGGAAAGGAAACCGCCAAAATTGCCGACATTCCTGCGCAGTTCACACCCGCGCATGCACTTGCTGCATCTGTCCTTACGGATATCCGTGGTGGGTTTATCGAACTCATCCGCCACAGCCCCGCCCGTGTAACCACACTCATCAGAGCGGCAGGTCCACATACAGGTGTTCGCCAGCATGATACGACCGGGAAACAGCGCCCCGTCCGTCTCGGTCGGTGTGGCCAGCACAAACGAGGCCGTCATGGCTGTCAGCTGCGACATCTGCTCCACCACCCAGCGGTCACTCAGCTCCTGCTCCGGGTCCGCCGCCGGATTGCCCGCAACGAAATTCACCGCATCCAGAAAACGGGCATACACCCGGCGGCGGACCACCGTGGCCCCCACCAGACTCTGCAGGTCTTCCGCCATCCCGGTGACCAGACCGAACAGATTGGACACCGTCAGCGACGGTCTGGCACTGCTGCCCCGGCCGTTCATCTCAAAGCCGCTGCCGTCAATCGGGTATGCCTCATACTTACGCCCCTGCCAGGTGACCGGCTCCCCTTTTTCATTCAGCTCATTACAGAAAAAATACCGCTCACCGCCCTGTACCGTCAGGTCGATTTCCCAGAGTACCACCCGCGGTGACTGCTCTGACTTAACCGACTCGTTCAGACTTTCTTCGCGAATATCCTGCATCAGTTCACCACCTGCTTAAACTCCGCGCTGAACTCAACGCGCAACATCCCGACCCGCGCAGACCACCCGGCACAGGTCACCTTTATCTGCCGGTATGCATAGGGTGGCTTCCACAAAAATGCCTTCCAGCCACCGTGCTCTGCCAGGAACGCTTCCAGATGCCGGGCCTCCTCCCGGGTCACGGAAAGCGTCACCCTGTATGTTTTCAGGTCAGCATTCAGCCCTGCCGCCATACGCTGTGAGTACCCGTCACCAAAACGCACTTCACGCACCGATGGCTGCGAGTTCACCTCCATATCCGGCTTCACTTTCCAGCGAAAGGTTTTCATCCACCGCTCCCTGATAACATACCGCCATCACGCAACTGCAGCCGGAGTTCATCCTGTGCCCCCTTGCGGGCCATCTCATACACCGCTTTCATCAGCTGCGGCCCTGCCCGCCCGTTGGGGCCGTCGTTCTGAATCACCACGTGATTGTTCTGATTAAAATTAATGCCTTCGGCCCGCCGCATCTGCGCCGGACTTCCGGCACCGCCGACATAACCACCTTCCGCATAGCCCCGCATCAGGCGGTACAGGTTGCCGACACCAATCCGGCTGGTAGCCTCCTTCGTGAAGACAAATTCACCACGATGAACAATCCCCGCTGGCTCATATTTGCCGCCGGTTCCCGTAAATCCTCCGGTCGCAAAATGGAATTTCGCCGCAGCTGCCTGAATGGCTGTACCGCCTGACGCGGATTCGCCGCCACCAACAGCACCGCCAATGGCGCTGCCGATACTCCCGACAATCCCCACCATTGCCTGCTTAAGCAGAATTTCTGTCATCATGGACAGCACGGAACGGGTGAAGCTGCGCCAGTTCTGCTCACTGCCGGTCAGCATCGCCGCCATATTCTGTGCAATACCATCAAAGGTCTGCGTGGCTGCACTTTTTACCTGCGACATACTGTCCGTGGCGCTCTCTTCCCACTCACTCCAGCCGGACTTCAGGCCTGCCATCCAGCTCCCGCGAAGCAGGTCTTCAGCCGCCCAGGTCTTTTTCTGCTCTGACATGACGTTATTCAGCGCCAGCGGATTATCGCCATACTGTTCCTTCAGGCGCTGTTCCGTGGCTTCCCGTTCTGCCTGCCGGTCAGTCAGCCCCCGGCTTTTCGCATCAATGGCGGCCCGTTTTGCCCGTTGCTGCTGTGCGAATTTATCCGCCTGCTGCGCCAGCGCGTTCAGGCGCTCCTGATACGTAACCTTGTCGCCAAGTGCAGCCAGCTGGCGTTTGTACTCCAGCGTCTCATCTTTATGCGCCAGCAGGGATTTCTCCTGTGCGGACAGCTGGCGACGTTGTGCCGCCTCCTCCAGTACCGCGAACTGACTTTCTGCCTTCCACAAATCCCGGCGCTGCTGGCTGATTTTCTCATTCGCTCCGGCATGCTTCTCCAGCGTCCGGAGTTCTGCCTGAAGCGTCAGCAGGGCAGCATGAGCACTGTCTTCCTGACGATCGCCCGCAGACACCTTCACGCCGGACTGTTTCGGCTTTTTCAGCGTCGCTTCATAATCCTTTTTCGCCGCCGCCATCAGCGTGTTGTAATCCGCCTGCAGGATTTTCCCGTCTTTCAGTGCCTTGTTCAGTTCTTCCTGACGGGCGGTATATTTCTCCAGCGGCGTCTGCAGCCGTTCGTAAGCCTTCTGCGCCTCTTCGGTATATTTCAGCCGTGACGCTTCGGTATCGCTCTGCTGCTGCGCATTTTTGTCCTGTTGAGTCTGCTGCTCAGCCTTCTTTCGGGCGGCTTCAAGCGCAAGACGGGCCTTTTCACGATCATCCCAGTAACGCGCCCGCGCTTCATCGTTAACAAAATAATCATCCTTGCGCAGATTCCAGATGTCGTCTGCTTTCTTAAACGCAGCCTCTGCCTTAATCAGCATCTCCTGCGCGGTATCAGGACGACCAATATCCAGCACCGCATCCCACATGGATTTGAAGGCCCGCGCTGTCCTGTCTGCCCAGGTCTCCAGCGTGCCCATGTTCTCTTTCAGGCGGCGGGTCTGGTCATCAAACCCTTTCGTTGCGGCCTCGTTCGCCGCCTGCAATGCCCCGGCTTCATCGCCGGAACGCTGCAACTGAGCAACATACGCAATCTGCTCCGCCGTCACGTTATGGAACTGGCGTGCCATCGCCGTCAGCCCCGACGTCGGGTCTGTGGTCAGCGTCCCGAAGGCTTCAGCGACCTTGTCCACCTCCACGCCGGATGCAGAGGAGAAACGCGCCACACTCTGGCTGATGGACGCAATCTGAGCCTCACCGCTTACCCCCGCCTTAACCAGTGCGCTGAGTGACTCGCTGGTCTGGTTAAACGTCAGCCCTGCCGCCTGCCCGGCTCTGGACAGGACCAGCATACGATCTGCCGTCAGTCCCGCCTGATTGCCGGAAAGGACCAGCGTTTTGTTGAAATCGGACAGGGTTGAGTTGCCCTGATACCAGGCATACGCCAGCGCACCGGTCGCCACCGCCAGCGAGGTGGCCCCCACCATCGGCAGGGGGATCGCACCGGCAAGCCCCCTGAACATGGGGATCATCCCGCCGAAGGAGTCCTTAACCTGACCACCCTGTTGCAGCAGGATCAGCCACGGACTTTGCCCGCCTGCAAGCTGCGTGGCCACGTCGGTGAACTGTGCAGGCAGCATACGCATGGCGGCTTTATACTGCCCGACGGAAATCCCCGCTTTCTGTGCAGCCAGCGCCTGTCGGCTCAGCGACTGTTCAACGACTGCCGCTGTTTTTTTCGCATCACTTTCCGTACCGGAAAAATGACGCCTGACTCTGGCCATCTGCTCGTCAAATCTGGCCGCATCCAGACTCAAATCAACGACCAGATCGCCTACCGGTTCAGCCATACCGGACTCCTCCTGCGATCCCTTCTGATACTGTCATCAGCATTACGTCATCCTCCGTCATGTCCGCCACATCCGGGGAAGCGGGGATAACTTCATTCCCGTCCGGGCCAAAACGAACGCCTCCGGCAAGCCCTGCCGCTTTCTGCATCAGCACATCATCTTCAGGCTCTTCGTCAGCCTCGCGCCGGTTCAGCAGACTGAAATCCAGCGGATGCATATCCGGATCGCTGAAAAACAGGCTGAGTACGGTGTACGTCAGCCCGGAAAAGTGCATATCCAGCAGAACATCATGAAAATAATGGGTACTGTAAAAGCGGTGCCAGTCGGCATACTCCGTGGATGACATCCCGGCAAGCATGGCGCGCCAGTCGGGTCGCCCCATCTCACGCGCCAGTTTCAGGGCAAAACTCAGCTCACCGTCGAACACTTTCCCGCAGAAACAGGCTCTGCAGGCCCGGCGTCCTCTGCCTGTTCAGGGGCATTATTCACCACAAACTCAGACATTCCGGACAGACGTAACACCACGTTTTCAGCCTGAGCAATTGCCTCCGTGGGCCAGGTGGTAAGCACTTCCTGCTCAATCTGCGTAATGGCTTCATTCATGGACGGCAGCTTTGTCTTCTGTGGATGGTTATGCCACAGAGACATCGCCACCAGAAACGCCCCGCCTCTGATAAGCGCCTCTACAGACACCTGCAGGTTGCCACTGGATTCAGCCTTTTTTTCCTGCTCTTTCAACCAGGCAAGATGCTCAATACGCTGCAGGGCTGACAGTTCAGAAAGCGTGACGGTCACGCCGTTATGTTCAAATGATTCGGTTTTCAGGAACATCGCTGACTCTCCGGATTAACTGTCGGTGACGGTGATTTCTGCAACCGCAGCAAGTTCACCATTACCGGATACAACCGGAATGTTGACCTTGCCTGCAGCAACGCCGTTCACGGTGATGGTCATACCACTGACCGACACGGTGGCTTTTGTTTTATCCGCAGACACCGCACGAAAGCTCTTGTCGGTTACGCCCTCCGGCTGGAAGGCCACGGTCAGCGTGGTGCTCTGCCCTTTCACCACCGAGGTGCTGGCAGGCGTCACGGTCATGCCGGTTGCCGCTGTTACCGTGCTGCGATCTTCTGCCATCGACGGACGGCCCACATTGGTGACTTTCACCGTGCGGGTGATCACTTCCTTCGCCGTCACCGCCTTACCGATACTGCTGACCCAGCCACGGAACACATCGACCGTGCCGTTCGGGAAGCGGATTTTATAGGCACGGGTATCGCCTTCATTAAACCACGCCAGCAGCGCCTGCTGCCCCTGCTCTCCGGGCATCCACGCCAGCGTGAAGCTGGTATCTCCGGCAGATTTCTGCCCCTGCCCGGTCGCAGTCCAGTCTGCATCTTCATCATCGAGATAGCTGTCGTCATAGGACTCAGCGGTCAGTTCGCCGGGCGTCAGGTCTTTAACTTTTGCCAGACGCGACCAGTCAACGTCTGAAAGCGGATTCGCATAAGGGTCACCGCTCCCCTTATAAACCCACAGGGTGGTCCCGGCACCTTTCACCGGCATTGTAGGATTTGGTACAGGCATAGCGTCCTCACATTTCATAGGTAATGACATAAGTCATATCGGCTGAACTCCACAGGCCCGCATCATCGTCGCGCCGGTAGTCATAGCCACTGACCACCATACTGGTGATCAAATCTGACAGTGCCGGGATATCGCTCATCACCGGATAAATCCGGGACTCCATCCACGCATCCAGCTCTGAATCCGGCACCTGAGCAGGCAGGAAAACTTCGATATGCAGCTCCGCCTGCCAGGTATCGCTGTCCAGCTCTTCGCCCGTGTATTCAGCGCCGGTGAGATAAACGGCAACTGCCGGAAAATCCGCCTCATCAAAAACAGCGGGGCGACCATCAAAAAACGTCGCCCCGGTGTCATGCTTCTCCAGTGCATCCAGTACGGCTGCACGGAGTTCAGTATGTTTCATCGCTTTATTACCATCCTCAGTTGATGCTGCAGCGCATAGCCCAGCTCTTTCGGAAGACGTTCACGCCGTATCCGCTCAATATTCTGTTTAAACGCCGTGGTCAGCGGCACCGCCATCGGGATTTTCACCACATCAATGGGGTAACGGTTTTTCCCGGCCACACGCTGCATGACATGCCACCGCCCATTTTTCAGTTGCTGAATAAACGCGCCGGGAATACGACGGTTTCCCACCACAAGCACGCTGCCGCCACCTTTCAGGGCTGAACGCTGCCCCTTTTTACGACGCCTGCGTCGGGACAGGACAATCCGCGCGTTACCCAGCTTGATTACGGGCAAATCCCCCCGGTTAACTTTGATTCTGGCCTGCGGATTTTTGACCGTGGCCCTTTTCAGCCTGGCCCTTTCCTTTACCAGTTTCCGGCGTACCTTTGTCTCACGGGCAACCTGTGACGCAGACTGCGATATCGCGGATGAAGCAACGCGGTTAATGGCCATTGCGGCGGCACCGGGCACCGCCGTTTTGCTGATACGGCTGAGGTTTTCAACGGCCTGCTCAAGACCTTTTATGGCCATACATCCCCCTTTCAGCGGCGACGGTTAACGGCAGGCGGTACGCCCCGTCCAAGCCAGAGATGACAACTTCCGCCATCATCCGGCGAAACCCGATCTACCCAGAAATTTTCCTCACCGATGGTCAGCGTGTCTCCACGCCGCAGCTGCCGCACCTCATCAGTCCGGACAAACAGGGACGGGCTGGAGCCTTCAACGCGCACGCCCTGTCCGGCATAGCTGATATTTTCAGGGTCATCAAAAACACCACGTATCACCGCACCTGACTGCTCACCGGATGTCATGGTGGCTGACGTTCCCATGTACCCGCGTATCGTTTCATCGGCGCGGGCAATGGCAGCATCGAACAGGTTATCGAAATCAGCCACAGCGCCTCCCGTTATTGCATTCTGGCCAGGCCGCGCTCTGTCATTTCGGCTGCCACACCGGCAGAGACACGAAACGCCGTTCCCGGCAGCACAAATGCCACAGGTTCATCCCGCGTGGCGTGAAGTGCATCAGTATGCAGCTTCACCAGTGCCACGACCGTGACCAGTTCAGACGTATCCAGAATCACGGTATCCGGCTGCGCTGATCCCACCTCATTTTCATGTCCGGTCAGCACATTTTCCCGGCTGAGAGGGGTGTCCTGACCGGCAGTTTCATCCGTGTCATCAAGCTCCTCTTCCAGCTCTGCCACACGGAGCGCCAGTTCTTCTTTCGTCCCCGTCAGGCTGACATCACGGTTCAGTTGTTCACCCAGCGACCGGAGACGGGCAATCAGTTCATCTTTCGTCATGGACTCCTCCACAGAGAGAAAATGGCCCCGAAGGGCCATGATTACGCCAGTTGTACGGACACGAACGCATCAGGGTCAGCCAGCAGCATCAGCGGTGCTGACTGAATCATGGTGAACTCACGCGCCGGATCGCCGGTGGTCACCCAGTTTTTCGGGTAGCGGGCAGAGGCGTTAATACCTTCGCGCTGTGCGTCCGCATCCTGAATGCAGCCATAGGTGCGCAGACCGCGTGCCTGAGTGTTCCCCAGCACCATCGTGTTGTCCGGCAGGAAGTTCTTTTTGACGTCGTTTTCCACGTACTGTCCGGAATACACGACGATCGCCGTATCGCCATACATTCCCTTATAGGACACCGCTTCGCCCAGGTCTTTTACCGCTGTCTCCAGCTCGGAATTAGAGCCGCGACGGGTATCCAGCTTCTCCTTGACGGCTTTGAAGGAACGGAACAGCGCCCAGCCTTTCGGATCGAACACGATGATATTCACCACACCGCTGGCGTTCAGCGCGTAGGCTTCGATATCGTCGGTCGGGTCATACGTGGACTTGTCACGCTTGCTCCACTCCGTGCCGCCGGACTGCGTGATGTTATTCTCCTCACTGCGGCCCATATCCACCTCAACCGGATCGAAGGCTTCACCGGTCATGGTGTATTTGCCCTTAAGCACGGCAGAAACTGCCTGCATCTCTTCGACCTGAGCAATGGCCAGCTCTTCGTCACGCATGTTCTGCATGATGATGCGACGGCGGCGGTAAGCCGGGTCCGCCAGATTCTGCGGATCTTCATCCGGCAGGCGACGCAGGGTCATCTGCGGATTCACTTCATGCTTCGGCTTGACATATCCCGGCGTAAATTCAGAGGTGGAGCCGCCACGGGAACGGATAACCTCACCGGAAACAATCGGCGAAACGTACAGCGCCATGTTTACCAGTCCCGGAATTTGTGAGAGATAGACTTTCTCCGTAGTGAAGGGATAGCTCTCACGGAAAAAGAGACGCAGAAACAGCGGATCAAACTTAAATTTCTGCTCATTTGCCGCCAGCAGCTGGGCGGTTGTGTACATCGACATAAAAAAATCCCGTAAAAAAAGCCGCACAGGCGGCCTTTAGTGATGAAGGGTAAAGTTAAACGATGCTGATTGCCGTTCCGGCAAACGCGGTCCGTTTTTTCGTCTCGTCGCTGGCAGCCTCCGGCCAGAGCACATCCTCATAACGGAACGTGCCGGACTTGTAGAACGTCAGCGTGGTGCTGGTCTGGTCAGCAGCAACCGCCAGAATGCCAACGGCAGCACCGTCGGTGGTGCCATCCCACGCAACCAGCTTACGGGTGGAGGTGTCCAGCATCAGCGGGGTCATTGCAGGCGCTTTCGCACTCAATCCGCCGGGCGCGGTTGCGGTATGAGCCGGGTCACTGTTGCCCAGCGGCTGGTAATGGGTAAAGGTTTCTTTGCTCGTCATAAACATCCCTTACACTGGTGTGTTCAGCAAATCGTTAACGGCATCAGATGCCGGGTTACCTGCAGCCAGCGGTGCCGGTGCCCCCTGCATCAGACGATCCAGCGCAGTGTCACTGCGCGCCTGTGCACTCTGTGGTGCTGCAGCCAGAATGCGGCGGGCCGTTTCCACGGTCATTCCGGGGGTTTCTGCCAGAACGCGCGCCTGTTCTTCGCGTCCGTGAGCCTCCTCACAGTTGAGGATCCCCATAATGCGGCTGTTTTCTGCCGCAACCGCTGCGGTGATCTGCGCGTTCACGTCCGGCTGCGCCGCGCTGGCGTTTTCGCCCTCCGTCGCTGGCACCACGTCAGTAACGTCAGCCTGCGAAGCAGTGGCTGAAACAGTTGTTGATTGAGTCTCTTTGGTCATTCGCCCTCCTGAGAGACGGGATTTACGTGCATCCAGTGCATCACGCATGACGGTGATCGCATCGGTGCTGTTAACAAGTTCATCAGCCAGTCCGGCATCAATGGCCTCCTGACCGCTGTACACTGCAGCCTCGGTATCCAGCACAGCCTGCACGGACAGGCCGGTATATGCCGACACCTTCTGCGCAAACATCTGGCGGGTTGCGTCCATCCGGGACTGCAGTGTCTCCCGGACGTCATCCGGAAGATGGCTGTAGGGATTGCCATCCACCTTATGGCTGCCGCTGTAAATCAGCGTGATTTCCACACCCTGTTTCTCCAGGGCAGCACCGTAATTACTGTGAGCCATCATGACGCCGATGGAGCCTGTCCGGGCGGTCTGCGTGACCAGACGCCGGGAGGCGGCACTGGCAAGCAGCTGACCTGCACTACAGTTCATGTCGTTGGCCAGCGCCCATACCGGTTTTATGTCACGCACACGGGCGATGATGTCAGCGCAGTCAAATGCCCCCGCCACCATTCCGCCTGGCGTGTCCATATCCAGCAGAATGCCGTCCACCATCGGGTCACTGGCAGCCTGTTGCAGACGGGCGATAATGCCGTTGTAACCGGTCATCCCCGAATACGGCTGCAGCGCCCGCGTCCGGCTGACCAGCGTGCCGGACACCGGCAGCACGGCGATGCCGTTCATGACCTGATAACTGCGGGCCTGTCGTGGTCCGTCATCATTAACGGATAACGCCAGCGTCGCGGGTGCCTCTCCGGCAGTCAGGCTGTCACCGGACACCGCATCCGTCAGGCGGCTGATCCCAAGCTGGCCTGCAAGCGCACAAAAGAAAACCCGCGCATAGGCGGGTTCAAGCATCAGCGGCTCATTAAAGGCCATGCTGGCAATATGCGGGAGATTACGCAGCTCTGCTGTCACTCTTCTCCTCCTCTGTTGATTGTCGCAGCCCGGATTCAAATGCCGCAGCCGCCCAGGCGGGTGGTTTAAGACCGGCTTCACGACGCTCCATCGTTTCACGGACCTGCTGGGCAAAAATTTCCTGATAGTCATCGCCGCGTTTTGCACACTCTTTCTCGTAGGTACTCAGCCCGGCTTCTATCAGCATCACCGCTTCCTGAACTTCTTTCAGACCATCGATGGCCATACGACCGGAGCCTATCCAGTCGCAGTTCCCCCAGGCACTGCGGGCTTCCTGAAAACTGAAACGCGCTTTTGAAGGTAACGTCACCACGCGGCGAACGATGGCCTCTTCCAGCCAGCACAGAAACATCTGGCTCGCCTGACGGGATGCGACGAATTTTCGCCGCCCCATAAAGTACGCCCACGACTCGTTCGCACTGGCCCGTGCCGTGGAGTAGCTCATCTGGGCGTAATTCCGGGAAAGCTGCTCATACGAGACACCCAGCCCGGCTGCGATATACCGTAGCAGCGACTGCTCAAAAACGGAGTAGCCGTTATCCGTGTCCTGAGCCGTCTGCAGGTTCAGTGAGTCCCCCGGCATCAGGTGCGGCACTTTTGCGCCTCCCAGACGGACCGGTGCTGCGGCGTAATACGCGGCAATTTCACCAATCCAGCCGGTCAGCCTTTCCCGCTGCTCCTGACTGTTCGCGCCCAGAATAAAATCCATCGCTGACTGCGTATCCAGCTCACTCTCAATGGTGGCGGCATACATCGCCTTCACAATGGCGCTCTGCAGCTGCGTGTTCTGCAGCGTGTCGAGCATCTTCATCTGCTCCATCACGCTGTAAAACACATTTGCACCGCGGGTCTGCCCGTCCTCCACGGGTTCAAAAACGTGAATGAACGAGGCGCGCCCGCCGGGTAACTCACGGGGTATCCATGTCCATTTCTGCGGCATCCAGCCAGGATAGCCGTCCTCGCTGACGTAATATCCCAGCGCCGCACCGCTGTCATTAATCTGCACACCGGCACGGCAGTTCCGGCTGTCGCCGGTATTGTTCGGGTTGCTGATGCGCTTCGGGCTTACCATCCGGAACTGTGTCCGGAAAAGCCGCGACGGACTGGTATCCCAGGTGGCCTGAACGAACAGTTCACCGTTAAAGGCGTGCATGGCCACACCTTCCCGAATCATCATGGTAAACGTGCGTTTTCGCTCAACGTCAATGCAGCAGCAGTCATCCTCGGCAAACTCTTTCCATGCCGCTTCAACCTCGCGGGAAAAGGCACGGGCTTCTTCCTCCCCGATGCCCAGATAGCGCCAGCTTGGGCGATGACTGAGTCGGAAAAAAGACCCGACGATATGATCCTGATGCAACTGGATGGCGTTGGCGGCATAGCCGTTATTGCGTACCAGATCGTCTGCGCGGGCATTGCCACGGGTAAAGTTGGGCAGCAGGGCTGCATCCACACTTTCACCCGGTGGGTTCCACGCCCGCAACTGCCCACCAAATCCGCTGCCACCGCCGTGATAACCGGCATATTCACGCAGCGATGTCATGCCGTCCGGCCCCAGAAGGGTGGGAATGGTGGACATTTTCATACATAAAATCCTGCAGGTCCCCTGCGTCGCTGTGTCATGCCGGTCTGCACTTCCAGCTCCGCAATGTATTTTTTCAGGTCAGACACGGAAGTGGCCGTAAACTCCACTCTCCGTCCGTCTTTCTGTACCGTTGCCACCCGTTTACCTGTCATCAGGTCATGCAGTGCCGCACGGGCAGCGGCAAGTTCTTCCTGTCGCGTCATTCATCCTCTCCGGATAAGGCACGGGCGTAATCTGCCAGTGTTTTCTTGTTGGTTGCTGCACCATCCTCTTCCTGCAGGCTCGCCAGCAGTGCACTGAGATCCAGCTGCCAGCGGGAAATACTGATGCGCAGCGCCGCCAGCGCATAAACGAAGCAGTCGAGCGCCTCATTGCGTCGCTTTTTGCTGTCCCACAGTATTTTTTTCCTGCCATCCACCCATTTTTCGACCTGCTCTTCAGCAGTCAGCTGCTGCGCTTCGGTCAGATCAAAAATATCCGGGTTATTCGGGAAGTGAACGGCACCGGGAAGCGGTTCATCCCCTTCCGGCGTCAGTGTGAAGCGGTTATAAATCTGCTCTTTCGCGGTATCCGTACCAATTTCGGTAAGGTAAACCCCGTTTTTGTTTCGCTTACGTGGCATGCTGGCCACCGGCTTTCCGTAGACGGATGCCCCTTTAATGGGGATCACCCGGAACAGCCCATGTTTTTTCGAGCGTTCATACACAATGGTCGGGTCAATCCCGCCAGTATCCCAGCAGATACGGGATACCGACATTTCTGCACCATTCCGGCGGGTATAGGTTTTATTGATGGCCTCATCCACACGCAGCAGCGTCTGTTCATCGTCGTGGCGGCCCATAATAATCTGCCGGTCAATCAGCCAGCTTTCCTCACCCGGCCCCCATCCCCATACGCGCATTTCGTAGCGGTCCAGCTGGGAGTCGATACCGGCGGTCAGGTAAGCAACACGATCAGGAACGGGCGCTGAATAATGCTCTTTCCGCTCTGCCATCACTTCAGCATCCGGACGTTCGCCGATTTTCGCTTCCCACGTCTCACCGAGCGTGGTGTTCACGAAGGTTTTACGTTTTCCCGTATCCCCTTTCGTCTTCATCCAGTCTTTGACAATCTGCACCCAGGTGGTGAACGGGCTGTACGCCGTCCAGATGTGGAAAGTCACGCTGTCCGGCGGCTCAATCTCTTCACCGGATGACGAAAACCAGAGAATGCCATCACGGGTCCAGATCCCGGTCTTTTCGCAGATATAACGGGCATCAGCGAAATCCAGCTCCTGCTGCCGGATAACGCAGGCATTATGCTCGCAGAGATAAAACACGCTGGAGGGGTCATCCGGCGTCCATTTGAGGCCAAACGGCGTCTCTTTATCGCCAAATTTAAGGTACTGCTCCTCCCCGCAGTGCGGGCAGGCAACATGAAAACGCATAAAATGCGGGGATTCACTGGCTGCACGCTCAATCTGGCATGTGCCTCTCACTTTGGGCGTGGAGCCACGGATGGACTTTGGCCAGACCGAGCCTTCAATACGCTTATCGCCCAGGAACGTCGGAGAGCCTTCCTGTTCAATATCCTCATCAAAGGCAGCAAGTTCATCATAACCCGCCACATCCACCGACTTTTCACGGTAGTTTTTTGCCGCTTTACCGCCCAGGCACCAGAAGCCACGACCATTGGAAAAACGCTTCATGGTGAGCGTGTTATCCCGGTGCTTTTTGCCATACCACGGAGCCAGCGCCAGCAGCGACGGAATATCGCGGATGGTCGGCTCAACGTGGGTTTTCATAAAGTTCTCGGCATCACCATCCGCCGGCAACCAGATAAGGGTGTTGCGCTGCTTATGCTCTATGAAGTAGGCATAAACACCCAGCAGCATTTTGGAATAACCAACACGGGCAGACTTCACCACATTCACCTCGCGGACGTAGTCACTGCCCATCGCATTCATGATGGCCCGCTGAAAGGGCAGTGTTTCCCAGCGCCCTTCCTGGTATGCGGATTCTTTCGGGAGATAGTAATTGGCATCCGCCCATTCAACGGCGGTCTGTGGCTCCGGCCGGAACAGTGAGCGAAGCCCGGCGCGGACAAAATGCCGCAGCCTGTTAACCTGACTGTTCGATATATTCACTCAGCAACCCCGGTATCAGTTCATCCAGCGCGGCTGCTTTGTTCATGGCTTTGATGATATCCCGTTTCAGGAAATCAATATGCCGGTTATCCAGCTCAGGAAAACGTCGCTGCACCGACAGAGGAATACCGTCGAGAATACTGGATATTTCCCTTGCTATACGCGACAGCACGAAAGTACAGAATGCGGTTTCCACCACTTCAGCGGAGTCTCTGGCATTCTTCAGTTCCTGTGCGTCGGCCTGCGCACGCGTAAGTCGATGGCGTTCGTACTCAATAGTCCCTGGCTGGAGATCTGCCTCGCGGGCCTGCCGCAGTTCTTCAACCTCCCGGCGCAGCTTTTCGTTCTCAATTTCAGCATCCCTTTCGGCATACCATTTTATGACGGCGGCAGAATCATAAAGCACCTCATTACCCTTGCCACCGCCTCGCAGAACGGGCATTCTCTGTTCCTGCCAGTTCTGAATGGTACGGATACTCGCACCGAAAATGTCAGCCAGCTGCTTTTTGTTGACTTCCATTGTTCATTCCACGGCCAAAAACAGAGAAAGGAAACGACAGAGGCCAAAAAGCCCGTTTTCAGCACCTGTCGTTTCCTTTCTTTTTAGGGGGTGTTTTAAATAAAAACATGAAGTTACGGCGAAGAAGAACGGAAACGCCTTAAGCCGGAAAATTTTCATAAATAGCGAAAACCCGCGAGGTCGCCGCCCCGTAACCTGTCGGATCGCCGGAAAGGACCCGCAAAATGATAATAATTATCATCTACATGTCACAACGTGCATCTACGCCATCAAACCACGTCAAATAATCAATTATGACGCAGGTATCGTATTAATTGATCTGCATCAACTTAACGTAAAAACAACTTCAGACAATACAAATCAGCGACACTGAATACGGGGCAACCTCATGTCAACGAAGAACAGAACCCGCAGAACAACAACCCGCAACATCCGCTTTCCTAACCAAATGATTGAACAAATTAACATCGCTCTTGAGCAAAAAGGGTCCGGGAATTTCTCAGCCTGGGTCATTGAAGCCTGCCGTCGGAGACTAACGTCAGAAAAGAGAGCATATACATCAATCCAAAGTGATGATGGATGAACATCCCGGTTTCTTCCACCATCGCACCGGAAAAGCGACTATGAGGGTAACCCTGCGTCTGTCAGCACAGTAAAACCCGGTGTGCATCGTTTTTGATTATTCCCGCACACTCACGCAGAAGGAATTCCCCGTCGGGCTACGGTCATGGTTAATGCGGGAATACGGCGACGATACAGCGCAGCTAAAAGGGTAATGGACAGATAGAGCGGTTTATTTCATTCCACAGGATTCTGAGTGCCCCCCCCTCCTCCAATAGGCTGAGCATCCACCTATATAGTTTTAATTTTCATCAATCCATTTAACTATCGTTTAATTGTTGTCACATAGGATTCTGCCGTTTTTAACAATGCAGGATAATAAGATGAAAAAAATGTTGTTTTCTGCCGCTCTGGCAATGCTTATTACAGGATGTGCTCAACAGACGTTTACTGTTGGAAACAAACCGACAGCAGTAACACCAAAGGAAACCATCACCCATCATTTCTTCGTTTCGGGAATTGGACAGGAGAAAACTGTTGATGCAGCCAAAATTTGTGGCGGCGCAGAAAATGTTGTTAAAACAGAAACCCAGCAAACATTCGTAAATGGATTTCTCGGTTTTATTACTTTAGGCATTTATACTCCGCTGGAAGCGCGTGTGTATTGCTCACAATAATTGCATGAGTTGCCCATCGATATGGGCAGCTCTATCTGCACTGCTCATTAATATACTTCTGGGTTCCTTCCAGTTGTTTTTGCATAGTGATCAGCCTCTCTCTGAGGGTGAAATAATCCCGTTCAGCGGTGTCTGCCAGTCGGGGGGAGGCTGCATTATCCACGCCGGAGGCGGTGGTGGCTTCACGCACTGACTGACAGACTGCTTTGATGTGCAACCGACGACGACCAGCGGCAACATCATCACGCAGAGCATCATTTTCAGCTTTCGCATCAGCTAACTCCTTCGTGTATTTTGCATCGAGCGCAGCAACATCGCGCTGGCGCACCTGCATATCAGTAATGGTTGCGTTCGCCAGCTTCAGTTCACTGGCTTTGTTATCGCGCTGCGCTTTGTAGGTAATCGCGTTATCACGGTAATGGTCTGTTGCCATCCACAGCGCTCCACAGGCCACCAGCAGAATAACGATAAACGCGGAAAGCATTCGGTTTATGTTCACCCCAGCAACCCCGACGAAGACAACATCATCCAGGCCATGGAAAGAAAAAGAGCAACCAGCATTAGTGAAAATGAAATGCCGACAATTACACAGAGGATCTTCGCCAGCGTTATGAGTTTGTCTGACATGCTTAATCCTCCCTTCACGATTTCAACGCAATGACCAGTTTTGCCAGCCCATACAGCATCGGGGACACAGCAACACCGACCGCCACCCACTTAATGGCAAAAGCCAGTGCTCTGCTGATGTCATCAGTTACAGGCGCTTTCAGTTCAAGGCCGTTTTTCATAGTCAACCTCAACAGAATTCGTTTATACTTTTCCATGTTCTCCCTTGCCTTATCCAAGGTCAGAAACACAAAACCTCGCTTGGTGCCAACAAACGGGGTTTTTACTTTTATTCACTTAC
>OHAC01001421.1_pt1 | contig 22061 bp, 17 predicted proteins | sample 1577051 | NCBI WGS metagenome assembly OHAC01 (sample SAMEA3541499, study PRJEB24748) | human gut metagenome | biome: human gut; feature: human-associated habitat; material: faeces | place: China | collected 2012 | reverse complement strand
CATTCAATGAAAACAAGTGGAATATTATTGCCAATTTTTAGTTTACCATCAGATTATGGAATCGGATGCTTTTCAAAAGAAGCATACGAATTTGTAGATTTTTTAGAAGAAGCAGGCCAGAATTACTGGCAGATCCTTCCGTTAGGAACAATCGGAGCAGGAAATTCTCCTTATCTTTCGTTTTCAAGTTTTGCAGGAAGTGCATATTACATCGACTTAGAACAATTACTCGAAGAAGGACTTCTTAAGAAAAAAGAACTCGAATCGATTAAGGAAGAAAATCAGGGAAAAGTTGACTATGAGAAAGTCAGAGAGAATCACAGAAAACTGTTAAGAAAAGCTTATTTCAGATTCCATCCGGATGAAGATTATAAGAAATTTGTCAAAGACAATGAGTACTGGCTTGGAGAATATACAGAGTACATGAGCCAGAGAAAGAGTAACCTGCCAGAGAGCTATTTTGCTTTCTGCCAATACTATTTCCATAAACAGTGGCTTAAGTTAAAGAAATATGCCAATGACAAAGGAATCCAGATCGTTGGAGATCTTCCATTCTATGTGGCATTAGATGGAACAGCATTTACATATCACAAAGAATTATTCAAAGTCGATGAAGAAGGAAAGGCAACCGTTGTCGGTGGATGTCCTCCAGATGCATATGCAGAAGACGGACAGGTATGGTCTAATCCAGTCTATGATTGGGAATATCACAAGAAGACAGGATATGAATGGTGGATGAACAGACTCCGTCATAATTTTATGTTATACGATGTATTACGTTTAGATCATTTCAGAGGATTTGATGAATATTTCGAGATTCCAGCCGGAGATGAGACAGCAGTCAATGGAGAATGGGTAAAAGGACCAGGAATAGAGTTCTTTGAAGCAATGAAGGAAAAACTTGGAGACAAGAAAGTTATTGCAGAGAATCTTGGATTCTTAACAGAGAGTGTCCATAAATTATTAGATGATACAGAATTCCCAGGAATGAATGTTTTAGAATTTGCATTCGGTGCAAATGATGACAGTATCTATCTTCCACATAAATACAAAGAAAACAGTGTTGTATACACAGGAACACATGATAACGACACAGTTGTTGGATGGTATGAGACATTATCAGAAGACGACAAGAAGTTCTTAGAGCATTATTTAAAATACAGCACGATCGAGAGAACAGGAACTGTACATTTAGACTTGATCTCCCTTGCATTAGAGAGCCGCAGTGATATGGTGATCATTCCACTTCAGGATTATCTTGGATTAGGAAACGAAGCAAGAATCAACACACCATCTACGGTTGGCGGTAACTGGGAGTGGAGAGTGAAAGAAGAACAGTTAACAGATGAATTAAAAGAACTGATCAAATCACTGACAACAAGATATCGTGCCGTTGCAGAAGAGAATGCAAAGAAAGCAGCTGAAGAAGCACAGCAGTAGAAGATATTGATGAATTTAGAAGAGATGAAAGATTATTAGAGAATCTTTCATCTCTTTTTTTGCTGAAAGAGAATAAAAGATAGAAAGTATAAATGAAAATTATAAAAAAAATCTATAGAATAAAGCAAATATATAATAAAATTGTATAAATGACGATATAATTTTATCTTGACCATATAAAACCAGAGTGTTATAATTTAGCACATAAAAGCGTTGAAGCTTTAAAGTTTAACGGTTTAAAGTCGAATAACGCAGTCGGGAACGATATAAGGAGGAAAGAAAGTATGAGATTAAAGAAAGTCATGGCAACAGGACTGGTTGCCGCATTAGCATTATCCACAATGGCTGGATGCTCAAGCAAGAAAGACAGTTCAGATCAGAAGAAGATTGGAGTCGTTCAGTTAGTAGAACACGATGCATTAGACGCATCTTACAAAGGATTCAAAGACGGACTTGAGAAAGCCGGATATAAAGACGGGGATAAGATCAAGATTGAATATAAGAACGCACAGAACGAACAGTCAAACTGCCAGACGATCGCAAAACAGTTTGTGACAGACAAATGTGATCTTGTATTAGCAATCGCAACACCAGCAGCACAGGCAATGGCAAATGAATCCAAAGATATTCCAATTCTAGTAACAGCCGTTACAGACCCAGCCGATGCCAAACTGGTAAAATCCAATGACAAACCAGGAACAAATGTATCTGGAACATCAGACCTCACACCAGTAGCAAAACAGATGAACCTGTTAAAAGAACTTGTTCCAAATGCAAAGAAAGTTGCAATGTTATACTGTTCCGCAGAGTCAAACTCCAAATTCCAGGTAGGACTTGCAAAGAAAGAAGCAAAGAAATTAGGACTATCAACAGTTGATGCGACAGTATCAGAATCCAGCGAGATTCGTCAGGTTGTAGAATCCTTAAAAGGAAAAGTTGATGCAATCTACTCACCAACAGACAACATGATCGCAGCAGGAATTAATACAGTATCTATGGTAGCAAACGAAGCTAAGATTCCATTGATCGTAGGAGAAGAAGGAATGTGTACAGGTGGAGGACTTGCAACATATGGAGTAAACTACTACAAATTAGGACAGCAGACAGCCAAGCAGGCAGTGAAGATCTTAGAAGGAAAATCCGAACCAAAAGACATGCCAATCGAATATCAGGAAAATGCTGACTTGATCATCAACAAAGACACAGCAAAAGCATTAGGAATCAAGATTCCAGACAAACTTAAAAAAGAAGCTAAGATGGTAACAACACAGAAAAAGACAGATAAAGAATAATAAATAAGATTTTCTTGCATGTAAGATTACAAGAAGATCAGGAAGTGTCTTCCGATTTGCGGGAGGCACTTCTGTGCATTTAGAAAAGAGGTAGAAAATGGCATTAATTACAAATCTTTATAGTGCATTAGCCCAAGGAACATTATGGGGAATCATGGCACTGGGAGTTTATATTACATTTAGAATCTTAGATATCGCAGATTTATCCTGTGATGGAACCTTTGCACTCGGAGGATGTATCAGTGCGATCCTTATCACAAAAGGAGTCAATCCATTTTTAACATTATTATTTGCACTTGTCGGAGGAATGTTAGCAGGACTTGTCACAGGATGGCTGCATACCAAGCTTATGATTCCTGCAATTTTAGCAGGTATCTTAACAATGATCGCACTATGGTCCATTAATATCAGAGTTATGGGAGGTCCAAACGTTTCATTATTAGGAGAGGATACAGCATTTACACAGATGATGAGCCTTTTAGGGGTAGATCAGACACTTGCAACATTATTGGTTGGAGTTATCATTGGAATTATCGTGATCGCAGCCCTGTACTGGTTCTTTGGAACAGAAATCGGATGCGCACTTAGAGCAACAGGAAATAATGAATTTATGGTACGTGCCTTAGGAGGCAATACCGATACATCCAAAGTTTTAGGATTAGTCATTTCCAACGGATTGATCTCAGTATCTGGAGCTTTAGTAGCCCAGAACCAAGGATACGGAGATATCAAAATGGGAACAGGATCTATCGTAATTGGTCTTGCATCCATCGTAATCGGAGAAGTTATCTTCGGAAAACGCTTTAACTTTGCCTATATCCTTGCATCTCTGATCGGGGGAGCAATCGTATATCGTATGATCATTTCATTAGTACTTCATTTAGGATTAAGCACCGATGACATGAAATTATTCACAGCGATCATCGTAGCACTGGCACTTGGTATCCCTGCACTCAAAACAAAATACTCACACCGCAGGACACCAGCATAGAAAGAGGGGCAAAGTTATGTTAGAGATTAAAAATGTACATAAAACATTTAACAAAGGAACGATCAACGAGAAGAAAGCACTAAGCGGAGTAAATCTCCACTTAGATCCAGGAGACTTCGTAACGATCATCGGAGGAAACGGAGCCGGAAAATCCACAACCCTTAACATGGTAGCTGGAGTCTACCCAATCGACCAGGGAACGATCATTCTGGACGGCAAAGACATCTCAGACTTGCCAGAATACAAACGTGCCTACATGCTTGGTAGAGTTTTCCAGGACCCAATGATGGGAACCGCAGCAGGCATGCAGATAGAAGAAAACATGGCCATGGCAAACCGCCGCGGAAAAAGAAGAGGTCTAAGCTGGGGAATCACCAAGAAAGAAAAAGAAATGTTCCGCGAGAAATTAAAAATGTTAGATTTAGGACTAGAAGACCGCATGACATCCAAAGTAGGATTATTATCCGGAGGTCAGAGACAGGCATTAACATTACTAATGGCAACGCTGAAGAAACCAAGTCTGCTGTTACTAGACGAACACACAGCAGCACTCGATCCGAAAACTGCAAAGAAAGTATTAGATATTACAGAAAAGATCGTAGCAAAAGATAATCTCACAACGATGATGGTTACACATAATATGAAAGATGCGATCAACATCGGAAACCGCCTGATCATGATGAGTGATGGAAAGATCATTTATGATGTGAAAGGGGAAGAAAAGAAGAAGCTTAAGGTGGCAGATCTGCTGCAGAAATTCGAAGAAGCAAGCGGCGGAGAATTTGCGAATGATAGGATGCTGCTGTCTTAAATTTTGATTTTAAGTAGTATTCTGTTGTATGAGATAGTCATAAGATAAGAACCAATATTTAAAATATGCCAATCGTTGCTCACCGGCTTATTATAAATATTGGTTCTTATCTTATGACTATCCCATACAACGGAACACTATTCAAACCACTACACAGAGAATGTATGTTAAACGGTATTTGCTGATAATTATTGAATTGGCTGACGGAAGGATGTATGTTGCGATAAAAAAAGAAGTATTGAAAATGTGGAATTAATATAGTATACTAAAAACAAATAAAATATGTGGAATAAAATGTAAAAAATACTTGCCAATATTTGTAAATTGATGTAAGCTATAAATATCAATAATCTAGATTAAAATCAAAGAAATTCTATAAAATTGTAAAGCAATTCAGAGAAATTCCAAAATATGCAGTTCTGCAATAAGATTATCCAATGACATTTAATTTACAAACAAGGAGGCAGGTATGGGAGAGAAAGATAAAGTAGAAAAATTACTAGAAGATTACCCAGACGTATTTGCGGATATTATCAATGTATTAGTTTATCAAGGAGAAGAAGTAGTTAAACCAGAGGAATTACGGACAACGAATATACGATCACAATATAAAGCGTCGGATGATATGCTACATGAAGAAGAACGAGATACTTTAAAAGAATGGAATAATCAAAAGGGATTTAAAGTATTATTCGGCATTGAGAATCAGACAATGAAGGATAAAAAGATGCCATTGCGTGTAATTGCATATGATGGAGCAAGCTATCGTTCGCAGATGTTAAAGAAAGATACAAAAGAATTTTGCAAAGTAATAACGCTGATTTTATATTTTGGGAATAACCACTGGAAGGAAGATAAAGAATTAAGAGAAGTTATAAATCATGAAAGCGGAAAGGAAGATTTGTTCCAAAATTACAAAACAATAGAAAATTATAAACCAATAAAACATGTAGACGAAATGCTGAAATTTATGAGAATCTTCGCAGAAGATGATAGATTTCTGCAATTAGATTTAAAGAAGAATAAGAAGGGAGAGGTTACTATGTGTACAATATTAGATGCTGTAGAACAGAAGGGAATTATACAAGGGAAAAGCATTGGAGAAAATGCAATATTAAAATTAGTAAAGATATTATTGGCAAATAATAAAATGCAAGAGATAGAGAAAATATATGATAATGTGGAGTATAGAGAGGAATTGATGAGAAGATATAAGATATATTAGTTAAATTTTGATTTGCAATGGTAGGCTTGTGTTAATGTGACAGAAATAAGATAAGAACAAATATTTATCTTATTTCTGTCACATAAAGCGGAAGACTATTCAAATCACCACACGATGTGTATGGAGAACGGTATTGGCTGATGATTTTTGTATTCGTTAACGGAAGATGAATGAAATTTATGAACACCGATTTGTCAAGTTTTTTGAAAAAAGTTCTAAAAATTTATTCGTAACTTGACAAACTAAAGTTTGGAAGGCTAAAGCCTTCCGTCTGCGAAATCCAAAATTATCAGCTCACACCGTATAACATACACACCCGTAGTGATTTGAATAGCCGTCCGTGTATATGAGAAAAACGAAATAATAGGATAAAGGATCCAGAACCATTGAAATTTTGCCGTCATTTTGAACGGTTCGCAGCGAACTTGGTCGGTTGTTTGAGCGTCAAAGAATACTGGTTTGAGTACCTTGGAACGCGAGTTACCGAAGGAAAGTTCGCGAATCAGCGACCGTTCAAAACGGCGAACATAAATTTCTGGTCTGGATCCTTTATCCTATTATTTCGTTTTTCTCATATACACAATGAACGACTCCCATTCAAATTAAAATTCAAAAAGTATATATTTCTCACGAACTTTGCTATAATATATAAAACAAACTCAAAGAAAAATTAAGGAGCAACAATCATGGATACAAAAGACCTCCGATCCTTCCGTCAAGTATACGAAGACCGAAGTATAAATCAAGCAGCAAAACAATTATTTATCACACCACAAGGCTTAAGCCGTATCATCACAAAACTAGAAGGAGAACTGCAGACACCTCTGTTTGAAAGAACACCAACAGGCATGGTACCAACAGAAAGTGGACACTACTTTTATGAACACAGTCTTGAAATCCTTTATCGTCTGGATGACCTGAAACTTCAGATCAAGAAGATGAATCAAACAGAAAAAACCTTTCACATCGGATTTTCCTGTGGAGTATTAAATATCTTTCCATTGGAACAATTTCAGAAATTAAGCGAACAATTCCCAGATATAATCTTTGAATGGGATGAATTTGAAAATAAAGAAACACTTCATCAGTTAAAGAAGGGTTCTCTTGATGCAGCATTTATGATCGGAACGACGATGCAGGAAGGGTTTGTGTGTGAAACAGTCTATCAGGGAAATATGACAGCATTAGTTTATCCAGAACATCCATATTACGACAGAGATGAGATCAGCATGGAAGATTTAAAGCAGCAGAAGCTGATCAGTCTCAACGAAAAATATTTTATTTATCACAGCTTAAATCAGAGATGTCAGGACTTTGGATTTTCTCCGGATATTGTGATCCATACGATGGAAAGTTCTCTGATCTATCGTTTTTGTAAAGAAAAAATGGGAATAGGGATTGATGCGGATATTCATCATGATTCCAAATTATTAGAACCTTTACATAAAATACCAATCAAAGATGCCATTCCATGGAAGATTTCATTTGTATATAAAGAAACGATGAAAAACGAAGAGATCATCCATAAACTAAAAAGCTTCGCAAAGGTATCAACAAAATGTTGATAGGTACTGTCATTCACTTGATGGATGGCAGTCTTTTTTTCTGTTATTGTAAATACATCGAAAGCAAGCAGAAAGGATGAAATAAATGAAACGAAAATTCCCACACTTATGCAGTCCGATCACGGTTGGACGAGTGACATTTAGAAACCGTATGTTTTCCGCACCAATGGGTGGAACAGATATTACAAATGATGGCTGTATCGGGCCAAAATCCACAGCATTTTATGAATTAAGAGGAAAAGGTGGTGCAGGAGCAGTGACCGTCAGTGAGTGTATGGTACATCCAAAGACAGATGGTTCTCATGCATACCATTTAGACACAACCATCTTAAATTCACTGGCATCCGCAACTTATACTGCAGATGCGATTCGAAGACATGGAGCGATCGCAAGCCTTGAATTGTCTCACTCTGGAATGTATGCAGGAACCTATATGATAGATAAGAGCAAACAAAAATCCATGCATCAATGGGGACCAGATGACACCGTAAGAGCAGATGGAGTCAAAGTAAAAGCATTGACAGCAGATATGATCAAGGAGATCGTAGAAGCTTATGGACAGACAGCAGCCCTAGCCAAAAGAGCAGGGTTTGAAATGTTAATGATCCATGGTGGTCATGGCTGGCTGATCAATCAGTTTTTATCCCCTTATTTTAATCATAGAAAAGATGGCTATGGAGGAAGTCTTGAGAATCGTTGCCGTCTTGCAATTGAAGTTTTAAAATCTGTAAGAGAAGCAGTGGGAGAAGGATTTCCGATTGAGTTTCGTATGAGTGGTTCTGAATTGTTTGAAGGAGGATATGATCTTTCAGAAGGAGTGAAAATCGCACAGATGATTGAGCCATATGTGGATATTCTCCATGTATCTGCAGGAACTTATCAAAGAGGATTTGGAGATACACATCCATCCATGTTTAAAGACCATGGATGTAATGTATATCTGGCAGCAGAGATCAAAAAACATGTCAGTGTTCCGGTTGCGACCATTGGTGGACTGAATGATCCAGAGCAGATGGAAGAAATCATTGCTTCCGGAAAAGCAGATATTGTATACATGGCAAGAGCCTTGCTTGCAGACCCATTTCTTCCAAGAAAGGTCATGGAAAATAAGGAAGATCAGATTGTAAAATGTCTTCGTTGTTTTACCTGTATGGCAGAACGTGCGATGACATCCACAAGAAGATGTACAGTCAATCCTCTGATCGGACGAGAGATGGAAGGATGCGAAATACATCTGGCACCTGAAAAGAAAAAAGTATTAGTCGCAGGTGGAGGCCCAGGAGGATTGTATGCAGCTTACACAGCAGCAAGAAGAGGACATCAGGTGATTTTATGTGAAAAAGAATCTAAAATTGGAGGAATTTTAAAAAGCGAGCAGGCAATTCCTTTCAAACATGAAATGTACGAACTTGCAAATACATACAAGAAATTGACTGAAAATGCAGGTGTAGAAATCAGAGTGAACACAGAAGTAACACCAGAATATGCCGAAAAAGAAAATCCAGATGCATTGATCATAGCCGTAGGTTCCAGCCCACTAGTACCACCGATCAAAGGTCTTGATGGTGAGAATGTAGTTCTTGTAAATAATTATTATTTAGAGAAAGAAAAAGTAGGAGACAAAGTCGTTGTATTTGGCGGCGGCCTTGCAGGATGTGAATGTGCGATCCATCTTGGAATGGAAGGAAAAGAAGTCCATATCATAGAAATGAGAGATGAACTCGCTCCAGATGCTAATATCAGACATAGACCACTTTTGTTGAAAGAAATTGATAAATATGCAACTGTACATGCTGGCTGTAAGGGATTAGAAGTCAGTAAAGAAGGAATTCTTTGCGAAGATAAAGAAGGACATCAGATGCTTGTTGAAGGAGACAGTATCATCTGTGCACTTGGACAACGTTCCAGAAGAGATGTCGTGGATGCATTAAGAGATGGAGCACCATATGTGGCAGTGATCGGAGATGCATCCAAAGTCTCTACGATCACAAATGCTGTATATGAAGGATATCATGCAGCGTTAGATATCTAATGTGTTTTATTTCGTGAGGCAATGTGATACTATTAATTATAATAAAAGCACAAACATACAGCCATATGTGATTGAATCATCATGTAAGGAATAAATCGGAATTTAAGGAGAAGATGATTTTGAAAATAGAAACATATAACGGAAAATTTGATAACGAAATTATCTCACTCATTCTTTCTATCCAAAATGATGAGGCAAAAAGAATACTTGTATCAAATGATGAAATTCGATTTGCTGAAAATGGCAGCCTGATGAATAGAATACGATATAATAAAGAATGGTGGAATGGAACAAAACTGGACGGCTTTGACTGGAATGGAACAGATGGCCCTGTACAGAAATTTGACATATCAAAATGTGAAAGGAGCAAACCAGTGAAAAGATGTAAAATTACTGCAATTCGGAAAACAGAATATAAAGATCTGATGGAAAAAATATGAAAATCCTATGGAGCATGCCTGCGATATAGAAGAAGGACAAGTATTTATCACAGAAGGATGGAAACTTTATCAATGCTTATAAAAGTGCCAGTAGCAGGCGCTCCAGTAAAAGTGATCCGTCAATATATTGAAACTCAGGGAGAGAAAAAGTATTAAACATAGCATATCGTTTCCGAATTTATCCGACAGAAGATACTTGGAATAGATTATGCAATGCAGCAATCAACATTCGTGAAGGAGCCATTGAGCAAGAAGCCCCCACTTCAAAATCAGGGATTTAAGTGGTGGGAGTATGTCACCGAAAGAAGTTCTGGAAGGCAAATATATACTTACGATCAAAAGGGTTCCTAGAGGAATCGGATCAAACTATATGTTGGATCATTTGAAAGTTGGTGATCAGGTAACTTTAAGCAGTCCGTTAGGTGAATTTGTTTATTTGCCAATTCGTGATGGAAAAACGGTAGTTTGATCATAGATTACAATTACCAGCAAAACACTTATGCAGTTAACCGAAAATTGGAATAATGATTTCTGATAAACAAGTCAGCAATGACACATATGATTAATTCTGTCACAGAAAAAGAAATTATCTTAATGCTAGTTAAGTACTATTATTTAATGGAAATATAGCATAATGGTATATTTTAACAAATATGTAGTCATGTACATGATTGTTCCTATAATGATACAATATGAAAAACAAAAAGTATTGATAAGATAGGAGAAATTTATGAAATTAAATAACAAAATCATGTTGATCACTTATGCAGATAGTTTAGGAAATGATTTGAATGAATTGAAATCTGTTGTAGATAAATATTATGCAAAAGCTGTTGGAGGAATTCATATTCTTCCGTTTTTTCCGTCTTCAGCAGATCGAGGATTTGCTCCGATGCAATATGATCAGGTAGATGTACGTTTTGGAAGTTTTGAGAATGTTAAGGAATTAAGTAAGGATTATTATCTGATGTTTGATTTTATGGTAAATCATATTTCAAGAAGTTCAACATATTTTAATGATTTTAAAGAAAAAAAGGAAGAATCAGAATATAAAGATTTTTTTATTCGTTACAAAGATTTTTGGGAAAATGGGGAGCCAACACAAGAACAGGTAGATAAAATTTATAAGAGAAAACCGAGAGCACCATATATAGAAGTAGAATTTGGAGATGGGACAAAAGAAAAGATATGGTGTACTTTTGATGCGGAACAAGTGGATTTAAATGTACAAAGTCCTGTTGTAAAAGAGTTTATTAAAAATACACTGATCAATATGTGTAAAAAAGGAGCTTCGATCATTCGTTTGGATGCCTTTGCTTATGCAGTAAAAAAAGCCAACACTAGTTGTTTTTTTGTAGAGCCGGATATATGGAATCTTTTACATGAGATTGAAGATATATTAGAAGAATATCAGGTAGTTATTCTTCCTGAAATCCATGAGCACTATAGCATTCAGATGAAAATTGCGAAACAAGGCTTTTGGATTTATGATTTTGCACTTCCTGTATTAGTTTTGAATGCATTATATAATGGAGAAGGAAAATACTTAAAACACTGGCTAGAAATGTCTCCTAAAAAGCAATTTACTACGTTAGACACACATGATGGAATCGGAATCGTTGATGTAAAAGACTTACTTCCGGATGAAGAAGTAGAAAAAACAAAAGAACAGATGTTTGTAAAAGGGGCAAATGTAAAAAAAATCTACAATACAGAAGCCTATAATAATTTAGATATCTATCAAGTAAACACAACCTATTATTCAGCACTTGGGAATAATGATGCAGCATATCTGCTTGCGAGAGCTATTCAATTTTTTGCACCAGGAATACCACAGGTATATTATGTAGGAATGATGGCAGGGGAAAATGATATTGAACTTATGGAAAAGACAAAAAATGGTAGAGATATCAATCGACATTACTTTTCAATGGAGGAGATAGAAGAACAACAAAAACGAAAAGTTGTTAAGGAATTAAAACGATTGATGGAATTAAGAAATACGGAATCTGCATTTGCTCTGGAAGGAGAAATTGAAGTGAAAATTCCAAGAGAGCATTCACTGGAAATTACAAGAAGTTATGGGAATGAATCTATTACATTAAAAGCAGATTTGCAAACATTTGATTTTTGTATTGTTAAAGAGGAAAATGTAATTTATCAAAATGATTTGCTGGGAGATTAAGCAATGGCATTGGAAGAATATGAAAAGGCAAGAAAGTTAGGGTTAAAAGAATATCGAGGGGATTCTGTCAAAGGCAGATATCCCTATGTTCAGGTGTTAGATGAGATATTATCATTTACAGATATTGTAGCAGAGCAAGATATAGGTTTGCTGTATATCCCGATCGACCTGATCATTGGGACAAAGACAAAAGGAAGAACGAATGCTTTTTCAAGGAGCTTTTATCCACTGCTGGATGAAAAATCAGAATTCGCTATAAAGTGGGATGCTTTGTATCAAAGTCATTTACAAGTAGGAATTCGTGAACCAGTTATCGCTTATGAGTTTATGCATCAGTTTTATATTCAAGAAGGAAATAAGAGGGTCAGTGTATTAAAGTATGAAGGAGCAGACAGTGTTTTAGCCAATGTCATAAGACTCATTCCTCAAAAAGATCATACAGAAGAAAATCAGATTTATTATGAGTTTTTGGATTTTTACAGATTATCCAAAAATTATAATATCTATTTTCAAAAATCACAAAGATTTTCAGAATTAGCGAATTATTTTTTGAATATATTTGAAATTCCATGGAGTGAAAAAAATCAGAAAGATTTTCAGTCATCATATTATAATATGGTTATGGCTATGAAAAAAATGAAAAAATATCCAGGAACAATAGGAGATGCAATATTATCATATATTAAAATCTTTGGGGCCAAAGCATGGCTGGAAGAAGATAAAATGCAGATGCAGAAAAATATGTTAAAAGCATGGGATTATATGGTTTTGTTTGGAAAAAAGAATGATACAAAATTGTTGGAAATGCCTGAAAAATCTGAAGCAAAAATGGGATTACTATTTCAGAAAAAGCATCTTGAAATAGCTTTTATTAATGTAAAGTCAGCAAAAACAAGTATATGGACATATAGCCATATGGAAGGGAAAAAACAACTGGAGAAGAAATTTGGGGATAAAATTTCAGTGATAACATATGATGATATAAAAAATGAGGAACAAGCAATTCAGGCTATAAAAAATGCAATTGAAAGAGGATGTCAGGTGATTTTTACAACAACACCTGTTCTTTTAAATGCAAGTCTGAAAATGTCAGTAGAATATCCTAAAATTAAAATTCTTAATTGTTCTTTAAATATATGGTGCGGACACATGAGAACCTATTATGGAAAGTTTTATGAGACAAGATTTCTTCTAGGTTTACTTGCAGGAATTTTAACAGATACAGATCAAATAGGTTACATAGCAGATTATCCGATATATGGAATGATTTCAAATATTAATGCTTTTGCGTTGGGAGTAAGGATGACAAATCCTAGAGCAAAGATACATTTAGTGTGGTCTACAGTAAAGAATGACACAAAGAGAATATTGGATGATCAGAATATAACTTATATTTTGGGACAGGATTTAACAACACCGGATCAGCAATGTAGCGAATTTGGATTATTTTCTAAAAAAGGAGATGAAATTCAACATATTGCAATACCGATATGGAATTGGAATGTTTTCTATGAAAAGATTATAAAAAGTATTTTTGATAAAAGTTGGGATCGTAATAATTTTTTGAAGGAAGGGAAAGCAATCAGTTATTGGTGGGGATTATCTGCAGGGGCAGTTTCAATTGCTTATACTAGTTGTCTAGATGAAGAAACAAAACGATTCATAGAATTTGTAAAACAATCAATTGCGGATGGAAGGTTTCGAATTTATGAAGATATGTGTGCGACAGATATAATTGGGATGGATTTCCTTTATGAAAATATTATAGGAGAAATTCCGTCGATTGATAATTTGGAAGAATCAGCAAAAAAAATTGTAGAGTTGCAAGGAACAAAAACAGCCAAAAAAGGATTGTAAGATGAAAATATTAGTAATAGCCGATGTAGAATCCAAATCTTTATGGGATTATTTTCATCCAAAAAAGTTAGAAGGAATTGAGTTGATTATTTCTTGTGGAGATTTAAATCCAAAATATTTATCATTTCTGGCTACTTTTTTTCATGGGGATGTGCTGTACGTTCATGGAAATCATGATGAAATTTATGAGAGTGATCCACCGCTTGGATGCATTTCTGTGGAAGACCGGATCGTTGTATACAAAGGAATCAGAATTATGGGTCTGGGAGGATCCATTGATTATAATGGTGGAAAATTTCAATATACGCAAAAAGAAATGAATCGTAGATTTCGAAAATTATGGTTTGCTTTAAAAAAGCATAGTGGAATTGATATTTTAGTGACGCATGCGCCAGCATTTAAGGTGAATGATGGAAGAGATTATCCACATCAGGGATTTCAGGCATTTCAAAAAATTATAGACTACTGGCATCCAAGATTCTTTGTTCATGGACATATTCATTTAAATTATGGACACGATATGAACAGAGTATCACAATATAAAAACACGATCATTGTAAATGCATATGATCATTATGTGATTGAATGGTGAAAAATAAGTAAGAAATCTAAAAAAAGCTGTCCTATGTGGCAGCTTTTTTAGATTATTCATCATCTTTTTTGATAATATGGTTTTGTTTTCTATATTCACTTGGAGATATACCATATGTATTTTTAAAAGCCCGTGAGAAATGTAGCTGATTTGGATAGCCAACATTTTCACAGATATCTTTGATAGGAAGGTCTGTTGTTTTTAATTGATCAGCAGCTTTTCCCATGCGATAAGAAATTAAAAATTGTTGTGGACTTTTTCCGATGTTATCATGAAAGATCTTTCCAAAGTAACTTCGATTAAGGTTACAAAATTGTGCCATATTTTCGACAGTAATATTGCGCATATAATTTTGTTCAATAAATGAAATAGCCTCTTTTATATAAAAATCGCTTAATTTTCCAGATTGAACATCATGTTTAGAGCTGGAAGACTGAATCAACTGATTTAGAATCAGATACATATAACCAATTAAATGAAGGGGAGGTTCATTCGAATGATGGGCTATATATAAAATTAGATCACGAAGTTTATGAGCTGATTCTATAGAATTGGGGTGATAAATAGGATTTTTGAAAGTAATCCCAGATTGATCAAGAAATTCTTTTACTTTCATACCATCAAATTCAACCCAAGTGTATTCCCAGGGATCATTTTCATCGGCAAAGTAGTGATTAATCGTATTTGGACAAATCAGAAATCCCATATCTTTTTCTAATTTATATTCTCGTAGTTGGTTTTGGTAAGTAGAAAGAAGAGTTCCTTTTCCTGAAATTATATAATGAAAGAGATAATGATTCCTGACAAATGGTCCAAAGGAATGTAAGGGGGAACATTGTTCATAACCAAATTGGTATATATTAAGATCAATAAATCGTTCATTCGGAAACATGGAAAAAGTATTTTGGCTCATAGAGACTCCTTTCATAAATAAATGAATATAAGTTTTTTTTTATTATATATCAAAATGCTAGATGAATTCAACAAAAAAAGGAATAGATAGTATTTTGATATATAACATCTTAAGTTAATCCATTCCTTGTTTTTGTATATAATGCTATAATAAAGTCAATTTCTCGAGGAATAGTTGTACAAAGATTATAAAAAAGGAGGATAAGCATTTGAAAAAACAATGGTCAAGAATTATCTCATTTATTATGATAATATGCATGATTAGTGTGGTATCGATAGGATGTGGTCGTTCGAATCAAGATTCAGGTAAAAAGGTAACTATTAATATATTAAATTATAAAAGGGAGACCGTAGACATCTTGCAAAAGATGATTGATAAATTTGAAAAAGAAAATCCTAATATTCACATTCAGATGGATTCACCAAGTGATGCCCTGACAATTTTGAAAACTCGTTTGGTAAAAGAAAATCCACCAGATATAGCGATTTTAGGTGGTGAACGTTCTTATGCCGATTTTGTAGATGCAGATACGATAGTAGACATAAGCGATTATAAAGGACTTGATAAAGTAAAAGATGTTTATAAAGATATGGCAAAGCAATTGGAACTGAGTAAGAAAAAAGGAACATATTGTGTACCATATGCAGCAAATGCTGCGGGTGTTCTTTATAATAGAGATATGTTCAAAAAATATGGATGGAAGATTCCTGAGACATGGGATGAATTTATCGCTCTTTGTAAACAGATTAAATCAGATGGAGAGACACCTTTTTATTTTATGTTAAAAGATTCCTGGACAGGAATTACTCCATGGAATGCATTAGCAGCAAACCTTACTTCAACAACAATTTATGATAACGTTAATCAAGGAAAAGATTCTTTCTCAAATCATTATGGAGAACCGGCTAAAAAATTGAAAGAACTTTTAAATTATGGGCAGAAGGATCCATTTGCATATTCTTATAATGATGGAACGACTGCTTTTAGTAAAGGTGATTCTGCAATGCTTCTTACTGGAAACTTTGCAATTCCTCAGATTCGAAGTACAAATCCAGACATGAATCTTGGTGCGTTTACATTACCTGTATTAAATGATGCATCAAAAACAAAATTAGTATCAGGAATTGATGTCATGTTTAGCGTTATGAAGGCAGATCATAAAAAAGAATGTTTAAAATTTATTGACTTTATGTTACAAGATGAAAATGTTGCAACCTATATGAAACAATCTAGTTCTGTTTCCTGCATCAAAGGAAAATTCCCTGTTCCAGCTGATTTAAAAGAAATGGAAAAATATTTTAATAATAATAGGGTTATTGACTTTCCAGATCATCATTATCCAGCAGATCTTCCAGCAGGTGATATGATCCAAGGATACTTAATGAACAATGATATGAAAACATTTTTAAATAAGTTTGATACAGAATGGAAGAAGAGTAATCGAAATTTAATTCGAAAACTTCAGAAATAAAAAGGAGGATGTTATGAAGAAAGTTAAACTTGGAAAAACCTATAAATTATTTGTACTTCCAATATTGATCTGTTTCTTTGCATTTAACACGTTCCCGTTAATTAATGCAGTTGTATACAGTTTGACAGATTCTAGAGGTTTTGGAGATTTCAACTGGGTAGGGTTTCAGAATTATTTCGATATGTTTAAGGATAGCAGAATTTTGAATTCATATTTCTTTACATTTAAGTTTGCAATAACAGCAACAATCATAGTAAATGTGATCAGTATCTGCCTTGCAGTTTTGTTAAATTCAAAAATTAAAGGAAAAAGTTTTTTCAGAGGTCTGTATTTTTTACCAAATATTCTTGGAGGATTAGTTGTAGGTTATGTATTTAATTTCTTTTTTACATTTATTCTTCCAAGCTTTGGAAAATTGATCGGAAATGAATTTTTAAGTACCAGTCTTTTAAGTAATGAAAGTACTGCTTGGTTTGCAATCATTATATGTACAGCATGGCAGGCAATTGCCTTTAATACGATTATTTACATTTCTGGTTTACAGACAATTCCTGGGGATGTATATGAAGCAGCAGCCATTGATGGAGCTAGTCCATGGCAAAAATTCTGGCATATTTCATTTCCTTTGATAGCACCATTTTTTACGATTAATATGGTATTATGTATGAAAAACTTTTTAATGGCTTTTGATCAGATTGTAGCAATGACTGGAGGAGGACCAAATAGTTCTACAGAATCCATATCATATCTTATTTATAAGACAGGACTTAGCGGAAGTCAGTTTGGATATCAGTGTGCAAACTCAGTAATCTATTTTATAGTAATTGTATTAATTTCTGTATTTCAGATGAAGTTTTTAAATAAGAGGGAGGTACAGTTATAATGGCAACGATTAAGAAAAGAATAAAGGATAAAGGAAATATGGCAGTTTGGGGAAGGACCTTATTGCTGATTCTGTTGGCATTGACAATAGTTTTTCCTTTATATATGACAGTGATAATTGCATTTAAACAGCCTACAGAGATGACAAATGATGTTTCTGGAGCATTGGCGCTTCCACGACATTTCAGTTTTCAAAATTTTATTCAGGCGATTCAGACAACAGATTTCTTTCATACAATAGGTAATTCTTTGTTTATCACAATCGTGACATTGATTGTTGTTGTTATCTTTCATTCTATGGCAGCATATGCGATTGGACGAAAAATGAATAAACATAAGAGCTTTAACTTCCTTTATTTATACTTTATCAGTGGAATGTTTGTTCCATTTTCAATGTTGATGCTTCCGCTTGTAAAAGAGACAAGTATTATTGGAATTGATAATAAACTTGGATTGATCATACTGTATACGGTATTTTTCTTCCCGATGAATTTATTGTTATATACAGGGTATTTAAAGAATATACCATTAGCGTTGGAAGAAGCGGCTTATGTAGATGGTGCAACGACTTGGACAACATTTTGGAAAGTGATCTTTCCATTATTAAAACCGATGCATGCCACAGTTATTGTTTTAACGGCACTGAGTGTATGGAATGATGTTATGACGCCACTGGTTATTCTAAGTGGTGGAAGTGGTAAGGATACAACATTACCTTTAGCACAGCTTTTATTCCAGACTCAGTTTGGAACTAATTATAACTTGGCATTTGCATCCTATTTATTAGCATTAGTACCTATTTTGATTTTATATTTATTTGCACAGAAACAGATTATTAACGGTGTAGTAAATGGTTCAGTAAAATAAATGTAAAATGAAAGGTTTTAGAATTGACACCATAGAAAGGAAGAAGGATGAGTATTCACTTTAAAAAAGATAATAAGATCATACAAATAGATACAGAAAATTCAATGTATCAAATGCAGATTGATAAATATGATAGATTGATTCATTTATATTATGGAAAAAATATAGGAGATGATGATTTAAGCTATCTGATCCAAAAATATGATAGAGGATTTTCTCCAAATCCTAATGAGGTTGGAAATGACAGAACATATTCGCTTGATGTACTTCCACAAGAATATACAGGGGCAGATAATGGGGATTATAGAATTTGCTGCTTGGAAGTTTGCAATAAAAATGGGAACAGACAAGTTGATCTGAAATACAAATCTCACAAGATATACAATGGAAAATATTCATTAGATGGATTGCCGGCATTGTTTGATCATAAAGGGGATGCACAGACATTAGAAATTTTAATGCAGGATGATGTCACAGGACTTGAAGTAAGATTATTATACGGAGTATTTGAAAAACAAGATGTTATAACAAGGTCTGTGATCGTAAAAAATCATAGTAAAGAAAAAGTGCAAATTGAGAAAATTCTTTCTGCCAATCTTGATTTTTCATATGGAGATTTTGATATTATCAATTTTACAGGACGACATACTATGGAACGACAGATGCAAAGATCAAAAGTAACACAGGGAATTTACCAAATAGGAAGTATTCGAGGAACTTCTAGTCATCAGCAGAATCCATTTGGAATTCTTTGCGAGAGAAATGCATCAGAAACATATGGAGATTGTTATGGACTCTCATTTTTATATAGTGGAAACTTTGTAATAGAAGTTGAACAAGATCAATTTTTTCAAACAAGAATGGCAATGGGAATTCATCCACATGATTTTAGTTTTATCTTAGAATCAGAACAAGAATTTATTGCACCAGAAGTAGTTATGAGCTATAGTAGTTGCGGTTTTGAAAAATTATCACATAATTATCATAAAATTTTTAGAGAGAATCTTTGCAGGAGTAATTATATCAACAAAAGACCACCAATTCTTGTGAATAATTGGGAGGCTACCTATTTTGATTTTACAGGGGAAAAATTGATAGAAATTGCAAAGCAGGCAAAAAATCTTGGGATTGAAATGCTTGTTATGGATGATGGTTGGTTTGGAAAGCGTGATGACGATAACAGTGGACTTGGTGATTGGTTTGTAAATGAAGAAAAATTAGGATGCAGTTTGTCAGAGTTTGTCAATCAGATTAATGAGATCGGTTTGAAATTTGGACTATGGTTTGAATTAGAGATGGTAAGCGAAGACAGTTGCCTGTATCGAGAGCATCCAGAGTGGTGTCTTACAGTTCCAGGGAGAAAACCATTTAGAGGAAGAAATCAGTTGTTACTTGATATGGGAAGAAAAGATGTGCAAGAATACATTAAAAAATGCTTTTTTGATATAATGGATCAAGCCAATATTGAATATGTCAAGTTAGATATGAATCGAAGTATTGGAAATGTATATGCAAATGATCTTCCAGCACAACGTCAAGGGGAAGTACTTCATCGATATGTATTAGGTTTGTATAATGTGTTAAATGCTATCGTAGAACGATATCCAGATCTTTTGATTGAGTCTTGTTCTGGAGGCGGAGGAAGATTTGATGCTGGAATGTTGTATTATGCCCCACAGGCATGGTGTAGCGATAATACAGATGCTATTGATCGAATAAAAATTCAATATGGAAGTTCCTTTGGCTATCCAATTAGTTCTGTTGGCTCTCATGTGTCAGTGTGTCCAAATGAACAGACCGGAAGGACGGTTCCGATTGAAACAAGAGGTGCTGTAGCTATGGCAGGTACTTTTGGTTATGAGCTGGATTTAACACAGATGAATGATGCAGACAAAGAAGCAGTAAAGATACAGATTGAACAGTATAAAAAATATGCTGATATAATTCGTGAGGGACAATATTACAGGATTACAAATCCGATGGAAAATACTGAATTTGCTGCATGGGAATTTGTATCAGAAGAAAAAGAGCAAGCATTGATGTTTTATACGGCATTAAATAGTAACAGCAATGGAAGAGTCCATTTATTAAAATTTAAAGGATTGGATCCAGAAAAAATCTATGTGATAGAAGGAAACACGAGAAAATATTATGGAAAAACTCTTATGTATGCAGGAATACCAGTTCCAATGAGAGTGAAAGAATATGAAACAATGACATTTTATGTAAAAGAAGCATTGCTTTAAAGTGAAAGGAGATTTATATGGCAAATTTATCATTATCTCATGTTAATAAAGTATATGACAATGGGTTTGAAGCAGTAAAAGATTTTAATTTAGAAATTGAAGATAAAGAATTTATTATTTTTGTAGGTCCATCTGGATGTGGAAAATCAACAACATTACGTATGATAGCAGGATTGGAAGATATTAGTAGTGGAGAATTAAAAATTGATGGAAAAGTAATGAATGATGTAGAACCGAAAGATAGAGATATTGCGATGGTATTTCAGAATTATGCATTGTATCCACATATGACTGTATTTGATAATATGGCTTTTGGGTTAAAATTAAGAAAATTACCGAAAGAAGAAATTAAAGAAAAGGTTGTTCATGCAGCAAAAATTTTAGATTTAGAACATTTATTGGATAGAAAACCGAGTGCATTATCAGGTGGACAGCGACAAAGAGTTGCAATGGGACGTGCTATTGTAAGAAACCCAAAGGTATTCTTAATGGATGAACCATTGTCAAATCTGGATGCAAAATTAAGAGTACAGATGCGTCAAGAAATTTCAAAACTTCACAGACAGCTAGGAACTACTATTATTTATGTAACTCATGATCAGACAGAAGCTATGACATTGGGAACAAGAATCGTAGTTATGAAAGATGGAGTCGTACAGCAAATTGATACTCCATACAATTTATATAACAAACCTAAAAACATATTTGTTGCAGGATTTATTGGGTCACCACAGATGAATTTATTAGATGCAATATGTAAAGTTAAAGATGATGAGGCATATTTAGAAGTTGGAAATAATAAGATCAACCTTCCAAAAGAGAAATCAGAAAAGCTGATTAAAGAAAATTATGCTGATAAAAAGATTGTCATGGGAATTCGTCCTGAAGATATTTATGATAGAGAATCTTTAGAGAGTGATGTTGATAAGGTAATGCTACATGCGAAAGTATCAGACATGGAAATGCTTGGAGCAGAAACATTCTTATATTTTGATATCAATGGAAATTCAATAACAGCACGAGTTGATCCAAAAACAACAATTAAAACAGGTGATACAGCAGAAATTGCATTAGACATACATAAAATACACCTTTTTGATAAAGAAACATCAAAAACGATCATTAATTAAGTAGGATCAGATGATCTGAAAGTAAAATTTTAAATAAATATAAACAACTCATTTTTTGAATAATTATATTTGACTTTTTCAAAAAATCAAAATATAATAAAAACCAAACGAGTAGCAAACGA
>OHAC01001419.1_pt1 | contig 22130 bp, 19 predicted proteins | sample 1577051 | NCBI WGS metagenome assembly OHAC01 (sample SAMEA3541499, study PRJEB24748) | human gut metagenome | biome: human gut; feature: human-associated habitat; material: faeces | place: China | collected 2012 | reverse complement strand
TCCGCCCGATCGACAATCCATACAGCCAGACCGGTGGACTTGCAGTCCTCAAAGGTAATATCGCACCGGACGGCAGTGTTGTAAAACGTTCTGCAGTTGTACCGGAAATGCTGGTACATGAAGGACCTGCAAGAGTATTTGAATGTGAAGATGATGCGATCAAGGCAATTAAAGGCGGAGATATCCATCCGGGAGATGTTGTAGTTATCCGTTACGTCGGACCAAAGGGTGGTCCTGGTATGCCGGAAATGCTGAATCCAACTTCTGCAATCGCAGGTATGGGACTTGGTTCATCGGTAGCACTTATTACAGACGGCCGTTTCAGCGGTGCATCCCGTGGAGCTTCTATCGGACACGTATCACCGGAAGCGGCAGTCGGCGGTCCGGTAGCACTGATCGAGGAAGGCGATATTATCGAGATCGATATCCCGAACCTGAAATTAAATGCAAGAATTTCAGATGAAGAACTTGCAAGAAGAAAAGAAAAATGGCAGCCAAGAGAACCGGAAGTTACAACAGGATATCTTGCAAGATATGCAGCAATGGTAACTTCAGGAAACCGTGGAGCAGTTCTGGAAGTTCCGCACAAATAAAATAAAATCTGGACAAGGGGAATGTACAATGCAGTTAAATGGTGCAGAAATACTGATAGAGTGTTTAAAAGAGCAAGGCGTGGATACCGTATTCGGATATCCGGGCGGCGCAATTTTAAATGTATATGATGAATTATATAAGCATAGTAATGAAATCAGACATATCCTTACATCGCATGAGCAGGGAGCTTCTCATGCGGCAGACGGATATGCGCGTGCCACTGGTAAGGTTGGGGTGTGTTTTGCAACCAGTGGACCTGGAGCAACAAATCTCGTAACAGGAATCGCGACCGCATTTATGGATTCTATTCCGATTGTTGCGATCACCTGTAATGTAGGGGTACCGCTTCTTGGAAAAGACAGCTTCCAGGAAATTGACATTACCGGTATTACGATGCCGATCACAAAGTATAATTTTATTGTGAAGAATGTCAATGATCTTGCAAAGACGATCCGCAAGGCGTTTGAGATCGCACAGTCCGGAAGACCGGGACCGGTGCTGATCGATATCCCGAAAGATGTGACAGGCAATAAAGCAGAGTATGAGCCTGTCAAAATCCAGCCAATCGTAAAATACAAAAAAGAAATCTGCATGGAAGATATTGACAAGGCAGTAGAGATGATCGAAGAAGCAAAGCGTCCGTTTGTATTCGTCGGAGGCGGAGCTATATTATCTGATGCAAGTGAAGAACTCCGTGCATTCGTAGACAAGGTACAGTGTCCGGTATGTGATTCCCTGATGGGAAAAGGTGCATTTCCGGGAACTGATGAACTTTATACAGGAATGCTTGGTATGCATGGTACCAAGACATCGAACTTTGGAGTCAGTGAAAGCGATCTTCTGATCGTAGTCGGTGCAAGATTCTCCGACCGTGTCACAGGTAATCCAAATAAATTTGCAAGTAATGCAAAAATTCTCCAGTTTGATATTGATGTGGCAGAGATGAACAAAAATGTCATTATCGATGAAGGTGTGGTTGGAGATATCAAAGAAGTGCTTGCGGCAGTTAATGAAAAACTGCCACAGCAGGAACACACCGAATGGATCAAAAAGATCCAGGAATATAAAGCAAAATACCCGCTTGCCTATCATCCGGAAAGTCTGACCGGTCCGTATGTGATCGAAGAGATTTACAAACAGACAGAAGGTGATGCGATCATCGTCACAGAAGTTGGACAACATCAGATGTGGGCAGCGCAGTATTATAAATTCACAAAACCGAGAACACTGCTTACGTCAGGTGGTCTTGGAACCATGGGATACGGTCTTGGAGCTGCAATCGGAGCCAAGATGGGAAGACCGGAGAAGACGGTAGTCAATATCGCCGGAGACGGATGCTTCCGTATGAATATGAATGAAGTTGCAACAGCGGCGCGTTATAACATTCCAATTATCCAGGTTGTAGTGAACAACCATGTGCTTGGTATGGTAAGACAGTGGCAGAATCTGTTTTACGGACAGCGCTATTCAGCAACTGTTCTGAATGATGCAGTAGATTTTGTGAAACTCGCAGAAGCGATGGGGGCGAAAGCGGTAAGAGCTACGACCAGAGAAGAATTCGCAGATGCATTTAAGTTTGCTTTAAATGCAGGCGGTCCGGTGGTGATTGACTGCCAGATCGACAGCGATGACAAGGTATGGCCGATGGTTGCTCCGGGTGCTCCGATCAGTGAAGCTTTTGACGAGAAGGATCTGCAGGAAAAACAGCAGACAAACTAAAAAACATATGCAGCGACAGATACGCAGAGCAGGAATGGAGGAGTAATATGAAACGAGTTTACAATTTTTCAGCAGGACCGGCAGTACTGCCGGAAGAAGTTTTACGAGAAGCAGCAGATGAGATGCTGGATTACAAAGGATGTGGAATGTCCGTTATGGAGATGAGTCATCGCTCGAAAGCTTTTGCTGAAATCATTGAAACCGCTGAACAGGATCTTCGTGATTTGATGGGAATCCCGGATAATTACAAAGTACTGTTCCTTCAGGGTGGCGCAAGCCAGCAGTTTGCAATGATTCCAATGAATCTGATGAAGAACAAAGTAGCGGATTATATTGTTACCGGGCAGTGGGCTAAAAAGGCAGCTGCCGAGGCATCCAAATATGGAAAGGTGAATAAGATCGCATCGTCCGAGGATAAAACCTTTTCGTACATTCCTGACTGTTCGGATCTGCCGGTTGATGAAGATGCAGATTATGTATATATCTGCGAAAATAATACAATTTACGGAACCAAATTCAAGGAACTTCCGAACACGAAAGGCAAGACACTGGTAGCGGATGTATCATCCTGCTTCCTGTCTGAGCCTGTAGATGTGACAAAATATGGTCTCATCTATGGCGGAGTCCAGAAGAATATCGGACCAGCGGGTGTTGTTATCGCGATCATCCGTGAAGATCTGATTACAGAGGATGTACTTCCTGGAACACCGACTATGCTTACATACAAGACACATGCAGACGCAGGTTCTCTTTACAATACACCGCCGGCATACGGAATCTATATCTGCGGTAAGGTATTTAAATGGCTCAAAAAGATGGGCGGACTGGAAGTTATGAAAGAACGCAACGAAAAGAAAGCCAAACTGCTCTATGATTACCTGGATCAGAGCAAACTGTTCAAAGGTACGGTAGAAAAGAAAGACCGTTCTCTTATGAATGTACCATTTGTGACAGGCAGTGATGAGCTGGATGCCAAATTTGTAAAAGAGGCAAAAGAAGCAGGTCTTGAGAATCTGAAAGGACACCGTACTGTTGGGGGTATGCGTGCAAGTATTTATAACGCAATGCCATACGAAGGTGTGGAAGCTCTGGTTGCATTTATGAAGAAGTTTGAGGAGGAGAATCTGTAATATGTATAAATATTTTTGCCTAAACCCGATTTCTCCTGTTGGACTGGAGAAATTCAGTGATGACTATGTGCCTGCCGGTGAGATGGCAGGAGCAGATGCGGTACTTGTAAGAAGTGCCGGAATGCATGAACTGGAATTTGATAAAGATTTAAAAGCGATTGCCCGTGCCGGAGCCGGTGTAAATAATATTCCACTGGACAAATGTGCGGAGCAGGGAATCGTTGTATTTAATACACCAGGGGCAAATGCCAATGGTGTAAAAGAGTTGGTGATCGCCGGTATGCTGCTTGCATCCAGAGATATCCTTGGCGGTATCAACTGGGTACAGGAGAACGAAGAGGATGGCAATATTGCAAAAGATGCAGAAAAAGCGAAAAAAGCATTTGCAGGCTGTGAGATCCAGGGAAAGAAGCTTGGTGTGATCGGTCTTGGTGCAATCGGTGTCCTGGTTGCCAATGTGGCTACGCATCTTGGGATGGAAGTGTATGGCTATGATCCATATGTTTCTGTAGATTCTGCATGGAGACTTTCAAGAAGTATCCATCACACTAAGAATGTAGATGAGATCTACAAGGAGTGTGATTATATCACAATCCATGTACCGGCACTGGAAGATACAAAGGGTATGATCAATAAGAATGCCATCAGTCTGATGAAAGAGGGCGTTGTGATCCTGAACTTTGCAAGAGATGTACTGGTGAACAGTGAAGACATTGTGGATGCACTTGTTGGTGGAAAAGTCGGACGCTATGTAACTGACTTTCCGACACCGGAGATCGCAGGAGTGAAGCATGCGATTGTCATTCCGCATCTGGGAGCGTCAACTGCTGAATCAGAAGACAATTGTGCAAAGATGGCAGTAGAAGAGCTGAAGGATTTCCTGGAAAATGGAAATATCCGTAATTCTGTCAACTTCCCGGCATGCGATATGGGTGTAAGAGATAAGACAAGAATTACAATCCTGCACAGGAATATTCCGAACATGATCGGTCAGTTTACTGCGCTTCTGGCAAAGGATAATGTCAATATCGATGATATGACGAATAAGAGCCGTGGCAGCTATGCATATACGATGATCGATGTGGATAATGATGTGGCAGAAGACGTGGTAAAAGGTCTGGAAATGATCGAGAGCGTTCTGAAAGTCAGAGTAATTGCATAAAAAGTGACAGAGGGTGCGTTTGAAAAAGCGCATCCTTTTTTGTTAAAAAAATAGGAATCCTGTTAAAAAAATAAGAATCCTGTTAAATGATTAATTACTGCCATTTCGGTAGCATTTCAAAAAAAAGTGTGTTACACTCGCAATAGATTGTGGCGGACTGTTATTGCAAGGGAAGAAGATACAAAGAGTATCAATATGTCATATACAGGGAGGTATTTAATATGGCAATAACAATCGGCATAAACGGATTTGGACGTATTGGAAGAGTTGCATTCCGCATTGCCATCAATCAGCCGGAAAAATTTAAAATTTGTGGGATCAATGTGAGAAACGCAGATCTGGATTATATGATTTATATGATCCGTTACGATTCGATCTTTGGACGTTTCCAGGGAAGTCTGGAAAAATATGAGGATGGAATTGTTGTAAATGGCGAGAAGATCCGAGTGTATTCAGAAAATGATGCTGCTGACATTCCGTGGGGAGAGTGTGGAGCAGAATACATTATAGATGCGACAGGTGCTTACTGTACGACAGAAAAAGCAATGGCACATATCCGGGGTGGAGCAAAGAAAGTGATCATCTCTGCACCGGCTAAAGATCAGGACACACCGACATTTGTAATGGGAGTGAATCATGAACTTTATCAGTCATCTATGCAGGTCGTTTCAAATGCATCTTGCACAACAAACTGTCTTGCACCGATCTGTAAGGTATTGGAGGATAATTATGGAATAGAGTATGGTCTGATGTCTACCATCCATTCAGCTACAGCAAAACAGAAGGTAGTTGACTGCCGTTCGCTGAAAGACTGGCGTACAGGTCGTGCTGTATTCGGAAATCTGATCCCATCTTCAACAGGAGCTGCAAAAGCAATCGCTCTTGTTATTCCGGCGTTAAAGGACCGCATGAATGGAATTTCTTATCGTGTACCGACTTCAGATGTATCCATTGTGGATCTGAATGTCGCGTTGAAGACAGAAACTACTTATGAAGATATCTGCAAGAAAATGAAGGAAGCTTCCGAAACAACTCTTAAGGAGATTCTGGATTATGTGGATGATGAAGTTGTTTCTTCCGATTTTATCGGAGATAATCACGCATCCTCCTTTGATGCAAGGGAAGGAATCCAGGTAAACGGTCATTTTTTCAAACTGATCAGTTTTTATGATAATGAATGGGGATATACCAGTCAGATCTTCCGCCTGATTTCGCATATGTACCAGGTGGACCATGGTGTAAAATAAAACAGATTGTAAATGAAAAAGTAAAACGTATATCAGCAGTAACAGTCAGAAGCCATGAAAGAAAGAGTATCACGTGAACGAGAAAAAACGTGATACTCTTTTTGTTACATAGGAACATTCATTCTTATTTGGTATTCAAAATTTTTCAAAATGTTTTTTCAAAGGCAGAAAATATCGTCTTTTTTATAACGATGCTTGCGTATTTTGAAAAATATGGTATGATAAAGGACAAAAGTAGCACTTTACAGTGTGAAAATGTAACGTAGGAGGAAGAGATAATGGCATACGAGATTACAGGACATACAGTCCTTACCGGATTACTGGGGAGTCCAGTAGCACACAGCATTTCCCCAATGATGCATAACGAGGCATTTCGCCAGCTGGAGCTGGATTACGCATATTTGGCATTTGATGTTGGAACAGATAACTTAAAGACAGCAGTAGATGGTCTGAAAGTCATGGGAGTCAGAGGATTCAACCTGACTATGCCTGACAAGAATCTGATGTGCTCACTGGTTGATAAACTTTCACCGGCATCTGAGATCGGTGGGGCGGTCAACACTGTTGTAAATGATAACGGTGTCCTGACAGGTTATACGACAGACGGAATTGGATTCATGCGTGCAGTTAGTGAGACAGGCGTTGATATCATTGGCAAGAAGATGACACTTCTTGGAGCGGGTGGAGCCGCAGCAGCGATTCTGATCCAGGCAGCACTTGACAAAGTAGCAGAGATTTCGGTATTCAACATCCGTGATGAATTCTTCACACGTGCGGAGAAGACAATCGAGAAACTTCATGAGAAGACAGACTGCAAGATCAACCTCTATGACTTCTCTGACCCGGAAGTCCTCAAAAAGGAGATCGCAGAAAGTGCAATTCTGGTAAACGGAACTTCTATCGGTATGGCACCGAAGACAGACAGATGTATCATCACAGATGACAGTGTGTTCAGAAAAGATCTGTTTGTATTTGATGTAATCTACAATCCGGAAGAGACGTTATTCCTGAAGAAAGCAAAAGCAGCAGGATGCCAGACACTGAACGGTCTGAACATGCTGTTATATCAGGGTGCTGCATCATTTGAACTTTGGACAGGAAAAGAAATGCCGGTTGATATTATCAAAGAAAAATATTTCTCGCGTTAATTTGCTGTAAATGATTGACAAAGCCTATTGATTCGTGTAACATAAGCTATAGATTTTAAAAATTACATATTCTACTATCAAAATACAATGAAAAGAAGTAGTAAATATAATAAGACGTCACAGAGAGTCCTTTATCGGTGGAAGAAGGATACCGAAGATTATATTGAATTCCTCTTGGAGTAGGATACTGAATGCATTCTTTTGAAGAATTGTTAATAGGTATTTCCGGTAGCAGCCGTTATCTGCAAGGGTATAACCGTTATGAACGACGTACCTGACGAGGCAGTTGTCGTGAGACAATTGTAAAATGAGGTGGAACCACGAAGTATATAATACTCTCGTCCTCTGTTTTTACAGAAGACGGGGGTTTTTTGTTTCATAGGAAATTCCGAAGGAACTTCTAAAAGACATATTCGATGATTAGTAGAGAGAAGAGAAAGGGAAAAAGATTATGATTATCGTATTAAAACCAAGAACAAGTGATGAAAATGTAAAACGAGTTGAGAATATGGTCCGTGCAAAGGGACTGGAAGTACATACTGTAAAAGGTGAGGATCTTACAATTATCGGCTGTATCGGCGATACGGTCCGTGTGGATCCAAAGCTTTTCGAAGTAGACTCTTCTGTTGAGAAAGTTATGCATGTACAGGAACCTTATAAACTTGTAAACCGTGCATTCCATCCGGACGATACCATCGTAGATGTATCTGGTGTCAAAGTTGGTGGCGGACATCTGGCACTGATCGCCGGACCTTGTTCTGTGGAGTCAGAAGAGCAGGTGATCGAGATCGCAAAGGCTGTTAAGGCATCCGGTGCAAATATGCTCCGTGGTGGTGCATTCAAGCCGAGAACAAGCCCATATTCATTCCAGGGACTGGGTCTTGAAGGTCTGGAAATCTTATGTGCAGCAAGAGAAGAGACAGGGCTTCCGATCGTAACAGAGCTGATGTCACCGGAATATCTGGAAATCTTCGATGAAAAGGTAGACCTGATCCAGATCGGTGCACGTAACATGCAGAACTATGACCTGTTAAAACAGCTCGGACAGACAAAGAGACCGATCCTTTTGAAGAGAGGACTTAATGCAACTTACGAAGAATGGATGATGTCAGCAGAATACATTATGGCATCCGGAAATCCAAATGTTATCCTCTGCGAAAGAGGAATCCGTACCTTCGAGACTTATACCAGAAATACACTGGATCTTCAGTCTATTCCGGTAGTAAGAAAACTCAGCCATCTTCCGGTAGTTGTAGACCCGAGCCACGCAGGAGGAAAATGGTGGCTGGTTGATCCGATGGCAAAAGCATCAGTTGCGGCAGGAGCGGACGGGCTGATCATCGAAGTACATAACAGTCCGGAAACGGCACTTTGTGACGGAGCACAGTCGCTGAAACCGGAAAAATATGATACACTGTTAAAAGAGATTACCGGAATCGCAAAAGCAGTCGGTAAAGAAATGTAAAAAACAGCAGCCTGGGAGGAACAAAACGATGAAAATGACGGTAGATTTAAAGGAACACAGCTATCCGATCTATATTGAAAGAGGAATTCTGAAAGAAGCAGCAGAAAGAATAGCGGAAGTGTATCAGGGATCAAAGATCATGATCATTTCCGATGACAGAGTTTATTCTTATTACGGAGAAGCGCTTAAGAAAAATCTTTCTGAAAAATATGAGTGTGCGGAAACCGTGATTCCACATGGAGAACCGTCAAAAGCATTCGAAACCCTTCCGGGGGTATACAGTTCTCTTCTGGAAGCAAAGATTTCCAGAACAGACCTGATCGTTGCACTTGGCGGTGGAGTGGTAGGAGACCTTGCCGGATTTGTGGCAGCGACCTTTCTTAGAGGAATCAAGTTCGTACAGATTCCAACTTCCATTCTTGCACAGGTAGATTCTTCTGTTGGTGGAAAAGTTGCAGTCGATCTTCCGCAGGGTAAGAACCTGGTAGGTGCTTTTTATCAGCCGAAGATGGTACTGATCGATCCGGATGTGCTGGAAACCTTGCCGGATCGTTACGTGACGGATGGCATGGGGGAGATTATCAAATACGGATGCATCAAAGACCGCAAGCTTTTTGATCTTCTGGAAAAATGCGGATGCTATGAGAATCTGAAAGAGCATTTAACTGATGTGATCGCAACCTGTGTCGATATCAAACGCCGTGTTGTGGAAGAAGACGAGTTTGATACCGGAGAGAGGATTCTCCTGAACTTCGGACATACCCTTGCCCACACCATTGAGCAGCACTTCCACTATGAAAGAGAAAGCCACGGTGAAGCCGTAGCCATCGGAATGTACCAGATCACAAAGATTGCTGAAGAGAAAGGACTCACCAAAAAAGGCGAAGCCGAGCACATCCGGAAAGTCCTGGAAGCTTATAAACTTCCGGTAAAAGCCGATGTCCCACTCCCACAGCTTACCGAAGCAATCAAGCTGGATAAAAAAACACTGAATAATAAATTAAAAGTCGTCCTTCTCCATGAAATCGGAGATTCCTATACATACCCGACCGGACAGGAATTCTTTGATGGGGACAGGACAGTATAAGTAAATACGATAAATAAGAATGCCGTAAAACCATGAAAGATATTGGTTTTACGGCATTTTAGTTAATTTCTGCGCATATGCCATAATAGCTTGACACCATATATGACACCATTCATAATAAAAGGAGAGATAAATAATGTCAAAATGGGATAAACTGATAATGCAGATATGTAATTTATCAAAAGACATCCGGTTTGATGAACTGCGGAAAGTGTTGGAAAGCTATGGTGATGAAATGAATTCGCCCAAGGGAGGAAGCAGTCATTATACATTCAGAAAGTGTGGCTGTATGCCAGTTACAATACCAAAGCATGAACCGATCAAAAAAGTATATGTAGAAATGGTAAGACAGATAGTAGAAAGTGAGACGAGGAAAGATGAAAACGCTGAATGAATATATGAAAATGCCTTATCGAATGGAAATTGTAGAGGATGAAGAGGAAGGTGGATTTGTAGTTTCATATCCAGATTTGCCAGGGTGTATTACCTGTGGCGAGACAATAGAAAGTGCAGTGCAAAATGCATTAGATGCAAAAAGAATTTGGATTGAAGCAGCATTAGAAGAAAGAATTGAGATATATGAACCAGACAGCTTGGAAAATTATTCTGGACAGTTCAAATTAAGGATTCCAAGAAGTCTCCATAGATCTCTAGCAGAACACTCTCAAAAAGAAGGAATTAGTATGAATCAATACTGTATATATCTTCTTACAAAAAATGATGCAGTATTTTCAAAATAATATGATATAAAAAAGAGCTTCTTGTTTGCCAGAAAAGTAAAAATATACTAACAAACAGCCGCAAGAGAACCATAAAACAGGACAGATTCCATTTTTGTGCAATGGAGATGAGACTCAAAAATCGTGGAAGCCATTGCTGAACACGATTTTCGCTTTCAGAGGCTCATCGGAATGGTTTGCACAAAGGAAGCTGTCCTGTTTTATGGTTCTTTTGCGGCGTCTGTTCGCTAATATATCCTTACTATCCCGCCAACAAAATTTATCTCATATTTCTCTTCGCAAGCAAATCATGAATCTTATCCGTCGGATTCATAACCGCACTAATAGATGTAGAATGATTCATCGAATCAATGATCAGTGCAAGGAACTTACTCATATCTGCTTCAATGAAATACGGTTTATCATGAAGCTGAGGAGGCAGATAGGTCAGATTGGTTGTGATCAGTCTGTCCAGATAGCCCTTTTCATAATATTCATCGAACTTGTCAAGACCTTCTGTGAAGAGACCAAAAGTAGTACATACAAACACACGCTCAGCTCCGCGGTCTTTTAACTGCCTGGTAACATCCAGCATACTTTCACCGGAAGAAATCATGTCATCGATGATGATAACGGTCTTTCCATGTACATCGTCACCTAAGAATTCATGTGCAACGATCGGATTTTTACCATTTACGATGGTAGAATAATCACGGCGTTTGTAGAACATACCCATATCAACACCGAGTACGTTGGAGAAGTATACGGCTCTTTGCATTGCACCTTCATCCGGGCTGATGATCATCAGATGGTCTTTGTCTGCTTTCAGATCCGGTTCTGCTTTAAACAGAGCTTTGATGAACTGATACAGAGGGTTGAAGCTGTCGAAACCATTGAGTGGGATCGCATTCTGTACACGCGGATCGTGTGCGTCAAATGTCAGAATGTTAGATACACCCATTGCGGTTAATTCTTCCAGAGCCATTGCACAGTCCAGAGATTCGCGTTTGGTTCTCTTGTGCTGGCGGCTTTCGTAAAGGAATGGCATAATTACATTTACACGGTGTGCCTTTCCTGTAGAAGCGGAGATGATACGCTTCAGATCCTGATAGTGATCATCCGGTGACATATGATTGATATGTCCGTTTACTGTGTATGTCAGGCTGTAGTTGCAGACATCCACCATAATAAAGAGATCTTTTCCGCGGATACTTTCGCCAAACATTCCCTTTGCTTCCCCCGAACCAAAACGTGGGCAACTGTTCTTTGCAAGATAAGAATCTGCTTCATAAGATGAATAGATTGCAGGATCCAGAAAATCATGCAGAGAATTTTTGCGGAACGATACGATGTACTGATCCACTTTTTCTGCCAGATCCTTGCAGCTTTCCAGGGCAGCAATTTTAAGTGGTGCTGTTGGAAGAGCTTTTTCCATAAGTTCGATATTTGTCATGAGTGCCTCCTTATAATAAGCGTTTTAAGTGCTTTTTATCTAATCTTACTTATCTTTTATACCATTATTTAAAAGCAATGACAAGAAAGAGGCGTTAAAAAATTGCATTTTTTGAAGAAATCTAGTATGATATAGAAGCAGAATTCCGAATAAATATCAGGAGGAAGAAAATATGAGTAAACCAGTTGTTGCCATTGTAGGGCGGCCGAACGTTGGAAAGTCGACGCTTTTTAATGCACTGGCAGGAGAAAAGATAGCAATCGTTAAAGATACGCCGGGTGTTACCCGCGACAGAATTTATGCAGAAGTGAATTGGCTCGATAAAGAATTTACGTTGATCGACACCGGTGGAATCGAGCCGGACAGCCGTGATGTGATCCTCTCCCAGATGAGAGAGCAGGCACAGATCGCCATTGACACTGCAGATGTGATCCTGTTTATGACAGATGTAAAGCAGGGACTTGTAGATTCCGATTCAAAAGTGGCAGATATGCTCCGCCGCTCCCACAAGCCAGTCATTCTTGTTGTCAATAAAGTGGACAATTTTAACAAGATGATGCCGGATGTGTATGAATTTTATAATCTGGGAATCGGAGATCCGGTTCCGATCTCAGCATCGGAACGAATTGGAATCGGAGATATGCTGGATAAGGTTCTGGCACATTTTCCGGAAGGGGCAGGCCAGGAAGAGGAAGATGACCGTCCGAGAATTGCAATCGTTGGGAAGCCGAACGTTGGGAAGTCTTCGATCATCAACCGTCTGATCGGAAAAGACCGTGTGATCGTATCCGATATTGCCGGAACTACAAGAGATGCCATTGACACGGAAGTAGTGCACAATGGAAAAGAGTATGTATTCATTGATACAGCAGGACTTCGCCGTAAGAATAAGATCAAAGAGGAACTGGAGCGCTACAGTATTATCCGTACAGTTACGGCAGTAGAAAGAGCGGATGTGGTCCTGGTTGTGATCGATGCGGCAGAAGGAGTAACCGAGCAGGATGCCAAGATCGCAGGAATCGCACATGAGCGTGGAAAAGGTGTCATCATCGTTGTAAATAAATGGGATGCCATTGAAAAGAACGATAAGACCACGAGGGAATATGAGCATCAGATCAGGATGGTGCTGTCTTTCCTGCCTTACGCAGAGATCATGTATGTGTCTGCACTGACAGGCCAGAGACTTCCGAAGCTCTTTGACATGATCGACACCGTTATTGAGAACCAGACACTCCGTGTGGCTACGGGTGTCCTTAACGAGATCATGACCGAAGCTGTTGCAATGCAGCAGCCACCGTCAGATAAGGGAAAACGGCTGAAACTTTACTATATTACCCAGGTAGCGGTCAAACCGCCGACATTTGTCATCTTTGTAAATGATAAAGAACTGATGCATTTCTCTTATACGAGATATCTGGAGAATAAGATCCGTGAAGCGTTTGGCTTCCGTGGAACGTCTCTTAAATTCTTTATCAGGGAGAGAAAGGAGAAGGACAAATAAGATGGAACGTCTTGTATGTTTGCTGATCGGCTATATATTTGGTCTGTTTCAGACCGGCTATTTCTATGGAAAAACTCAGGGGGTAGATATCCGCAAGATGGGAAGCGGAAATGCAGGTTCTACCAATGCACTTCGCACCATGGGAATCAAAGCCGGAATGATCACCCTGCTAGGTGACTGCTTCAAATGCGTGATCGCAGTTCTGGTGGTCCGCGGAATTTACGGACAGTCTCACGCAGATATTTTACCGCTCCTTTCGCTGTATACAGGTTTTGGGGCAGTGCTCGGACATAATTTTCCATTCTATCTGAAGTTCAAGGGCGGAAAGGGAATTGCAGTTACGGCAGGTATGATCTTATCTACAGATATTCGGATTGCGGCAGTATGTTTGATCGTGTTTATCGTAATTGTTGCCGTGACACGTTATGTATCACTGGGATCGCTGGTGATTTCCGTACTGTTCCTTGTCGGACTCGTCGTTGACGGACAGATGGGAATGTTTGGAATGGCGCAGAAGTATCTGTTTGAAATGTATGGAATCGGAGTACTTTTTGTTTTCTCTGCATTTATCCGTCACCGTGCGAATATCGGACGTCTGAGAAATGGTACAGAGAGCAAGATTAGTTTTTCAAAAAAGAAAAATAAGAGGTAATAATTTATGGCAGAAATCGGAGTTATCGGTTCAGGAAGCTGGGGAACGGCTCTGGCCCTGGTACTGAATAAAAACGGACATCATGTAACCATCTGGTCTTATTTAAAAGAAGAAGCAGATGAGATCAGGAAAAAGCGGGAAAATCCAAGTAAGCTTCCGGGCGTTCATATCCCGGAGGAGATCGAGATCACAACAGATCTGCAGGGAAGTGTGGAAGGAAAAGATGTGGTCGTTCTTGCAGTTCCGTCTATGGCAACCAGAGCTACGGCGAAGAAAATGTGCCCGTATGTAAAGGAAGAGCAAATTCTGGTCAATGTGGCAAAAGGAATTGAAGAGGGTACTTTAAAGACGCTTTCTGAGCAGATTGAAGAAGAGATTCCGCAGGCAAATGTAGCTGTTCTTTCTGGTCCAAGTCACGCAGAAGAAGTAAGCCGCGAACTTCCGACAACGGTTGTAGTCGGAGCAGAGACAGAAGAAACCGCCATTTATCTGCAGAAAATTTTCATGAATGATGTATTCCGTGTCTACACAAGCCCGGATATTAAAGGAATTGAGCTTGGCGGTTCCCTGAAAAATGTAATCGCACTTGCAGCCGGAGTTGCAGATGGACTAGGATACGGGGATAACACCAAAGCTGCACTGATCACCAGAGGAATTGCGGAGATCACAAGACTTGGTGTAAAGATGGGCGGAAAGCTGGAATCCTTTACCGGACTTACCGGAATCGGTGATCTGATCGTCACCTGTGCAAGTAAGCACAGCCGTAACCGTAAGGCAGGTGTTCTGATCGGTGAGGGAATGACGATGGAAGAAGCGATGGCTGAGGTCAAGATGGTAGTTGAGGGTGTGTATTCAGCAAAAGCGGCAAGAGAGCTGGCTGAAAAATATGAGGTATCCATGCCGATCGTGGAAAAGGTCAATCAGGTACTTTTTGAAGGCAAACCCGCAAAGGATGCGGTAAGTGAACTGATGATGCGTGACGGGCGCAGCGAATACAGTAACCTTCCGTGGGATTAAAGTTTCAAAGAAATTTCATAAAGTCTTAATGGAAAATCCTTCCGTATAGGCGTATAATGACGTGTATACAGGAGGATTTTTTGTATGAAATTCGGAAAAAAAGAAAAAGAAACACAAGAGGAAGAAGTCGTTCGCGGCGAGATCCAGCGTGTGGTTCCAGACTACCGGGTAGGTCTTAATCCCGAGCAGATCCGGATAAGGGAAGAGAATGGCTGGACCAATGATGAGGTTGCTTCACCGGGACTTACGACAAAAGAGATTGTTCATAATAATATATTTACCTATTTCAACCTGATCTTTCTGATTCTGGCGATTCTGCTGTGCCTGGTAGGTTCTTTTCGAAATCTGACATTCCTGCCGGTCATCATCTGTAATACACTGATCGGGATCATTCAGGAGATCCGTTCCAAGAAAGTACTGGATAGGCTGACCATGCTGAATGCACCGCACGCGGAAGTAATCCGTGGAGGGGTATCGCTGAATCTGGAGGCGGATCAGCTGGTTGTGGACGACATTGTTGTATTTCGTGCAGGGAACCAGATCTGTGCAGATGCGGTTGTTGAGGCTGGCGAGGTTCAGGTCAATGAATCTTTACTTACCGGTGAATCTGATGAGATCACGAAAAAGCGTGGAGACCGTCTGATGTCAGGTAGTTTTGTGGTATCAGGAAGCTGTCATGCACGCCTGGACAAGGTTGGAGCGGATTCCTATATTTCACAGCTGACTCTGGAAGCAAAAGCCATGCAGCAGGGGGAACAGTCGGAGATGATCCGTTCCCTGGACAAGCTGGTAAAAATGGTCGGAATCGCACTGATTCCGATAGGAATCATTTTGTTTGTGCAGAGTTATTTCTATAATCACGACAGCTTCCGGCAGAGTATTATCTCCATGGTTGCTGCAGTGATCGGCATGATCCCGGAAGGATTATATCTTCTTGCAAGCGTGGCACTTGCGGTAAGTGCAATGCGTCTTGCATCGAAAAAGGTATTGCTCCATGATATGAAGAGTATCGAGACTCTGGCGCGGGTAAATGTGCTTTGTGTTGACAAGACAGGTACGATCACAGAAGACAGTATGTGTGTCAGTGAAGTGGTGAAAGCCAAGGCCTATGACGAAGAAAAGATGCCGGATCTGAACCGGATGATCGGCGATTTTGTCAAAGGAATGGACGCGGATAACAGCACGATGCATGCGATGCAAGAACATTTTACAGAGCATTCAGATAAAGTGCCGGAAAAAGTGATTCCTTTTTCTTCCACGGTCAAATACAGCGGAGTAATTTTCAAAGATCAGGCATATGTGCTTGGTGCACCGGAATTTGTCCTGCGTGAGGATTATACAAAGTATCAGGGAAGAATAGAACAGTATACGTCCAGGGGGTTCCGTGTACTGGTATTTGGAAGCTATGATGGAGAGCCGGATGGTAAGCCGCTGACTGGAACGGTAACGCCGCTTGGTTATGTCCTCCTTCTCAATAAAGTCAGGGAAGAAGCGCCTGCGACTTTCAAATATTTTGCGGACCAGGGTGTTGCGATAAAAGTTATTTCGGGTGATAATCCGATCACCGTATCGGAGACTGCGAAGCAGGCCGGAATTGAAGGCGCAGAGAATTACGTGGATGCGGGAACATTAAAGACCGAAGAAGATATTGCCCTTGCGGTGAGCAAATATACGGTCTTCGGAAGGGTAATCCCGGAACAGAAAAGACAGTTTGTGCAGGCACTGAAAAAGCAGGGAATGACGGTCGCTATGACCGGTGATGGTGTTAATGATGTACTTGCTCTGAAGGATGCAGACTGTTCGGTGGCGATGGCATCAGGAAGCGATGCGGCGGTCCAGGCGTCCCAGGTGGTACTTCTGGAATCCGATTTTTCAAGGATGCCGGAGGTTGTTCTGGAAGGAAGAAGAGTTGTCAATAACATTCAGCGTTCAGCAAGTCTGTTCCTGGTGAAGAATATTTTTTCCTTCCTGCTTGCAATTTTCTCGGCAGTCTTTATGATTACCTATCCGCTGGAGCCATCCCAGGTATCGCTGATCAGCATGTATACGATCGGTATTCCGGCATTCTTCCTGGCACTGCAGCCGAACCGGGATATCATTAAGGGACACTTCCTGACTAATGTGTTCTTAAAGGCACTTCCGGCAGGACTTACGGATGTACTTGCGGTTGGTGCGCTGGTTGTATTTGGACAGACGTTCGGAGTTGCATCCAAAGATATTTCTACGGCGGCGACGATGCTGCTTGCAATTGTCGGATTCATGATCCTTTACCGGATCTGCCAGCCGATGAATGCACTGCGTATGATCGTCTGGATCGGATGCGTGATCGGACTGTTAGGATGCAGTATTTTCCTGCCACAGTTATTTGCGATTACGGGAATGTCCAGAAAATGCATTATGCTTTTTGTAGTATTCTCTATCGCGACCGAGCCGGTACTTCGGTATCTGACGAAGCTGATCGAATGGCTGAGAAAGCAGTACATAAAATTTATCAAGAATCCAATCAAAGAATTTAAAGGAAAAGCTGCCGATTAAGGCAGCTTTTCTTGGAAAATGAGTATTTTTAAAGAATAAAGATCAGATAATTCAGTCTGCAAATTTTGCATTCTGATCCACCTCTTCCGACTGGTTTACGATATAATTGGTCAATGCCTCATCATCCGTGGTAAACACAATATCCGGCAGAAGTTCAAAATAAAAATCCGTATATTTTTTCGCAAGAGCCTGGATACAGAAATTCTGTACGATCTTAAATCGGGTAATGGAAACCAGATCTTTGTCAAAGGTGATGTAAACACTGATCCAGAGCTTTCTTCCGGTACGGAGAATGTCATAGTAGAGTTTTTTGTAACCATAGGCATTTAGGACAGGTTCGATCGTTTCTTTAATTTCATCAACAGTCTCTTCCTCCGGCGGGATCAGGAACAGATCCCGAAGTCCGGTTATTACCGTCTTTATCGGCGTCGGCAGCATAAAGATGGACAGGGTGACGGTAATGATCTGGTCAAGATAAGGTGTTATGGGTCTGAACCATGGAAAAGGCAGCAGAACCGGAAGAAAGAAGGCAATTGCCATACCGAAAGAGGCAATACTGTCGATCTCCCAGCCTTCCATTTCCATTGTGATCAGTGGGGAATCCATCAGACGATTCTTATATTTGAGATAAATGGATACGGTAATTCCCAGAAAAAATGCAAATAATTCAAACCAGGCAATGGTATCAAAAGCGACTTTTCTGCCACCATGGATCATGATTTCGATATTGTTCAGGATCAGCCCGACGGTAACGCCAGTCATGGTAATGCCCTTGACAACGACAAACATAGATTCAATCTGCATATAACCGAACGGGTGCTTTTCATTGGATGGCTTGTAAAGTAGCGGAATCAGAAAAAGCGACGGCAGGAGCATGCAGAACTCGACTCCGTCATAGATTGCGTCCAGAAGAACTGCCTGGGAACTGGTGTAGATTGCCATGACGATCTCAACGATAACGAAAAACAGATTCCCGTACAGGGAGACAGACATGGCTTTTTTTTCTCTTTTTTGTGCTTTTCTTCCTACGTGCATAGGATACCTCCTTTTTTGACTGTAAGAAAATCCCGATAGGATTTTCTGATAAATGAAAGGCATTACGTGCCTGTAATACGCTTTTTTGTTACCATTTATCATACCCGATTTTGAAATTGATGGCAAGAAAGTAAAAGTGAACTGGCAGTATAGTTGTTCTAAACCGGGGAAAGCCCGCATACACTGTATCAGCAATCAAAGGGGGACAGTGTATGGATACATTTGATTTATACAAGGATATACAGTGCCGGACGAATGGAGAGATCTATCTGGGTGTGGTAGGACCGGTGCGGAGTGGCAAATCAACCTTTATCAAGCGTTTTATGGATGTGCTGGTGCTGCCGAAAATGACCGATGAGCATGCAAAAGAGCGGACGGTGGATGAGCTTCCGCAGTCTGCGTCAGGGAAGAGCATCATGACAACGGAGCCGAAATTTGTGCCAAAAGAAGCTGCCGAAATCCAGCTCGCAAAGGATGTGAGTGTGCTGGTGCGTCTGATCGATTGTGTGGGCTATATGGTGGAGGGAGCCGCCGGTCACATGGAAAATGGAGCAGAACGTCTGGTGAAAACGCCGTGGAACGAAAAAGAAATTCCGTTTACAAAGGCGGCAGAAATCGGGACGAAAAAGGTAATCCATGACCACTCCACGATCGGGATTGTTGTGACGACAGACGGAAGTATCGGAGAGCTTCCCAGAAACAGCTACCGGGCGGCAGAAAAGAAAACGATCCAGGAGCTGAAAAGCATTGGCAAGCCGTTCGTGGTCTTGGTCAATACCCGGAAACCGTACAGCGCAGAGGCAAAAAACGTGGCAGAAGAAATCCAGAAAGAATATCAGGTAACGGCACTTCCGGTCAACTGTGAACAGCTCCGGGAAGAAGATATCCACCGGATCATGGAAAATGTGCTCTTTGCATTTCCGGTCACAGAAGTAAAATTTTTCCTTCCAAAATGGGTGGAAATACTTAGAGCAGATCACAAGGTCCGGGAAGAGCTGGTATCTTATGCAAGAGAAGTCATGGGCAGAATCGGAGAAATCCGGGATGCGATGGAGATCCGGAAGCCGGAGCAGAGTACCTACATAAATGCAGTAAATGTAACAGGTGTGTCCATGGATACCGGTGAGATCTCGGTTGAAATCAAGGTGGAAGATGGCTGTTATTATGAAATGTTAAGTGATCTGACCGGAACGCAGATCAGCGGGGAATATGATCTGATCCATACAGTGCGTAATCTTGCCATGCTCCAGAAAGAATATGAAAGTGTCAAAGATGCACTTGCTTCGGTTAAAATGAAAGGCTACGGTGTAGTCAGCGCGACAAGAGAAGAAATCCGGCTGGACGATCCAGTGGTAATCCGGCAGGGCAATAAATACGGAGTAAAGATCCGTTCGGAAGCACCTTCTATCCATATGATCCGAGCTAACATTGAGACCGAGATCGCACCGATCGTGGGGAGTGAGCAGCAGGCAAAGGATCTGGTAAATTATATCAACGAGGCGGCAAAGAGCCCGGATGGAGTCTGGGGAACCAATATTTTCGGAAAATCGATCGAAGAGCTGGTGATGGATGGCGTGCGAAACAAGATCGCCATGATCGGAGATGAGAGTCAGGCAAAACTGCAGGACACCATGCAGAAGATCGTCAATGACAGCAACGGAGGTATGGTTTGCATCATTATCTAAAATTTTTCTTAAATCAATTCGATTGGCGGCAGGAAACTTGCATGGCAATCCGAGAGTATGTTATACTAAAGTCTATACGTTAGGGGATACATTTTCATGGAATGAATGGTCATATAAGATACCATGAAATCTATACGTGAGGAGAAAAGAAAAGAGGGACATCTATGAAAGTAGCAATTGTATCAGCAGACACCATGATATACAGAAAACAGAAGGATGATACGTGTTCGCCAATCGTGCGAAGAGTGCTCGATCAGGTCAGCTTCAAGACAGAGCTTGTACAGCCGGTACCAAATGACAGGGAGGTTATCCGCAAGATCCTTGCGAAGATCGCGGATGCACAGATGGCAGATCTGATCCTTACGATCGGTGGGATCGGATGCAGAGAAGAGGACTGTGTTCCGGAAGCGACAAAGGCAGTGGTCGATAAGGAGATTCCGGGGATCGGAGAGTCGATGCGTCTTTTTATGACACGGACCAGAAAAAGGGCAATGCTGACGAGAGGAACAGCAGGTATCCGGGGTAAATCCCTGATCGTCAATCTTCCGGGAAGTCCGAAGATCATTAAAGAGTGTCTGGAATATGTTCTTCCGGAGATTGTTTATGCAACAGAGACGGCAGTCGGTGAACATGATGATGTTGAGGAGTAGACAGACAGATGAGGGTGACGTATATCGGACACAGCGGATTTTCGGTGGAACTGGAATCCCATATTCTATTATTTGACTATTATGAAGGAACGATGCCAGAGTTTGATCCAGCGAAGAAGCTGTTGGTGTTTGCCAGCCATTCCCATCCAGATCATTTTAACAGAGAGATCCTGAAGCTTGCGGATGTGTATCCGAATGTGGAATATATTTTCCCGAAGGATATCAGAATTGCGAAAAAGGAGCAGCGTGCATCGGAACATTTCATGCGAAAAAGGGATGAGATTACTGTCGGGGATACAAAGGTAAAAAGTCTGCGCTCAACCGATGAAGGGGTTGCCTTTCTGGTAAGATGCGAAGACAGGATCATTTATCATGCAGGGGATCTGAACTGGTGGCACTGGGAAGAGGAAGATGATGCGTATAACCGGATGATGCGCGGCGATTATCAAAAGGAGATTGAAACGCTGGCCGGTGAGAAGATCGATCTTGCATTTGTCGTGCTTGACCCGAGACAGGAAGAGCAGTTTTACTGGGGCTTTGACTGGTATATGCGGCATACGGATACGAAGATTGTATTTCCGATGCATATGTGGAAGCAGTACGAGGTGCAGGACCGGCTTATCGGAATGGAAGTATCAGAACCATACCGGGAGAAGATCATGCGGGTCCGGGAAAAGGGACAGGTATTTGAACTATAAGGAGACAATTTATGAAAGTCAGTATTTATACAGATGGAGCGGCAAGAGGTAATCCGGACGGACCGGGCGGTTATGGAGTCGTTCTGGAATATGTAGACCCGAAGGGAGAACTTCACGTTAAAGAGCTTTCCGGCGGCTATGTGCGGACAACCAATAACCGGATGGAGCTGATGGCTGTCATCCGGGGGCTGGAAGCGCTCAACAGACCTTGCGAGGTAGAGCTTTATTCTGATTCTCAATATGTGGTCAATGCATTCAATCAGCACTGGATTGAGGGATGGATCAAAAAGGGCTGGAAGCGTGGGAAGAATGAGCCGGTCAAGAATACCGACCTGTGGAAGCGGCTTCTGGAAGCGAAAAAGCCGCACCAGGTGAACTTCAATTGGGTAAAAGGGCATGATGGACACCCGCAGAATGAACGTTGTGATACTCTTGCGACAACGGCCGCAGACGGAAATGAGCTGCAGGTTGATCCGGGGGTGTAGAAGAAATCCTTTACACAGATAAAAAAATGTGATAAAGTATCTAAGGCAAGTAAGACAGACGTTCGCGGATGCAGGTGCCGAAAGGCCGCAGACGAGGAAAGTCCGGGCTTCACAGGGCAGGATGCCGGATAACGTCCGGTAGAGGCGA
>OHAC01001418.1_pt1 | contig 22132 bp, 20 predicted proteins | sample 1577051 | NCBI WGS metagenome assembly OHAC01 (sample SAMEA3541499, study PRJEB24748) | human gut metagenome | biome: human gut; feature: human-associated habitat; material: faeces | place: China | collected 2012 | reverse complement strand
GTGGCAGCAGATTTTGCCGATTTGGAATGCGAAGCATCGGCAAAATCCGTTGCTGGAACGAGGTACGAGTGAATAGTAACATGTTAACGCTTGACGCATAGGAAAAAAGTGCGTTATACTGAATAAGTTATAGAAGATAGAAAGGCAGGGGTATCTATGGCAGTATTTGGATGGTTTGTACATTATGTGTTAATCATGGTAATTCTTGCAGCTGTTGCAGTTGCTGGAGTATTTGCCGGCAGAAAGTGGGCAGAGAAAAGCAAAGCGAAAAAAGAAGCTGCAGCTTCCGGAAATGCCGGAAAAGAGTAATGCCGTCGTGACCTTGTAAAAACAGGGCATGAAATAATTTATACAACGTTGGAGGAACTTGTCGTGAAGAAGTTTTACGGAGAAAATGAATTGCGCAGAATGTATCTTGAGTTTTTTGAAAGCAAGGGACATCTTGCGATGAAGAGTTTTTCATTGGTACCACACAATGATAACAGTTTACTATTGATCAATGCAGGTATGGCACCGCTTAAGCCATATTTCACAGGTCAGGAAATACCGCCGAGAAGAAGGGTAACCACATGTCAGAAGTGTATCCGTACCGGCGATATTGAGAATGTCGGTAAGACAGCACGTCACCTGACATTTTTTGAGATGCTTGGTAATTTCTCGTTTGGTGATTACTTTAAACATGATGCGATACACTGGTCATGGGAGTTTTTAACCCAGGTTCTTGGACTTGAGGAGGACAGACTTTATCCGTCTATTTACGGGGAAGATGATGAGGCATTCGAAATCTGGAACAAAGAAGTGGGTGTTCCGGCAGAGAAGATCACCAGATTTTACCGTGATCCGGAGACCGGAGAATGTGATAACTTCTGGGAGCATGGTGCCGGTCCTTGCGGTCCTTGTTCTGAGATTTATTATGACCGTGGAGAAAAATATGGCTGTGGCAAACCGGACTGTAAGGTAGGATGTGACTGCGACCGTTTCATGGAAGTATGGAATAATGTATTTACCCAGTTTGAGGGTGACGGTAAGGGCGGTTATACTGAACTTGCACAGAAAAACATTGATACAGGTATGGGATTAGAGCGTTTAGCTGTTGTTATGCAGGATGTGGATTCTGTATTCGATATTGATACCATGAAAGCAATCCGCGACAAGGTATGTGAGCTGTCCGGTAAAAAATATCAGGTAGATGCATTAGACGATGTATCCATCCGTCTGATCACTGATCATATCCGTTCTGCAACGTTTATGGTTTCCGATGGTATCATGCCTTCAAATGAGGGACGCGGCTATGTGCTTCGCCGTATCATCCGCCGCGCGGCAAGACACGGAAGAATGCTTGGCATTGATGGTATCTTCATGGCAAAACTGGCTGCCACCGTAATCAATGAGAGTAAGGATGGTTATCCGGAACTTGAAGAGAAAAAAGATTTTATCTTTAAAGTATTATCCCAGGAAGAAGAAAAATTTGGAAAAACAATCGATCAGGGACTTTCCATCCTTTCTGATATGGAAAAACAGATGGAAGCAGACGGCGTAAAGGTTCTTTCCGGTGAGAATGCATTTAAACTTTATGACACTTATGGATTCCCGATGGATCTGACACAGGAGATCCTCGAAGAAAAAGGATTTTCTGTCGATGAAGAGGGATTCAAAAAGGCGATGGAAGTACAGCGTACCACAGCGAGAAAAGCCCGCAAAGTGACAAACTACATGGGCGCTGATGAGACAGTATATGAGTCTGTCGATCCTTCTGTTACCACAGAGTTTGTAGGCTATGATTCCTTAAACTGCAAGTCAAAAATTACCGTACTTACCACAGAGACGGAGATCGTTGAGGCATTATCTGATGGAGAAGTTGGAACCGTGATCGTAGAACAGACTCCATTCTATGCTACCATGGGTGGACAGCAGGGAGATAAGGGTATCATCCGCACTGCAACCGGAGAATTCCAGGTAGAGGATACGATCAAATTACTTGGCGGAAAAGTAGGACATGTCGGAAAGATGATCTCCGGTATGATGAAAACAGGAGATGAGGCAGATCTTTCGGTAGATGCAGCACTCCGTGCAAAGATCTGTAAGAACCATTCCGCAACACATTTACTGCAGAAAGCATTGCGTGAAGTATTAGGAACCCACGTAGAGCAGGCAGGTTCCTATCAGGATGGCGAGCGTACCCGTTTCGATTTCAGTCATTTTGCAGCCATGACACCGGAGGAACTTGAAAAAGTAGAAAAGATCGTCAATGATAAGATCGCAGAGGCAATTCCGGTACGCACAGATGTGATGACTGTAGATGAGGCGAAAAAGACAGGAGCCATGGCGTTATTTGGCGAAAAATACGGTGAGACTGTCCGTGTGGTATCCATGGGAGATTTTTCCAAAGAATTCTGTGGTGGTACTCATGTAAAGAATACATCCGAAATAGCAGCATTCAAGATCATCTCTGAAAATGGTGTTGCAGCAGGCGTCCGCAGAATCGAGGCACTGACCGGAGACAACGTATTTGCTTACTATCGCAATTTAGAGAAAGAACTTTTAGAGGCAGCGAAAGCGGCAAAGGCAACACCGGCGACATTAACAGAGAAAATCGAGCATATGCAGGCAGAGATCAAAGCACTGACCAGCGAAAACGAGTCCTTAAAGAGCAAAGCAGCAAAAGAGGCGCTTGGAGATGTCATGGATCAGATTGTGGAAGTAAAAGGTGTGAAATTACTTGCTTCTGCCGTAGACGGTGTAGATATGAACGGTCTGCGTGATCTTGGAGACCAGTTAAAAGAACAGCTTGGTGAAGGTGTGATCGTACTTGCTTCTTCCTGTGAAGGAAAAGTAAATCTGATCGTTATGGCAACTGATGCAGCAATGAAACAGGGAGCGCATGCAGGAAATCTGATCAAGAGCATTGCCGGCAAAGTCGGCGGTGGCGGCGGCGGACGTCCAAATATGGCACAGGCGGGAGGCAAAAATCCGGCTGGTATTTTGGAGGCGATCGCAGAGGCAAAAACAGCACTTGAGGCACAGCTTTCCTAAAAGCTGTTTAGCATGATTGTCCCGCAACTGAAGAATCACGGAAGATGACAGCTTTTTAGCTATGGAGGCAAAAGATGGATAAAGAAATGGAATTTAAAAATAAGAGTATTAAAGAAAAGGTAAACGGAAGCTTTGAAATGATCATAGTTTTATATGTGGTCAGCGTGGCGTTTGCAGTATTTTTAATGTTTGCAGTAAAAATTGTTCCGTCTGCAACAGAGTATTTTGTGCTTGCCGGAGGTATTGTTGTGCTTGCGATTATAACGGTCTGCAGTATTCTGGCAACATTGAAACGGGCTAAGATGCTGATACACTATATTGTAGAACCGGTCAGGGAACTAAGCAGTGTGGCAGAAAAAATCTCTGGTGGAGAACTTGATATTGAAATTGCTTATCAGTCGGAGGATGAAATCGGAGAACTTGCAGAAGATTTTCGCAAAACAGCAACTACGCTGCAACGGATTATAGGAGATCTTAATCATATTCTGGATGCATTTGCAAAAGGTGATTATACGGTAAAATCCGGATGCAGGGATGCTTATGTGGGAGAATTTGATACGGTGCATGCAAAACTGATTGCAACAACAGAACATGTTAGTGATGCTTTAAAATCAATCCGTGAATCTTCGAATCAGGTGGCACAGGGATCCGACCAGCTTGCAGTCAGCGCACAGGATCTTGCCAAAAATGCAACGGATCAGGCAGTGGCCGTTGATTCTTTAGCACAGAGCGTTTCAGAAATCACAGAACAGATTCTTGGAACAAGTAAGTCGATTGATATTGTACATGATAAAGCGAAAGACGTTGGAACAACAGCAGCGGTAAGCCAGCAGAAGATGACAGAACTGACAGAGGCAATGGAGCGTATTTCCGTGACATCCAAGGAAATCGGACAGGTTATCGAAGAAATTGAGAGTATTGCATCACAGACAAATCTGTTGTCCTTAAATGCATCTATTGAGGCAGCAAGAGCCGGTGAGGCAGGAAAAGGATTTGCAGTTGTTGCAGAGCAGATCCGTATGCTTGCTGAGAGCAGTGCAAATTCTGCAGATACGTCAAAACAGCTTTTGACAGAGAACCAGAATGAAGTAGAACACGGTAATCAGGTGACACAGCAGACGGCAGAATCTCTGACGGATGTTCTGAACGAACTGGATGCTATTGTGGGTGAGGTAGCAACGATCCGTACGGCATCTGATCGTGAGGCAGCCTTTGTAAAAGAGATCGAAGACAGCACGAAACAAATCAGCGACGCAATCCAGAGCAACTCTGCAGCATCGGAAGAAACATCTGCTACCAGTGAAGAACTTTCTGCAGAAGCAGATTCCTTAGAGGGCCTTGTAGAACGTTTTAAACTGCGTTAAATGTTTAATACAGGGGAGAGAAAATGCGGATGAAAATAAAGGAAAAGATAATTGCTGTGGTTATGGCATTTGCAATGATGTTTATGTTTATTTTTGCAGGTGAAAGCAGTGAAGTAATCGCTGCTGCGAAAACAAAAGCATTAGAGATAAATGTTGATTTTGCCAGGAATGCAGCAAGTGGAGATGACAGCGGGATATATGTAAAAAACCTGATTTCCAATAAAAAAATTACTTTTGGAAAGACTTATGTATTTCAGACAAAAATTTATGTGCCAGCCGTTTATATGAAAACTGGAAGAATATGGGTAAAACCTGCAGTTAATTTTTTTACAGGCAAAAATGGCGATACATATGCCGGAATGGTACAGTCTTCGAAAGAAGGATATTCTTATGATAAGAATTCGAAAGAAGTAAAAAAATATGGTGATTTTTATGTTGTCAATGTGAAAATACCATTGGATAACTGTGACAGGATTTCTGCATCAAAAGGAAGTGTGTATGGACATCTGTTCATCTCTGGTTTTAATAAGGCATATAAGGGAAGTATTTATGTTGATGATGTGACACTTACTGTAGATAAGAAATCCGTTGTAAAGCAAAATTATGAGAATGGAAAAAACGGTGGTTGCTGGTATTATCTTAACAGATCAGAAAAGGAATATACACCTGCAGTTGTTTCATTCTCAGGAAAGACATTGGATGTGACTAAGACATCGCTTATTATAAACAAGGGTAAAAAAGCGACGATCAAAGCCACTGCAATGCCAAAAACAAAAATAACATATCAGTCTAAGAACAAGAAAGTCGCTACAGTAAACAGTAAAGGTGTTGTCCGGGGCATTCGGAAAGGAAAGACAACCATTCTTGTCACAGCGAATGGGAAAACTGTTAAAGTTCAGATTACCGTAAAATAATTTCAAATAAAAATCTGAAATTATTTCAAAAATAGGTTGACGAACCGGGAAAATATGTTATAATGCTATATAGTGCAATAAATATTACCCAAACAGTTGAATATGCACAATACGCAACTGGAGGGAGGTTAGGTGTGAGATAATGTCTAGTGTAATTGTAAAAGAAAACGAGACTTTAGATAGCGCTTTACGTCGTTTCAAGAGAAACTGCGCAAAAGCAGGTATCCAGCAGGAGATTCGTAAAAGAGAACACTACGAGAAACCAAGCGTAAAACGTAAGAAAAAATCTGAAGCAGCTAGAAAAAGAAAATACAACTAATAATTAGTTGTAGTGCAAAAAGACTACCGCATGTGTGGTAGTCTTTTTTTTCTCTGAGTGAGGTTATTTACCAGATATATTTTATTGCGATAATAAGTCTATTCGTAAGGTGGATAATCTTTAGAAATATCGTGGAGCAAAGGGCATGGTATTGCAGAAATGCATAAATATGTTTATAATATGAGAAAAGATGTATGAAATACGAATTTAAGATAGAGACAGAATATACGAAATGAGTAGAATGGAGATGATATTTTATGATTAATTTAAAAAACTGCCGGGTAATTATCCGTGAACAGAAAAAAAACAGTGTACTTGCAGACACGGTAATTCTTGGTCATAATCTGCTGACAAATATCATCAAAGTGCGGGCGAGTGCGATGGCATATCGCCCGAAAGAACCAGTGGGACTGCTTGTTTTTCTGGAGAACAAAATATATTCTTATTTAGGTACCGTACAGGGGGCGGTGATCGCAAACGAAATGTCGATTGCGCTGTACGATGAAGAACAGAAAAAAGGCAGAAAATTTGAGCGTTATGAGATTGAAGCATCTGGCAAGATCGAAGGTGTCAGGATAAAAAATAACATGATAACGCTCCATAAGCCGATACCGGTTACCATCAAAAATATGAGCGCAAATGGTGTACTGTTTAAAGGAATTTCCGGCTGTCTGGACGTTGGAATGCAGCTACAGCTTTATATGGATGTAACTGATTCAGGAATGCGTTATGAGTATAAAGTGGTTCGTAAGCAGAACAGCAATCCGGAGACCGAAGAGTATGGTTGTAAAATGGTTGCAAAAAAGAAATGACAGAGATGAAAAAAGGAACTGTGAAATATTAAAAAGTAATAGCTCAACTTTCATATTTTCACAGCTCCTTTTTTAGTTCATGATATAATAAGACTGCCGAGCGAAGCGAGTGTAGATCACGATCATGTGCTGCTTTTGCACATGATATATTCTATTATTTAGATCAGGTATTTAATAGCCGAAAGTATCTCCAATCAGCAGTACTTTGATACGCCCTTTGATACCGCTTCTTCTGGTGATAACAACCTGGTTGCAGATACAGTCAGGTGAAAGGCAGTCGGCACATGTACCTGTCGTGGAACAAGGTGTCTTTTTATTAAGACGGATGCAGTTCTGTGGTGTGGCAACATTATGAATACGGCTTAAGGCTTCTTCTACATTAGCAGCCACCTTATTCATGCCGGTCAAAATAATAACGGTTTCCGGACCATAGATCAGTGCAGCAACACGGTTTCCGGTTCCATCGATATTCACAAGTTCACCGTTTGCTGTGATCGCATTGGTACTCATGAAATAAACATCACTGGAAAGTGCATCATGATACATTTTTTTTGTTTCCTCAGGTGTTTTTGCAGTAGAACGGTCGATTAAATGGATTGATGGATCGTGGCGGAGAGCTGTTAACATTCCAGTTTCCTCTAAAGTCATGGAGCCGCCGAAAGATACACTCTGTCCGTCTTTTAAGAAAGAAAATGCAAGTTTTTCCGCATCTTCCACAGTTGGACAGTAGTAACCTTCCATCTGGCGTTTTTCAAGATTTTTGATGATTGTTGCAGCAAGTGTTTCGTGGTATTTACTTTTGATTGTATCCATACATGTACTCCTTTTTATCATATTTGACAATGGATATATTTCAGCCGGACATTGGCAGTTATTGCGATAAATTCATTGTCACTGTGTGCTTCTTTTAGTATAGCACATATTCTTGACTTTTGGGACAGGATAGATAAAATAAAAGAATATGTGTTCCGTAAATAATGAATCATTACGAATGAAAAGAGACTGAAATGGAGGAACTTTATGAGTGAAAATCTGAAAAAGATGATTTCATATTATAAACCATATCTTGGAGTATTCTGGGCAGATATGTTTTTTGCTACGGTATCTGCAGCGGTTGCCCTTGTGATCCCGCTTGTGATCCGTTATGTGACTTCCACATTGATCTATTTAAAGCCGCAGGAGATATTAGGACAGATCCGGTGGATCGCTGTTATGCTGTTTGCACTTGTAGCGATAGACTGTTACAGCCGTTTTTTTATTGCAAACCAGGGGCATGTGATGGGCGCTAAGATCGAATATGATATGCGGACAGAAATTTTTGCGCATTTTCAGAAACTGTCATTTTCCTTTTACGATGACCAGAAAGTCGGACAGCTGATGTCCCGTATTACGACGGATCTCTTTGATATCACGGAGCTGATGCATCATGGACCGGAAAATATTATTCTGTCCCTGATAAAGATTATCGGTGCATTTATAATTTTAATGAGTATTAAACCGGCGCTGGCACTTGCTGCGTTTGCGGTGCTGCCGTTTATGTTTCTGTTTGCCTATTACATGAATGGAAAAATGCGCCATGCGTTTCGCAGTAATCGTGAACGGATTGCAGATATCAATGCACAGATCGAGGATAACTTATCCGGTATCCGTGTGGTAAAGTCTTTTGCCAATGAGGATATTGAAAAAGAAAAATTCCGTCAGGGAAATGAAGGGTTTTTACGTGCAAAAAAGAACAGCTATTATTATATGGGAAGTTTTTCAGCGGGACTTGGCACTTTTACTACCCTGATCCAGGTCAATGTTATACTTGCAGGTGTGATTCTGATCGCAAAGGGAAGCGTGGATATCAGTGATCTGGTTACATTTTTACTTTATATCAGTGTGTTTACAGACCCGGTGAGAACCCTGATCGATTTTACGGAACAGTTTCAGAATGGTTATACCGGTTTTGAGCGTTTTCAGGAAATTATGGCGGTCAAACCCGATATTGCAGATAAACCGGATGCAAAAGAACTGGTCAATGTAAAAGGAAATATCAGTTTTGAGGATGTTTCTTTTAAGTATGAGGAAAATACAGAATGTGTATTAAACCATATTAATCTGAATGTTCCGTCAGGGGCGTATATGGCACTTGTGGGATCATCGGGGGCTGGAAAGAGTACGCTGTGTTCTTTGATCCCAAGATTTTATGACGTGACGGCAGGGGCAGTAAAGATCGATGGATGTGATGTCAGGGATATCAGATTAAAGAGCCTGCGTGACCAGATCGGTATCGTACAGCAGGACGTATATCTGTTTGTTGGAACAGTTTTTGACAATATCCGCTATGGAAAGCCGGATGCGACACGTGAGGAAGTTATTGAAGCAGCAAAAAATGCCAATGCACATGATTTTATCATGTCGCTGCCGAATGGGTATGATACCGATATAGGGCAGAGGGGAATCAAACTTTCCGGTGGACAGAAACAGCGTCTTTCCATTGCAAGAGTATTTTTGAAAAATCCGCCGATCCTGATTTTTGATGAAGCAACGAGTGCTCTTGATAATGAGAGTGAGAAAGTTGTACAGGATTCTTTAGAGAAACTGGCGAAAAACCGGACAACATTTGTGATCGCACACAGACTTTCAACAATTAAAAATGCACAGCGTATACTTGTTTTGACGGAAGAGGGGATTGCCGAGGAAGGAACACATGAAGAATTGCTGGCAAAAGGTGGAGTGTATGAGAAACTGTATCAGATGCAGTTTCATAAGTAAGGGTTATTGCAACAGGTTATCCGGAACTATGGATCAGTGAAAAACAGGGATCACCGTGCCAAATATAAAAGTTTCATGAAATCTGTGCAAAAAATTGCAAAAGAAGAAAAACTAGAGTAAAATAGTAGTGTTTGTGAAGGGAGAGATAAGACAATGACAAAGATTGATATTATATCTGGTTTCCTTGGAGCCGGAAAAACAACATTTATTAAAAAAATGATCGAGGAAGTTTTTAAGGGCGAGAAGATCGTTCTGATTGAGAATGAGTTTGGTGAAGTCGGTATCGACGGAGGATTTTTAAAGGATGCCGGAATTGAGATTACAGAGATGAACTCCGGTTGTATCTGCTGTTCTTTAGTAGGTGATTTCGGTAAGAATTTACATGAAGTTATCGAGAAGTTCCATCCGGACCGTATTTTGATCGAGCCGTCCGGTGTCGGTAAATTATCTGATGTTATGAAATCTGTGATCGACGTGGAAAAAGATGAGGATGTCAAATTAAACGGACTGATCACAGTTGTCAATGCATTAAAGGCAAGCAAGCAGATGAAAGCATTTGGCGAGTTCTTTAATAACCAGATCGAATATGCGACGACTGTTGTTTTAAGCAGAAGCCAGAAGGCAACACCAGAGCAGTTAGAGCTTTGTGTAAAACAGATTCAGGCATTGAATCCAAAAGCTGCTGTTATCACTACTCCATGGGATGAGATCAAAGGTGAGCAGATCTTAAAAGTAGTAGAGGGACAGGATTCTCTGGAAGTAAAACTTCTTGCAGAGCAGCATGCAAAGGAAGAAGCAGAGGAACATGAGCATGAGCACCATCATGACCATGATCATGACGAGCATGAACAACACCACGATCACGACCATGATCATGAAGAGGACGAACACCATCATGACCATGATCATGACGAACATGAACATCATCATGACCACAATCACGACGAGCATGAACACCATCATGACCATGATCACGACGAGCATGAGCATCATCACGAACATGATGAGAACTGCACCTGTGGCTGTCATGACCATGAACACCATCACCATCATCATGCAGATGAGATATTTACAAGCTGGGGCAAAGAGACTCCTCATAAATTTACAAAAGAGCAGATCGAGGAAGTATTAAAGACGCTTTGTGAGACAGACGATTACGGTGAGATCCTCCGTGCAAAAGGTATGGTTGCAGATGTAAATGGTTCCTGGATCTACTTTGATATGGTTCCGGGTGAGTATGAGATCCGTGAGGGAGAGCCGGATTATACCGGAAGACTCTGTGTGATCGGTACACATATTGACGAACACAGATTAGAGGAGCTGTTTGGAATCGCGTAAAAGCGGAAGATCGGAGACTAGTGTGAAAAATAACATTTTTCACACGCAAGATTTGTGCTTACGCACAAACTTGAGATGCGCTGGATGGCAGCGAAAGAATGGAGATTTATATGAACGAAATACCAGTATATTTATTTACCGGTTTTATGGACAGTGGAAAGACGACTCTTGTAAAAGAGACGCTGTTTGATGATGGATTTACCGAGGGCGGAAGAAGCGTCGTGATCTGCTGCGAGGACGGAGATATCGAATATGATGAGGCAGAGTTAAAAAAGATCAATGCAAGACTCGTCATGGTAGAAAACGAAGAAGATTTTACAGAAGAATTTTTAAACAAGGTTCAGGCGGAATATCTGCCGGAGCAGGTGTTTATCGAATACAACGGTACCTGGGGCATGGGAACGCTGATGGATATGGAGCTTCCGAAACACTGGGTGATTGTACAGCAGTTAGCAACCGTGGATGCAACAACATTTGATATGTATCTTGCAAATATGCGTACTATGGTAATGGAACAGTTATTCCAGGCGGATGTTGTGATCTTTAACCGTTGTGATGACAGTACGGATAAAGGAAAATGCCGTCGTAATGTTAAGGCACAGAATCGTAAGGCACAGCTTGTTTTCGAACGTGAGGATGGCAGCTTAGATGAGCGCCCGGAGGAACTTCCGTTTGATCTTTCCACGGATGTTATCGAAGTTACAGATGCAGATTATGCGATCTGGTACATGGACTGCATGGACAACCCTAAGAAATATGAAGGCAAAAAAGTATCTTTTCTTGCTCTGGTATATAATCCGGAAAAACTCAAAAAAGGTGTGTTTGTACCGGGGCGTTTTGCAATGACATGCTGCATTGAGGATGTGACATTTATCGGATTTAAGTGTAAATATGCGGATGAGGACAAGATCCCGCACAAATCCTGGATCAATATCACAGCGGAAGTGCATGTGGAATTTGCGAGGGAATACAAAGGAAAAGGACCGGTGCTTTATCCGGTATCCATTGAACCGGCAGAAAAACCGGAAGATGAGCTGGTTTATTTCTCGTAAACTGAAGATGCATTGAATAGGTGCGATGTGATGTATAAGATGGAACTTTAAATGTAACCTATGCAATATTAATGTGTATATTTTAATAAGGACAGGTATTGGATGATCATTTCGTTTCCAATACCTGTCCTTATGTTTTTAGAAAATCGTAAGATCAACTGCTGGTATTTGCAGCTATTCTTCTTTGATGCCATGTTCTCTCATGTATTCGCCAATTTTTTTGTCGGAACCTAAAATGTGATTAATGAGCCATCCGGCTAAAAACTGGATCAGATCGATCAGATATTCCTGCTGGTTGTCATCCATATCGTCTAACTCGGTCAGATCAATTTCTACAAGACGTTCCACAAAAGCAGTATGTGCACGCTTCTGGGCATCAAGCTCCGGATACTGTATACGTTCCATCAGAGCTTCTTCATCATGAAAATGAATTTCGGTATAATCCTTTAATTCAGCAAGCAGACGCATGATCTCGTCATACTTGTCATGCAGAAGTTCTGCGTGGATCAGATCATTGGTATCATGGATGATCTCAAACAGGCGGCGATGTTCATTATCAACTAAATCAATACCGGTATGGTATTTTTCTGTAAAAGCAAATGGATCTTCCTCATTTGCAGAAATAGAAGACATCTTACCGATCATGATATCGCTGCTTAAAATATGGCGGTACAGCCAGCGTACCAGATAGGTAAGCAGTTCGTCGAAAGATTTTTTTGTTGCTTCCGGTGAGGAAGTGTCCAGGGAGAAACTGTTGACGGTTTTCGTAAAATCTTCATGTTCTTTTTTCTGAATCGGAAGTTCCGGATCATGAATACGTTCCATATAAGCCTCTTCATGGGCAAAATGCGTTGCTGCGTAATCCTTTAAGCCAGGAAGCAGATTTTTGGTAATGGCAGATACATCCATATTTTCTTTAGAAAGATCGATCGCTTCATTGATCATGTGGAATAATCTGCGGTGCTCGTTGTCTATTTCTTCAATGCCGATCAGGCAGTCATCTGTAAATTTGTACATGATAGAATCCTCCGTTGTTATTATAGTATAATACTTCAGGGTGCAGTGCACTGTTCATTGCTTACGCACATTATAGCATGAATCCGTGACAGAAAAAAGAAATAAAAAAGAAAATAAAAAAGAAAATAACATATTGACAAAGCCGCTTTAATGTATTAAAGTATACCCATAAAGAAAAACCGTTGAGAAAGAGTAGTAAGCGATTTTTGATATCACAGAGAGCTGCAGGCGGTGGGATTGCAGTATGGATGGATTTGCTGAATGGACTTTTGAGGGCGGCCTGAACAGATACAGTAGGCGTCGCCGGGAACCGGACCCGTTACCCATCCGGCATGTATGGTTGTACATGAAGCGAGTGGACTTTTCAGTCAATATGAGTGGTACCGCGATAATAGATACTATTACCGTCTCAGGCAAGAACCTGAGGCGGTTTTTTGTGTAATAAAAAAGTATTTTTTGTTACGCTGCATGACGAATTCCACCTCTCAAAACGGATTTTCCAAATTTAAAATCTGGAGGAAAAAATAATGAAAAGAAAAATGATGGCAGTAGTATTAATGATGGCAATGACAGCAGGTGTGCTTGGTGGATGCGGAAATAACGCAGGAAGTAATGCAAATGCAGATGGAAATGCACAGAATAATGCAGATACTGCAGAGATAAAAGAGGATGCGGACGGAAATGTGACAGAAGCTGCAAATGCAGATGGAACAGTTTATAAAGTAGGTATCGTCCAGTATGTAGATGATGCATCTTTAAATCAGATTGAGAAAGCAATTGAGGCAGAGCTTGATGCAAAAGGTGCAGAACTTGGTGTGACATTCGATTATGCAGATTATACCTATAACGGTCAGGCAGATTCTTCCACATTAAATCAGATCGCAACAGATCTTGTGGCAGAGAAAGTGGATGTGATCATTCCGATTGCAACCCCGGCAGCCATGATCATGCAGAACGCAACAGAGGATAACCAGATCCCGGTTGTATTTTCCGCAGTATCAGATCCGGTCAGTGCAGGGCTTGTTGCAGACTTAGAGGCACCGGGAGCAAATATCACAGGTACATCCGATGCACTTGACACCACGGCAGTCATGAAGCTGATCATGGCAGCCAACCCGGATGTTAAAAAGATCGGACTGTTATATGATAAGAGCCAGGATTCTTCTAAGGTACCGGTTGCAGATGCGATTTCTTTCTGTGAGGAAAATGGTATTGAGTACATTGAAAAGACAGGAACCACCAATGCAGAAGTATCCGCAGCGGCAGATGCACTTGTGGCAGAAGGAGTGGATGCAGTATTTACTCCAACCGATAATACGATCATGACAGCAGAACTTGCGATTTTTGAAAAATTTGCAGATGCAAAGATTCCTCATTATACAGGAGCAGATTCTTTTGCATTAAACGGTGCATTCTTAGGCTATGGAGTTAACTACACAGAACTTGGAACTGCAACAGCAGATATGGCAGCAGATGTTCTTGTAAATAGTGCGGATCCTGCAACAACAGCAGTCCGTACCTTAGACAGCGGTATTGTGACTGTCAATACAGAGACAGCGGCAGCCGTTGGTATTGATGATGGCGTGTTCAAAGATATGTGTGAGGAATTAAAAGAAGTTACGACTGCAGAAGAATTTGAATAAAAGCGGAATATAAGAAAAAATGAGCCGGAGGGGATTATGGGTTCAATCATTACACTTTCCATTGTACAGAGTGCGTTGGAACTTGGTTTTATCTATGCACTTGTTGCATTGGCATTATTTGTATCATTTTCCATATTGGATATTGCGGATCTGTCAACAGACGGCTGTTTCACGTTGGGCTGTGCGGTCTGTGCGACAGTGACGCTTGCCGGACATCCGGTGTTAGGATTGTTTGCGGCAGCCGCAGCAGGTGTGCTGTCTGGATTTGTTACCGCATTTTTACAGACCAGAATGGGCATTCAGTCAATCTTAGCCGGAATTATTGTAAATACCGGACTGTATACGATCAATATTGCAGTCATGGGGTTTGCATCCAATCTCAATCTTTTTTCCTGCGATACGGTATTTTCATGGGCGAAAGACCACATCGGAGGAACCTGGTATAAACTCATTGTCGCAGCAGTATTTGTTATGATTGTAGGCGTGATACTGGCATGGTTTTTAAATACGAGACTGGGACTTTCCATCCGTGCGACCGGTGATAACCCGGATATGGTAAGGGCATCAAGTATCAATACCGGACTTATGATCACGATCGGTCTTTGTGTGGCAAATGCCATGACAGGACTCTCCGGCGGACTGCTTGCACAGTATCAGAAATCCTGCGATATCAATCTTGGAACAGGAATGGTGACGATCGCTCTTGCGAGCCTGATCATCGGAGAATCGATCATTGGAAAAGGCGGAGTGTTAAAGCGTGTGGTCGGTGTAGTGTTAGGAAGCTGTCTGTATCGTTTTATCGTAGCGATCGCGTTAAGATTAAATGTTCCGGCAGAATGTTTAAAACTGGTATCATCACTCATCGTTGCGTTTGCGATCGCATTGCCTTATCTTAAGAAGCAGGCTGCGTTTGTGAAACAACGCCGCCAGGCAAAGGCTGAAAACCAGTTATATATGCAGCAGATCCAGAAACAGAACCAGAAGAAGGAGGAACCGTGATGTTAATTATGAAAAATGTCAGCAAGACCTTCAATCCGGGAACTGTCAATGAAAAATGCGCATTAAAAAATCTGAATCTGGAATTGAAGGATGGCGACTTTGCAACAATTATCGGAAGCAATGGAGCAGGTAAATCTACATTATTTAATGCGATCACCGGAGCATTTTTTATCGACCAGGGACTGATTGTGTTAGATGGGGAGGATATTACTTACCAGAAAGAACATGTGCGGAGCAAGGTGATTGGTCATCTGTTCCAGGATCCTTTAAAAGGAACTGCACCGCACATGACAATCGAAGAAAATATGGCACTTGCGTATCTGCGTGCAAAAACTTCAAAAAATGCCTACTTCAGCCGTATCAATGCGGCGGATAAAGCAAAATTCAGGGAGCACCTTGCACTGCTTGATATGGGGTTAGAGGATCGCATGAAGCAGCCGGTAGGACTTCTTTCCGGAGGACAGCGCCAGGCACTGACGCTTCTTATGGCGACGATGGTCACACCAAAGATCCTGCTGTTAGATGAGCATACGGCGGCATTGGATCCGGCAACCGCAAAAAAAGTGCTCGACCTGACCAGACAGATCGTTGCAGAGAGAAAGATCACCTGCCTTATGGTAACCCACAATATGCACCAGGCATTAGAACTTGGAAACCGCACGCTTATGATGGATTCCGGAAATATTATTCTGGATGTGAGCGGGGAAAAACGGGCAGGCATGACTGTGGAGGATCTGTTAGAACAGTTTGCGGTCTGTGCCGGAAAGCGTTTAGATAACGACCGTATCCTGTTTTCACAGGCGCAATAGTGTTTAAAATAAAGAAAATGGAATTTTTTGCAGGATCTGGCAGTAATAATTTAAGAAAAAACAGAAGTAATTGAGAAAAATGGAGGAAAGCCGTTGAAATTTAGCGTGTTTTCCTTTATTATGTTAAAGTATGAAAATAAATACTTTGACGGGCATGTTGATGTATATAAAAATGTTAGGAGGAGAATATGTATCCAATCGTAAGAAGAGAAAAACTGGCAGATAAGATTTATCTTATGGATGTCAAAGCACCTCGTGTGGCACAGTACTGTGAGCCGGGGCAGTTTGTAATTGTAAAGATTGATGAGGAGGGCGAGCGTATACCGCTTACCATTTGTGATTATGACAGAGAGGCAGGTACGATCACAATCGTATTCCAGACTGTCGGAGCATCTACAGAGCGTATGGCATATTTACAGGAAGGAGACGCATTCCAGGATTTTGTAGGTCCGCTTGGATGTGCGTCTGACCTGATTAACGAAGATATTGAAGAATTAAAGAAAAAGAAGATCATTTTCGTTGCCGGAGGTGTTGGTACAGCACCGGTATATCCTCAGGTAAAATGGCTGCATGAGCATGGTGTGGACTGTGATGTTATCATGGGATCTAAGACAAAAGATCTGTTAATCTTAGTAGATCAGATGAAGGAAGTTGCGACAAATCTCTATGTGACGACTGATGATGGTTCTTATGGATTCCACGGTATGGGAACCAATCAGTTACAGGAACTCTGGGATGCAGGAAAACGCTATGATCACTGTGTAGCGATCGGACCGATGATCATGATGAAATTCGTATGTAAGCTGACAAAAGAGCTTGGAATCCCGACCGTTGTTTCCATGAACCCGATCATGGTAGACGGAACCGGAATGTGCGGCGCATGCCGTCTGATGGTAGGCGGGGAAGTAAAATTTGCATGCGTGGACGGACCGGAGTTTGACGGACATCAGGTTGATTTTGATCAGGCGATGAAACGTCAGGCACAGTACAAAACAGAAGAGGGAAGAGCGATGTTAAAGCTGCAGGAAGGTGATACACATCACGGCGGCTGTGGCAACTGTCAGTAGGATTGAGCGTTTGAAAAGGAGATAGAGAGAATGGACGTATTAAATAGAGTACCGGTTCGCGAGCAGGAACCACAGGTTCGTGCGGCTAACTTTGAAGAGGTATGTTTAGGATATAACGAGGAAGAGGCAAAGGCTGAGGCAGCGCGCTGCTTAAATTGTAAAAATGCACAGTGTATGAAAGGCTGTCCGGTTTCCATCAATATCCCTGCATTTATCGCACAGGTTAAAGAGGGGAATTTTGAGGAGGCATACCATATCATCAGCCAGTCATCTGCACTTCCTGCAGTCTGTGGACGTGTCTGTCCGCAGGAGAGCCAGTGTGAGGGAAAATGTATCCGTGGAATCAAAGGCGAAGCTGTTGCAATTGGTAAATTGGAACGTTTTGTTGCTGACTGGGCAAGAGAACACGGCATTAAACCGAAAAAAGCAGAGAAGTTAAACGGACATAAAGTTGCAGTCATTGGTTCCGGTCCTGCAGGTTTAACCTGTGCCGGTGATCTGGCAAAACTTGGCTATGATGTGACAATCTTTGAGGCACTTCATGAGGCAGGCGGTGTACTGATTTACGGTATCCCGGAGTTCCGTCTTCCGAAACAGAAGGTTGTTGCTGCTGAGGTGGAAAATGTAAAAGCACTCGGTGTTAAGATCGAGACAAACGTTGTCATCGGTAAATCTGTTACGATTGATGAACTGATGGAAAATGAAGGGTTTGAGGCTGTATTTATCGGTTCTGGTGCCGGACTTCCGAAGTTCATGGGTATTCCGGGTGAAAATGCCAACGGCGTATTTTCCGCAAATGAGTACCTGACCAGAAATAACCTGATGAAGGCATTCCGCGATGATTATGACACACCGATCATGGAATCGAAGAAGGTAGTTGTAGTCGGCGGCGGAAACGTAGCGATGGATGCGGCAAGAACGGCTCTGCGTCTCGGTGCAGAAGTTCATATTGTATATAGAAGAAGTGAGAAAGAGCTTCCGGCACGTGTGGAGGAAGTACATCACGCAAAAGAGGAGGGCATCCATTTTGACCTTCTGACCAACCCGGTTGAGATTCTCGAAGATGAGAACGGATGGGTCAAAGGCATCGTATGCCGCCGTATGGAGCTTGGCGAGCCGGATGAATCTGGAAGAAGACGTCCGGTTGAGGTGGTCGGTTCTGATTTCACGATCGATGCAGATACTGTTATCATGGCGCTGGGTACTTCCCCGAACCCGCTGATTTCCAATACGACCAAAGGTCTGGAGATTAACCGCTGGAGATGTATCGTGGCGGATGAGAGCAATGGAAAGACAACGAAAGAGGGCGTTTACGCCGGAGGCGACGCAGTGACTGGCGCGGCTACGGTTATTCTCGCGATGGAAGCCGGACGAGCAGGCGCAAGAGGCATCGACGAGTATCTTTCTGCAAAATAATGAAATCTCATCATGTAGATTTGCTGAATGAAGCAATCGCCCCGGCACTGACCCGGCTGGCGCTTCCGATCATGGCGACCTCTCTGGTTCAGATGCTTTACAATCTGACTGATATGGCGTGGATCGGACGCCTCGGGGCGGGCGCCGTCACGGCGGTGGGATCGGCAGGTATGTATACCTGGTTTTCACAGGGATTTGCGATTTTGGCGAGGACGGGCGGTCAGGTAAAGACCGCCCATTGTCTTGGTGCGGGAGAAAATGACAGTGCGGCGCAGTATGCGAGAGGTGCGCTGCAGTTGGGAATTTTGTTTGCCGTGCTGTATGGGCTGGTTTCGCTCTTTGGAGCCAGTCGGTTAATTGGATTTTTTAAATTAAACAGCCCGGAGGTGATTGCACAGGCAGAATGGTATGTGCGGATCGCCTGCGGGCTTGTGATCTTTTCTTATTTAAATGCGATTTTGACCGGACTTTTGACGGCGGCGGGAAACAGCCGGACACCGTTTATCGTCAACGTGGCGGGGCTTGGCTTCAATGTTGTGCTGGATCCGGTGCTGATCTTTGGAATCGGACCATTTCCGGAACTGGGAGTCAGCGGAGCAGCGGCTGCGACGGTCACGGCACAGGCGCTCGTAAGTCTCCTGTTTTTCAAGGCAGTCCTGCGGGAAAAGGTGCTGTTTCCGCATCTGCGTCTCTGGGTGCTGGTTCCGGTGAAGGTTTGGAGGGAGATCGTGCGGATCGGTGTGCCGTCGGCGGTGCAGAACCTGATTTACGCAGGAATTTCGATGATTCTGACCCGCCTTATCACCGGATGGGGTGATCTGGCAGTGGCGGCACAGCGTGTTGGCAGTCAGATTGAATCCGTTTCCTGGATGGTCGGAGATGGCTTTTCAGCGGCAGTCAATGCATTCCTCGGACAGAATTATGGGGCGAAGCGGTATGACCGTGTGCGCCGCGGCTATTTCTGTGCGATCGCGATGACGGCGGCGTGGGGACTCTGCACGACATTTTTGCTGATCGGAATGGCGCGTCCGCTGTTCTCGATCTTTTTGCAGGAAGAAGAGGTCATGGCGATCGGCGTCAATTACCTGCGGATCGTGGGACTGAGCCAGATGTTTATGATGGTGGAACAGACCTCGATCGGTGCGTTTTCCGGTCTGGGGCGGACGCTGTATCCGTCGATCGTTAGCGTGACTTTTACCTCCGCGCGCATCCCAGTGGCGGTGTTGTTGTCCTCTGTGATGGGACTTAGCGGTATCTGGTGGGCGTTAAGTATTTCCAGCATGGTAAAGGGGTGTATTCTGTTCGTCAGTTTTGTCGTGTTTTTGTATGTTTTTTTGGAGAGAAAGAAAGATGAGGAAACCGTCTGAAAAGTTACAAAAAACCTATGGACGAATTGAGAATTTCGTGAGATAATAGGGACAGGATTGATGTGATAAAATTAACAAAGTACAAAATCCAATCATTTCGAAAGGAGTCTTACAATGATTTATTCACAAGAAGTAGAAAATATGTGTCCAGTAGCCCAGGGCGTAAATCACGGCGCTGCTCCGATCCCGGAGGAAGCAAAGTGGGTTAAGTCCAAAGAAGTAAAGGATATTTCCGGTTTAACACACGGTGTTGGCTGGTGTGCGCCGCAGCAGGGTGCTTGTAAGCTGACCCTGAATGTTAAGGAAGGTATCATTCAGGAGGCTCTGGTAGAGACGATCGGATGTTCTGGTATGACCCATTCTGCAGCGATGGCAGCAGAGATTCTTCCGGGAAGAACCGTACTGGAAGCATTAAATACAGACCTTGTCTGTGATGCAATCAACACCGCCATGCGTGAGCTGTTCCTCCAGATCGCATATGGCAGAACGCAGAGTGCGTTTTCTGAAGAGGGGCTTCCGATTGGTGCCGGCCTTGAAGACCTTGGAAAAGGACTCCGCTCTCAGGTAGGTACGATGTACGGAACTCTGAAAAAAGGTCCGCGTTACCTTGAGATGGCAGAAGGCTATGTAACAGGAATTGCACTGGATGAAGAAGATCAGATCATTGGTTACCAGTTTGTAAACTTAGGTAAGATGACCGACTTCATCAAGAAGGGCGACGATCCGACCACTGCATATGAGAAGGCAAAAGGTCAGTACGGCCGTGTAGACGATGCAGTTAAGATTATCGATCCGAGACAGGAATAATTGTTATTGTACATAGATAGGAATTTTCTGAACTGAAAATTCCGTACGATACATTTCTGACATCGGAGTTTGCCGATTTGGAATGCGAAGCATCGGCAAAATTGCGTTGCTGGGCACGTATGCGTGAACAGTAACAAATAATCACAGGGTACATAGTTAAGGAGGAACATCACAATGGCATTATTTGAATCATACGAGAGACGAATTGACAAGATCAATTCCGTATTAAATAGCTATGGCATTGCTTCGATCGAAGAAGCTGAGAAGATCACGAAGGATGCCGGACTGGATGTATACGATCAGGTAAAGAAGATCCAGCCAATCTGTTTTGAAAATGCGTGCTGGGCTTACACGGTAGGCGCGGCAATCGCAATCAAGAAAGGCTGCCGCAGAGCTGCCGATGCGGCGGCAGCGATCGGCGAGGGACTGCAGGCATTCTGTATTCCGGGTTCCGTAGCAGATCAGCGTAAAGTAGGTCTGGGACATGGAAACTTAGGTAAGATGCTTCTGGAAGAAGAGACCGACTGCTTCTGCTTCCTGGCAGGTCATGAGTCCTTTGCAGCCGCAGAGGGTGCGATCGGTATCGCAGAGAAAGCAAACAAAGTCCGTAAAAAACCGCTTCGCGTTATCTTAAACGGTCTTGGCAAAGATGCGGCTCAGATCATTTCCCGTATCAACGGCTTTACATATGTAGAGACAGAGATGGATTATTACACAGGCGAAGTGAAAGAACTGTGGAGAAAATCTTACTCCAAGGGACTTCGTGCGAAAGTAAACTGTTATGGTGCAAATGACGTTACCGAGGGTGTAGCGATCATGTGGAAAGAGGGCGTAGACGTTTCCATCACCGGTAACTCCACCAACCCGACCCGTTTCCAGCATCCGGTAGCAGGTACATATAAGAAGGAATGCGTAGAGAAAGGCAAGAAATACTTCTCCGTAGCATCCGGCGGCGGTACGGGACGTACCCTTCACCCGGATAACATGGCAGCAGGTCCGGCTTCTTACGGTATGACTGATACCATGGGACGTATGCACTCCGATGCACAGTTCGCAGGATCTTCCTCCGTACCGGCTCACGTAGAGATGATGGGTCTGATCGGTATGGGTAATAACCCGATGGTTGGCGCTACTGTGGCGGTTGCAGTTTCGATTGAGGAAGCAGCAGACGCTGGCAAGTTCTAAGGAATATAGTATTTATGCGGGTTACAGGAATTGTAGGAAAGTGTGAAAAAGCCGAAAATAGAGTAGGTAACTAACACGAAACTAACAGGTAACTAACATGCGTAACTAACAAACAGGGGACACACTTTAGACGGTGCGCCCCCTGTTTTTCTATTCTATGATTTTCTCTATTTCCCGGCGCAGTTCTTCAATTACCCGGTGCGTATATGTCTTTTCTGTTACGTCGTTAATGG
>OHAC01001411.1_pt1 | contig 22175 bp, 21 predicted proteins | sample 1577051 | NCBI WGS metagenome assembly OHAC01 (sample SAMEA3541499, study PRJEB24748) | human gut metagenome | biome: human gut; feature: human-associated habitat; material: faeces | place: China | collected 2012 | reverse complement strand
TTTTTCATTTAGTGTTTATGCAGATACTTTAGATAGCGCATCAAATAAGTTTTTTACAAATAATAATATTTTTTTATCATTATATGTAATAAGTTTTTCCAAGTCCCTCTTATCTCTGATACTCAGTATTACATCATATCCTGCGTAAACTATATATGTATATTGAGAAATTATAACATCCTCGATTTTTTCATCCGGCGCTGTAATATTCAATTCATTTTCTTTCTGTAGTATATTCGAAATTTTTTCATATAACTGATGTAACTGGTAATGAGAAAATTCCTTTTCATATACTACATTACATACTTTTTTGCAAGTATATTCTCTACAGAAGCCAAAAACTTGTCACATTTCATTTGCCAAATACTGACTTTGTTTTGAGATATTCCCATCCATTCTGTCACTTGATCATTAAGAGAATTCAATTTATCTTTATCCGTTATAACCATGCTTTGATGATTTCTTAAAATATACTCCAAATCCTTTGTTGTAAGTGGTGGTACAAGAATCGGTATATGCTCTAGTGTATTTGCCCAAACTGCCCCCAATTCACACTGGCACATATGACTATTGTAGAAATTTGTGGTCAGAATAAATAAAACCAGTGTCTCATCTGTAAGCTCTTTTCGTATAGCATCCAACCAATTCGCTCCTAATTTAATTCCATATCCTTCAAATGATGAACAAAAAATCTGCTCACTCTTTACGCCCATACCTTCAATAAAAGCAATTACTTCGCCTACAATTTCTTTATCTTCTGATGAATGACTTATAAATATCTTTCTCATAGTGCTTCTCTCCTATACTCGTATTCGAAATACTACCATTGATTAACAGACATTTCTAAACGTTTCAATTGATAATAACTATACGGAAAGTTTCCGCTTCGAATGTTTTCTACTTTATTATTAATTTCAAAATATGCTCCTTGAATCCACAATTTCCCTTTACCATCATCATCTATCTCCAAATTTCAAAAGATAGCGTAATGCAAAATAGCAAACTTATTGCTATTTAATTTACCACACTTTTATACTGGATCAAACACTTCATTTTCTTATGCTACCACGGATGTACCAAATTATCAAGTCATTAAGAATTTTCCGTACTTTTGCAATTCACCGCAACAAAGTGCTAATTGTAATTTAAAACTGGCTATTTTGCCAGTTCTAAATTTTATTCTTCTCATAAATGCGTTAAAGCGAATTTATATGTTTATAAAAATTTAATAGTGCCTGTCACCTAGTACCTCGACTATAAAGGATACAACCATATGCACTTAAATGGGTTTGTTGATGTGATCAGCAAAGCTTTTCTTGATATTGTAATTCAGCCAGGACAGAAGCCTGATGAAAGGCAAGCCTTTCACATGATGCTCGACCATTTTAGTCCGGACAATCCGCAGAAATATATTGTAACTGCTGATCGTGGTTATGAATCCTACGATCTGTTATTCCACTGTGAACTCAAGAATCTAAATTATGTTTTTCGTGTAAAAGCACTCTCTTCTTCTAAAAGTCTGCTTTCCTATTACGCTGCGGAACTTCCTGACGACATCGAAGAATTCGATGTTACGATGAAACGTTATTTCACTGACAAAGCTACAAAGGTTATGAAAGATCAGTCGGATGTGTACCGATATATTAATCCGAGTAAAAACACACCTCGTTTTTATGAGCTTCTTAACAGAGATAAGAGACATCTTTATTTCATGCAGTTTCGTGTCGTAAAAATAAAAACTGCAGAAAATACATATGAGTATCTCATCACAAATCTGCCCCACAGCTTTACTATGGACGACATCAAGGAATGCTATCACTGGAGATGGGGCATTGAAATTTCTTTCCGTTATCTTAAGCATGCAAATGGGCTTTTGTACTTCCACAGTAAAAAACCCGAATTCCTAAAACAGGAAATCTATGCAAATCTGACCCTCTATAATTTCGGAATCTTCATTGCTAACGAAGCAGCTGAAGAAAACAAGAAAAAAGAGCGGAAAAATGATAACAAATATCTTTACGAAATCGACATTTCTTCTGCTCTGAAAACAGCAAGAAAGTTCTTTATTCGCAGGGACTCCGATAAACCTATTGATATCATTAAGTTGATGTTGAAATACGTCCATGCTGTAAAAGAAAAATTTCGACAATTTGACCGGCCACTCCGTGGAATCAGTGCGATTCATTTCGGATATCGATAGCCTTAGGCTCTGCCACTGAAGATTGTCATTTTTGACAGATGAACAGCATCTGTCTTATCAGCATGCCCTTTTTTCTGAATCTGTATTTCCAAGCACCAAAATATCCTCTTGCACATGTTTCAATGCAAATTCGAACAAAACCTCGAACACCTAGCTTAATGGCATTGCCAATTGTTTTACTATATTATATATTTACAATAGATTTAAAGGGTTTAGATTATGTATTTAAACATTTTGAGCAAATTTTTTTCCATATTTACGTTTACTCAAATATGCCATAATTATACCAAGGACAATCCAGCCTCCTACTATAATCCACTCTTGCCATACCATTGTACAATTAGTTTCTGGAATTATATACATTAATGCCATTGTTCCAGACATTAAAACAGCTAACATTCCAACAATTTTATAATTTTTCACTTTATATGGTCTTTTTAATTCAGGTTCTTTTTTTCTAAGCACTACAAAAGATAACGAAACAATACAATATGAAAGACAACATGCAAAATTTCCTGCATCAACAATCCACACCAACATTCTTCTACCAAAAAAAGGTGAAATAACTGATAGTATACCAATTAACAGAAGTGCATTCACTGGTGTATTATATTTCTTATGCAATACAGAAAATCTTCTTGGAAGCATGTATGCTTTAGCCATAGAATATAATGCCCTACTTCCTCCTAAAAGAAAAGAATTCCAACTAGTAATAATTCCGCACAATCCACCAATAATTAATACCTTAGCCATATTTGTACTATTAAATGCAATAGACATAGCATCTGCTGTAACAAGTCCAGATGTATTCATAGAAACAGCTATCTGGTCTTTATTCATCACATAACCAACGCTCAAAACAATTAATACATAAAAGGTCACAGCCATAATAATAGATAGTATCATCATTCGTCCAAGTTTTTTTAACGGTACGTTAATTTCTTCAGAGGCTTGTGGAATCACATCGAATCCAAAGAAAAAAAATGGAGTCATTATGGCAACTTTAATTACATTTTCAATTATGCTTGTTTTTGATTCACCTACAAATAATTGTGTTTGAATGTTACTAATATCTCCTGAAAAGACTGATCCCGCAATCAGAGCAATTCCTACTGCCGCAATAATACATGTCAATACTTTTTGGAATTTAGCCGCATGCTTAGTTCCAATTATATTGAGGATCAGAACTAACATTGCCATGCCTATTGCGATTAATAACCAAGTCAAATAAATATCAAATCCGCCAATTGTATATAAATATACTTTAGCCATGCTTGGAAATATATATTGAAGAATAGTTGGAAAGGAAACAGCTTCGTAACAAACTACACCTATATAACTTAGTACAATTGCCCATGTACATATATACGATCCAATAGTTCCAAACGCTTTGTAGCTAAACACATGCTCTCCTCCGGATTTTGGCATTGCAGTTGTTAACTCAGCATAACATAATCCAACAAAATAGATCATGAATCCACCGATTATAAAACCAATCACTGTACCAAGTATTCCACCGTTTGTTATCCATTGGCCGGATGATACCACCCATCCCCAACCTATCATAGCTCCAAATGCAACTACTAAAACATCTCCAGTATTTAAAACCTTATCAAATTCTGATTTTTTTTTATCCATAGGCTGCTATTTCCTTCCTATTGAATCTATCGTATATAAAATTTCAAGAACTCTTCTTGATTCATATTGAGTTCAAATGATTTTTTTGCTCTTTCTGGCTGAACCCTCTCATACCACTGCCAAATTTTGTCCATAGTAGGAGTAGGTACATTAAACAAATTAGCTGTTTCAATCATTATCTTAATTCCAAATGGAAAGTCTGATACAAAGTATCGAGAGTTAAAATCTGGAATATATCCAACATCATCTTTCACAACTGGTGAATATAATCCTTTTAGTCTATCCAAACTACAAATTCTAGCTGCCAGTTCTTCAGGAGTACGAATATTGTGTCTTGCTTGCATAGATTCAACATCTCTCATATCCATTGGAATGGCTTTACATAACTGTTGTAATTCATCACTACAATCCAGCAAACATTCAGCTCCATCAATAGGCCAATTCTCATAAAACAATTCATTTGTTGGATAATGATTTCCTGGAATGTAATCTTTAAACATTGCATAGATTCGAGATGTATGAAGCACTGGATTTGATGGTGTAAAAGCAACAGCCAAATAATTTGCTACTGGACGACAATTAATTCCAAACAGCGGCTGTATCTCTCGACAAATTTCATCAGCTATTTTAGCTGGAATACTACCAATTAACAATTCAGGTGCAGGACCTAGCATATATACAGATTTCCCATATTCTTTTACTCTTGCAATACTCGGAACCCTGGCTAATCCAAAGAATCTTACACCATCATCAATTAAGGACTCAAATGCAAACTCAGCCGCTCCTGCTCCTGGAACTATTCCAATCATTTGCCCTTTATGTGTAAAAGGTTTAATCAATTTTGCTGTTTCTACAAACATTTGAGGCGGTACAGTCACCCATACTAAATCAGCACCTTCAATGGCTTCTTTCCAATCATTTGTTACCTTATTTATTTTACCTTTATACAGAAATTCTTCATTTTTTCCATATACCTCAATTTCTTCAGTAAATTTTTCAGGTTTGGAACTATGTATTATAACCTCATGTCCTCTATACGCAAATGTAGCCCCCATTAATGTACCTAAATTACCGCCACCAATTATTGTTACTTTCATTTTAATTTCCCCCTCATTATAAAATACTAGGATCTAATTTCTTCATAAGTAATGAAGCTCCTGATGAATTTTTCACATCAAATATTGTATTTAATTTACAAATATCTTCTTTTGCTTGTGTTAATGAATCTGCCAATAAATATACACAAATCACAGGCTTATCAACTGTTCTATCTGCAGTATAATGATACCCTACTCCTCTTTGCAAAATTGATGAAACATAAGACGGTATTTTCTTCATTTCTTCTAAGCCTTCTATTGAATGAATTGTTTCGTCAGATCCTTTTAATAAATAATTACAAACAACAGCTGTCTTTGAAAAATTCGCTACATCTATCGGAATCCTAGAAATATCATTAATCATTTTTCCTGTTAAAGCACAACGAACTATCATATCCACCGGATTATATCCTAGATATGCTTGTTCAAGATTATAGAAGGAGCCTCCAAGTCTAGCCCCCATCTCATAAAAAGTAATCTTATTACCATTTGTATGTCCTTGTAAGAAAATTAAACCATCTTTAAAATTCAATTCTTTAAACATTTGAATAATTTTTTCATTCACTGTTGCTAAATAATTATTAATTTTTTTTGCCGGTGCAATACTAATATTCGAATAGTTTATAGCACTTCCTCTATCATCTGCCATATATCGATCAAACATAGAAAGAAGTCTCCACTCACCATCTATTCCAATGTAATCAAGTAAAAATTCAGTACCAGTAATATAATCTTCTATTATTGCATTATTTGAAGAAGAATAACTTAATGCTTCTTCAAACTGACTCTTTAACTCCTGATCATTATTACACACACCTGCACCTCTTGAGCCACTGGCATCTAACGGTTTAACAAAGACAGGGTATTCTATTTTATTTAAAAGTTCTTCTGATATTGTAGCACCTAATAAATAGGTTTTTGGAACGGGTACTTCATATTTTGTACAAGTATCTTTAAAATCAACCTTGTTTGTTGCCATTTGCAACATTTTCGGAGTCCAATAACAAGGTAATCCCAATCTTTTTGTCACCTCATAAACAACTGGCATTAATATATCTACAAACCCTGTTGTAACTCCATCCACATTATTTTTCTTACAATAATCAACTATAGCTTCTATATCCATAGCATCTATAAGAACGCCTTCATCCGCAACTTCTTTGGCTGGAGAATCCATATTATAGTCAGCAACAATTACATACGCTCCCATTTTTTGCGCATGTGTAACAATGTCACACGCAAGTTTTACTCCGCCTAAAACCAGCAATTTTTTTCCTTCAAACTCTTTTACCATTATAATCTTCCTTTTCTTACACCACTGTTACGCAGTCAATTATTTATCATTCCACTGTTTTCAGCGTACCTAATAATTATAAGAACAAGACATACAATAAACAACCGACCTCTAGTCGAGTATGAAAAACAAAAAACGGCGTAAATTCGATTTTTTCACCGAATTCACACCGTTTTCACTTGTATTTGATGTTTTTTCATAAAGTCAAAGTCTACCGTCAGTTTACCTGTGTTTTTAGCTATCAATAAATCTCCTAACTCTGGCAATTTGCTTAATATCATAAACTTGATTTCCTGTCATCATCTCTGTCATATATATATAATTTGAAACATTCTGTAATTCACGAAGATTATGAACTTCATATTTCATCAAGCCGTTCCCACACATTTCAACAAAAACTGGAGCTTTGGGATCCGTTTTCAGTTTTAAAATATCGTAAACAGTATCAAAATACTTCGTATACTTTCCTGGGCAAAACATTACGGGTATTCTTGCACAAGTTCCATAATCATCTTTTTGAACTATCTTCTTATTTTTATCATAATATAAAGTCTTACCATTATAATGTTGGATTCCTAAAACACTGATTCCGTTATAGCGGGACATTGCTCTCTGAAAATATCTAGTAAGATTAGCTCCATAGAGGAAAATATTATCGTAGACAATCATTAAATTTTGCTCACCTACAACCTCTTTCAGTGTACCTACTATCCGCCCATGATACTTAACTGTCATACCTAGGCTCTCACCCGTTGCATAGACTTTTTTAGCAACTTCTATATCAGTAGGCTTTCCTACTATATATACAACACGAACATTTGCAAGAATGAAGTAACTCATCCAAATATCTATAAGTCTCTTCCCATAAACACGATAGTCTACAGAAATGTTTCCTTCTAATTCTGAAAGAAGCAATACACCAACCCATTTTTCGTCAAGATAAGAAATGTTTCCTTCCAACAGATTATCAACATCTGTATTTAATATACCCGCCAATTTAGTAACTACCGAAATATCGGGTATGCTGATTCCTCTTTCCCATTTCGATACAGCTTTGTCAGTCACGCCAATATACTCTGCCAATTCTTGTTGCGTATAGCCTTCAATATTTCTGAGTATTTTAATAGCATTACCTATTTTCTCCGGGTTCAAATACCTCACCTCCCTCAACGAACATTTCTATGCTACGCTACTAATATCAGCCTTCGCGTTGAAATACCATTGATGAATCGTGAAGTATGTGAGAGCATCTAAAATTCTCTTATATCCCCACGAAAATTCTGACTTCATAATAGAATACATTAAGATATCTACATATTTTCCATTCTTATATACTGCCGAGCGCTTTACGCCTTCTTGCATAAAGCCGCTTTTTTCATATACATGCTTAGCTCTTACATTATCTGCCAGAACCCCTAATTCTATACGATTCAAATTCATATTATAGAAAGCATGACGGAGCATAGCATTAACAGCAAATGTTCCAATTCCTTTCCCCTGATTATCACTCTCTCCAATCATAATATGGAAATGAGCAGACCGATTCATATAGTCAATTCCAGTCAAGCTAACCAAACCAAGTATATCATCATTTCCTTCTTCTACGATTGCACATCTTACGTTTGTATTGCGATTCTGCAAATAAGAGTCAAACCACTTCTGATCTACCTCCAAATTAATAAAACGGAAAGGTGCGCCAAGACTTGCAATCAATTCAGGATTGTTTCTCCAACCATTAATCACAGTAAGATCTTTTCTTTCTAATTCTCTTAATCGATACATGCTTTTACCTCCTGAATTAAATAACGCATATCTTCTTCATTATATCGCTGATCCACCGGCATCGGTAATATATTTCTTGCCATATCATACTCAAGATCATCCAGAGTACAAATGTTAAAAACATCCGGCCACAGCGTTGGAATGTAGACTTTTTCTTTCTGTAGGTACTTTCTTATTTCCTCACCATGCTCTATATAAAGAGGATACATAAAAGCACCATCAGCCATATGTAACTTGAATTTGTTTATCTTTGCAAAGGTAGCATCTAGGATTTTGAAATTATCAGTTCGTCTGTTTATGATATATTCGTAATCCAGCCCCCTCATAATATTTCTGGTCACATCTGACATTTCTTTTACATCCTGTATCCGAAACATTTTATTGTTCTCAACGTAATCACTGTAGAACTCATTTGCTGATTTTTCTAAACGTCCAAATAAAAATTTCATTCTATCATACGAATAATCTTTATCCAAAACATCTAGTTTTGTATCTGTATACAGATAGCCTCCATCCGAAACACCAAAGAATTTCCTGCAAGTATATATCGTATCAATTCCATCTACCGGCCGTTGAAAAAATGCCTGAACATTATCTACAATAATATTTCCATACTTCTTTTTATAGTAAGAGATTTGTTCATTGCTAATCTGTCCATAATAATTAACAATATATAGCCACTCATCTCCGACAAAAGTCTGATCGCATATTGGTTCAAACTGCATATTGATGTGATAATATTTGACCTTCACCTGAAATTTATCGCAAATCATCTTTACTGTATCACACAGGAAGTACGGCAAGCTAACGTGTTTAATATGCTTTGCTCGAATTAGATACTCCAATGCATGTCTTCCGGAATTTAATTTAACTGCATCTTCATGGAATTCCTTACCATGAAAATATTCAAATTCTATGTATCCTCCGTACTCCTTCTGAGCCATCTCATCACCTCATTATTCCGCATCTACATGAATATATTCATCTAAACGCTCTAACACTTCTTTCATCTCTGCTCTATCATCAAACTTCATGAAAATAATGCCGAGACACTTTGCTGCATTATCAAAATACTCCACCTTATCACCCTTCTTTTTATAAAGACAGGTTCTATAGATGTAATTCTTAATCTCTTCATCAAATGTAATATCCATATAAATTCCATTTTTTCTACTATGAAGATTATGTGTTGCATAACAGCCGGATGGAGTATGAATTTCTGTATCAATCGGCTCACCCATTGCTGCCTTCACTGATAAGTTTGCAATGTCTACACCAAACATGTCACCCAACAAGTCTGGTATCATATTTCCACCGCTTCTTGGACCAACATCAATCGGCCAAACTCGTCCTTCTTTGTCCACCACAAGTTCTACATTCATTGATCCGTTTTTAATACTCAATTTCTCGACCATAGTTGCCAAGGTAGTTTTCACATTCTGAATATCGTTTTCTTCTAGTTCTAACGGGTAACTCTTGCCAACAGGAACAAGTGGATTAACAAGCGAGTCTCTGTGACAATTTAATAATCCCCACAGAACTATTTTCCCCTCAACGACAAATATATCTCCACCAATCAGATATGGATGTTTCTTTTCAATAAAATGTTCTATAATAATTCTATGTGAGCGAGAGAAAGAAAATGCAAACTCAACCGCTTCTTTGATGTTCTCTGAATTATGTAATACAGTTGCACCTTTACTTCCAGATGAATCAACAGGTTTAATAATAACTGGATAATCAAAATCTGTTGCATCACCAATGGCCTCTTGCTCTGATGAGTACCCCTTTGCCACTGGAGCATTCATCCCATTTTCTAATAAAAATTTTCTAAACTGATCCTTATTACACAGAATTTCTACTGATTTGTAAGGGTTTCCCGGAAGATTCAAGTTTTCTGCAACATAAGCTGCTGTCGGAGCAGCTGGATCCGAGGCATATGCCAAAATACCATCAATCTGCTCATCTTTAGCAATTTGAAGGATTGTCTCTTTATCTGTCGTACTTTTTAAGTAAAATTTATCAGCAACATATTGCCCTGGATTATCGTCTAAGTAATCACAGAGAACTGTGTAATAGCCAAGTTCCTGTGCCGTTTTTATAGCAATAATCTGCTGAGCAGAGCCGCCAAGCAAAAGAATTTTTTTCATTATTTCTTGATCTCCTTCCTCAACACTGGCTTGATTGTGTTGTAAACATAATTAAAGGATTCCATCTTAAGTAAAGCTGATCCTCCAACATAAACCACCATTCCTAAGAAAATCTGAATAACAATGGTAAGCAAATTTGGCAAGTTCAACAATCTGACCTGCATAATACAAATTCCCATCAATATAGCTAGTAAAATACTCGGCAGAATATCCTTAAGCTGTTCTAAATAACTGTAATTCATCAGTCGCTTATTTGGCCAGCTATTAATGATCTGATTTAAAAATGAAGTTATAAGTAAACTGTACGCCATAGCAAGTGGGCCATAAAAAATAGCAATTACGATGGTTACTGTATTAATTAATTTCTTAATAATTTCCAACTTCAAAAAGAGGTCACTTCTTCCCATCGCCTTGATAGCATTAAGGTTCGCTGTATGTATAGGATAAAACATAAACGATATACAGAAAATTTGTAAAAATGGAACACAATTTAACCATTTATCTGTAAGCAATACACTGACTAAGGGTTTTGCAATAAATGCAAGCCCCACCATCAACGGAGCCATAATGTATGTACTAGTTTTAATTGAGCGTCTTGTCATCGATTTCACTCGTTCTTTATCATCCTGAACCTTTGACATTACTGGAAGAAGCACACTATCAATTGCTGTGTTGATATTCTGAATAACAAACTGTGGAATCTTCTTACCTTGATTATAATAAGCCAAATCTGAGGAAGAATAAAATTTTCCTATGATTAGCTGTCGAATATCATTATAAATAGTGTCAATCAACTGAGAAACTAGAAGCTTCCATCCAAAACTAAATAACCCCTTAAAACGATCCAACGAAAACTGAAGATGCGGTCTCCATTTTACTGTTATATATAAAATACATGTATCTATTGTAGCATTGATAACTTGCTGTGCCACAAGTGCCCAAGCTCCAAATCCGTGATACGCCATAAAAATACCTACAACAGCCGCAGTAATCGTTCCGCTCAATGTTGCGAAGAAAAATTTTCTAAACATCAGATGCCTTGACACGTAAGCCTGCTGAATATTTTTCAATCCTGCAATTACAAGAGTCAAGCCAAGAACACGCATCATAGGTGTTAAATTTGGATCTTCATAAAAATTTGCGATTAATGGAGATACAAAAAACAATATGACATATAACACAAGGCACATCCCCAGGTTAAAAATAAATACAGTTGAGAAATCTAATTCATCGGCATCCTTTTTTTGAATCAGCGAATTCCCCATCCCACTATCTACAAACACGTTCAATATCGTTGTAAATACCGTCAATAATGCTACAGTTCCATACACTGTAGGGTCTAACAATCTAGCCAGAACAATAGACACAATGAATGCAACACCTTGTGCACCACATCGTTCAGCAAATCGCCAGATCATATTATTTAGCGTTTTATTTTTTAATTGACTACCATTTTCACTCATTACATTCCTCGAATCTATCTATATTTACATATGATATTTTTTTAATAAATATTGCCTTTTTTCTTCAGAAGACATTTGTTTTGTTATATCAAATGCATTTTTATGTTTTGCATAATACTCATCTATTGTTTCGATTGCCCGAGCAGGGCATACAACAAAGATAGAATTATCTGGCACTTCCTTTGTGACAATTGCACCACACCCTACAGTACAATTCAAATCTACCTTAACATTTGGCATTATGGTTACGTTCGTTCCTATATGTACATTATTTCCTTCTGAAAGCCATCCAAATTCGTTATGAATCTTGGTCAGAGCAATCGCACATCACATATCATGCCCCCATCTACTAAGATAATACCTTTCATTATTTTCCTTCCTTATTTTAAAACTGCGTCACAAATTCTATCTACATCCTCTACACTAAGATCAGCATAAAGAGGAAGAGTAAGCACACGTAATGCTATATGCTGAGCAATAGGTGTCTTTTCTGTACCTGCTGTAGGATAATTCCTATAACACTCATAGCTATTTGTTAAGGGATAAAAATATTTTCTTGCTCCAATACCGCTTTCTGCCAATTTTTCAATCACTTCATTTCTGGTATACTTATATTCATCAAACACTACTGGAAAATATGCATAATTAGATTCCACGTCTGGCTGAATCACAGAGAGTTTAATACCATCCACACCAGATAAACGTTCTCTATATTTTTCAACAATTTTCTTTCTTTTTGCAATCTCTTCATTAAGATGTCTCATGTTACAAAGTCCCATAGCCGCTTGAAACTCATTCATCTTGGCATTACCGCCTACATACTCAACTGTTTCAGGACCATGAATACCGAAGTTTTTCATGTCGTTTAATAAAGTCGTCCAACTATCTTCTTTAAAGCAAACACAGCCACCTTCAATAGTATTGAACACCTTTGTTGCATGAAAAGAAAACATAGAGGCGTTTCCAAAATTTGCCGATGATTTTCCTTTATATTTCACTGCAAATGCATGAGCTGCATCGTAGACAACTTTTAATCCATACTTCTTTGCAATCCGATCAATTTCCTCTACATCACACATATTTCCATATACATGAACCGGAACAATGGCTACAGTATTGTCTGTAATCAGTTCTTCCATCTTGTTCGTATCAATCGTATAGTCATCCTCGTTAATATCACAGAATACCGGAACCAAATTATTTCTGACAATTGCATGTGTAGTTGATGCAAATGTAAAAGGTGTTGTGATAACTTCTCCTCCTTTTGGAAGGTTTAAAGCTGCAATTGCATTCTCCAGTGCCAAATGACCATTTGTGTAAAGAATGCAATGTGGCACATCCAAATATGTTTCAAGTTCTTCCTGCAATTTCTTATGCTTTGCACCCATATTGGTTAACCAATGGGATTCCCAAAGGTCTTTTATTTCTTCACAATACTCCTCAAAAGAAGGCATTGATGATCTTGTTACGTTTATCATTGTCTGTTTCTCCTTAATTCTTATGAAATATGATTTTTTTCATACTTTTTATCAAATAGGACTTGATTCATAAATGAAGACATTCTGAAAAATTTTTTAGATGTCATTTTTATGCATTCCCTAAACTGGCTTATTGAAATTTTTCGATGAATCAATGCCCTTGTAACTTCATTAAAGTACAACTGTTCAGCACAATCTAAACCTTCTTTAGAATTGATCTTTTTTGCATATTCTATGAACAGTAAGTGCCATGCTTTCTTTTTTTCGAAATCATATTTATAGTTTGCGCTATAACTAGATCCCCCACTTGTAACATGCCTATATGCACTCATGCTCTTTTGAATGCAATATATTTTCCCATTACAAAGTGCAGCAAAAAACAATCTTCTATCCCCAGCTAATATTTTAGGCAGAATAATTGACTCATCATATAACCTATTTCCTGCATTATTTCTTTGCATCCATGTACCCAGCTGCCCTGGGAGAATCCCTCTCCTAAAATGTTTAATGGTATATATTTCGTCTTCACATTGACGATAATTTTCACCATTTGGTAATGAATCACTCCCCACCACTGTACAATTATGTGCAACAGCCAAAAAATCAGGATGAGACTCCAAAAATTCAATTTGCTTATCAATTTTATATTCATCTGTCCAAAAATCATCACCTTCGAGGGTTATCACATATTTTCCCTTTGCACGAGAACGTAAATCAACTGCATTACCAATGGGTTCATTTCTCATATTTTCTTTTCTATAAAACATTTGAAAAACATTTGGGAAATTTTTCTCATATTCTTTAAGAATTTTTCGTGTATTATCTGTTGAAGCATCCTCCCCAACTAACACCTCATAGGAATACTTTGTTTTCTGCATTAAAATACTATCTAATGTTTCCCGTATGTATTTTTCATGATTGTAAACCGGCACACATATCGAAAGCATCAACTCTGACATACTAATCACCTCCCATTAAAACATATTAGATAACAATCCCGAAATACCATGCATATGAAGCCAAATATAACGTATAAAAAATGAAGTTATCATAAAGATAGTAATAATTAACACTTCAAGATTTACTTTCCCGAACGATGCACCTTTTTGATATTCTTTTATTTTTGCAATATTTGCATAGGTAAGGATCATCATAAAGTCAGCACACATGACAATTCTATAACCATACATCGTACCTATAAACAAAAGAACAAAGGCATCTATAAACAATGCTTCTACCGACAGATATATTAACCTTCTTTCTTGTTGTACCAACTCATTATTATCATTATAATATTCCTTTCTTCCACATCTGTTTCTTGAAAAAATATTATTTGTATATCCTCGTAGGAAAAGTATAGGTAGAAAAACTAATATTATTCTAATTCCTAAATCAATATAATGACCGATATCAACATTAGACATGTAAGTATAACCGCCTTGGAACTTTTCAACATATCTTGTATAACTCGAAAGAACACCACTCGAATTTCCTAGTATTTTCATCAATAGAACATCCCAAGTGCTTGCCAATACACATAAAAAAATTAATGATACAAGGAAAAAAACGTTTTGATTACGAGTATTTTTAATCTTAGTAAGTAAATAGGGAATCACAATCATTACTAAACCAAATACTGCTCCATAATGAAACAATATTGCAAAAATCATCATGAAAATCGCTTTAAACTTTTCTTTATCGTCCCAACATGAAATAGCCACCAAAAAAAATGCAGATGCTATTCCTTGCCTTATTACATTTAGAGTCATTCCCCATAAAAATAAAAGAAACGTTATACTTGCCAGGAATATCGATATCCGATTCTCTTGCTTACGTATTACTACATAAATGGGAGTAACCGTTAAAAATGCACTGATAAACAACAATACACGATACGAATGAAATACATTTGCAGAAAGCCATATTAAAAAATCAAATCCGATTTCAATTTCAGAAAAAGTTTTCGTTCCCATAAGATCAGAAAAAGTTTTTCCGTCTGCCAAATTATAAAAATTCAAATAATTAATTGTATCTGTTCCTATGTCATAGCTTCTAAAAGTCGCAAACAAACACAGAACCATCACTGCAATTATAAAATATACGTTAAATGTTTTATTATATTTTTTAGAAGAAAGAAGAAAGAGATACGAAACAATAAACAGAAATCCATACGCTATTAAATCAAAACAATAACTAATCATTTGTCCCTACCTTCACTCCATTTTTGATTAATATCTTTAATAAAATCCAAATATATTTTTAAAGACTTGGTCTGATTCTTATTAACAAAGAATCTCTTCTTTCTGCTATTAGTGCTACTTGCATCAAGAGATGCATCTCCAATATGCTTTACAACAAGGTTTGGATTATATTGAATCTTATAGCCTTTTTCTAATGCATACGCTGTAATGAAATATTCTTCACAAAAAAGAAATGTTTTCGGATAAAAAGCCTTATCTTCTTTTTCAACCCACCTAGGTGCGAAAATGACACAGCAACCATGCGGCATAATTCCGTATTGTATTTCTTGTTTCTCATTCTTATTAGACACTAAATTTTTCTGCCGTTTATAATCTAAATGAAGGCTTAACAAGAAATTGGACAGTATATTCATAAGAATATTTTTCCACACATGTTTTTTTGAAACCACACCGTTATACAACGGATTTGTGTGACGATTTTGATCTCCTAGTGCATCGGGTGCAAGTATTGCAATATCTGGTTCTTCAGATATAATATTCTCTAACTTCACTATAAAGTTACTATCATATATAAAAACATCATCATTCATAATTACTTGGATGTCGCATCCAAGGATTTCCTTCGCATACCTGTAACCAAAATTATTTCCCTTTGCAAAGCCTGCATTTTCTTTATTACGCAGAACATATACATTTCCATTTTCTTTAAAATTCTCCTGTAACTTTTCACCTGTTCCATCAGGAGAATTATTGTCTACAAGCACTATGCTTGCAGCTTCTATTCTTTTTATTTTATTTAAATAATCTACACACTCAATTGCTAACGGTGCATTCCCATAGCACAAAATTACAAATGCTGTTTTCACTTATTATCTCCTCATACATATTCAAACATATTTTACTAAACTTCTCATATCAGATAACAGGAGTACAGCCTCATGCTATTACGTTTATCTGACAATCATTCTTTCCTTTGAATTGAGCAACAACTTTTTCTTCTCATCAGGATGTAAATGACCCGCATGGATTTCATTTCCTTTAACTTTTTCAGAAAAATCATCCCAGGTTCCGATAATCCTAGCTGGGTTACCTGCAACAATAACCTTTTCCTGATGAACTGACTTTGTTACAACACTCCCAGCCCCTACGATTACATTATCCGCTAGGGTAACTCCGTACATAATTGTACTGTGGGCACCGATAAAACAATTATTTCCAATTCTTATTTTTCCATATAGATCATGTCCTACTCCAAATATTTTACAAACAGAATTATCATGAGTGATAAAATCAACTCCATGTGAAATGGTAACATTGTCACCTATAGTAATAAGGTAAGGTTCTGCAGTTTTTAATGGACTGGCAGTCTTTACCCCTTGTCCTACTACTATTCCTTGTTTTCTCAGATATTTATTGAGGGTCTCTTTCCCCCCCCCCAGAATTTTTGCCCGAACCTTGACCATCATCCAACCTATATCGCTCATCTTTATCTCCCTTTAAATCTTAAATACAAATCATTAATTGATTTTGGATTAAATCCAGCTTTTAATCCATAATTTATGGCTGTTCCTATTTTTCTACTCTTCAAAGCAGAAAATACAACTTCATATTTATGAGCATTTTTAATTCTACGTTGTTCTGCCTTTGAATATTTTTTTAATTCACTATCAATTGCAACAAAAAACGCCTCTTTTGCACTGATTAATTTTTCTACATTTGGTCGATTAATTTCAGAATCTGTGTGAAGTTTCACCAGATACTCATTTAACACTGCAAACTTAGAAACATCTGTTGCATCTACTAGGAACTGCAAATCCTGATGCCTTAGAAGCGTTTCATCAAATCCACCAAACCTCAACACTGATTTTCTTCTGATTAATAATGTTGATGTAAATACCGCAACCTCTCGAAGAAGGACTTTAAACTGGAGACTATCTGCAGTGTAATGTGGGCACTTTCTAAATTCCTGACCTTTCTCCCACATTGACCACAAACAGGTCACTGCATCCAATTCTTTATTCTTATCAATAAGTTTCATCTGCTTCTCAATTTTTTCAGGCAACCATTCATCATCATCATCCAAAAACGCCACAAACTCACCATTTGCTTCTTTAATACCGACATTTCGAGCCACCGCTCCGTTTTTGTGTAATTTCTGCTGAATGTATCTAACTCTCGGCTCATTATCGTATTTTTTCAGAGCCTCCTGCAAAGCAATACTATATTCATCATTAGGCGTATTATCATCTACAATTAGAACTTCGACAGATTTATATGTCTGATTCAGCACACTATCAATCGCACGTATTACAGTATTACATCTTTTATATGACGGAATGATACATGAAACCATTCCGTCAACTTCAGAATCAGAATTTTCTCCAACTAAAACAGCGTGTCTATCTGAATTCACAGGAGATGCCCCTACAACATATAGTCCTCTATGTCCTTCAAAAATACTATCAAAGCAAATTTTATCTCCAGCATGATTCCATCTTGGATGAAGATCACACCGTGTATCATTATCATATTTAAACGGAGCAAACACTCTAGCTATTGTCGTATTGTCTTTCTTACGTTCATTTCCATCCATTAAATTGATACTTGCAATTCTCGCTCTATCTGGATAAGAATCAGTTACAATGTATTTTCCATCTGGACTGTAACTTGGATGTCCATCATTAGAAAATTGTGGCCAACAATGAATGTAATTCTGAGTTTTATCTTTCATTAGATAATACCCTGGTCCGGTTTTCTTTTTATTTTCAAAAGCTAAAATGGAAGAATTATTTTTCCAAAAACAATGACTAACCATATCATCATCAGATAAAACATACATATCAGTTCCATCTACATTGCAAGTGACTAATCTTGTGTATTTTCGTTGTCCATTAAACCAACGATACAAAACCATGAAACGTTTTCCATTTGGACTAAGCATAATATGATTAACTTTATGAACAGAACCCTCTTCTTTCATTTCTGGTCTCGGTTCAAAATTAGCAAAATCTGTATATTTTAATAATGGTATTACTTCTCCGGTAACTAAATCAACTTTCCAAATAGCCGTAGTGTCAGGTAAAGCAATCCCTTTAGTTGTTTCCGGAACATTATAATAGCCATATCCTGGTCGCAATTCATACAGCCTACTGAAATCTAAAGTTAACGCAAAACTGCCATCGACAGCTACAGAATAAACCGGCGCATTGATGATTCTCTCTTCCATTGTTTCTAATGTAAGAATTACAGAACAGTATTTACCCTCACGATAATCATTGTACAAAATCCTGCTACTATAATCTGGTCCTAGCCACTGCAACATGCATGACTGTTGCACATTCCATGCACTAGTTTCAGCTATTTTCCTTACCCTATCTGGATCTGTTTCAGTTTTTTCCGTATCAATAAGCAAAATATCTGCTTTTTCTCTAGGAGATACGTCACTCCAAGTATCATTTCCCTTCATGCAGAGCATATATCTATCACTAATATCCCACGGTGACTTATCATAATACCCAAAGAAATACTCATGCATATTATCATTTGGTGACATGCGCACAATATTTCCTTCAGCTTTTATTTTTGGAGAAATTGCATACATACTTCTCTGATATGCTCGTTTAATAACTTTTTTCACAGCAGGATACTTGTTTAATTGATAATTTATTTTTTGTTCTATACTCATCTTCAATCACTCCTACTACCTTCCTTATTTTCTTAAAAACTTCTTATATACAAAGTTTTGCACTTTGACCGGCATTAAATACATTCCCGTCTGTGCAATACCAACCATTACATAATCACTAAACGAACTATATCCCATTTTCCAAAACTTACGAATTGTAGCTATGTAACTCCAAGTATTCTGCCAGCTCTTTCTTCTTTTAGCTAATTCATCTGAACTTCTAAACCAAAGAAGTGACTCATCAATATTCTCTGCCTTATACCCTTTAAACTGCATACGTCCAAAAAGATCAACATCCTGATTTCTTTTTAAATCCGCATACCCATTATTTTCTAATACCGCTGTTTTACTATACATAACAGCTGGATGATTAAATGCTGAACGCTTCTTTGCAAAATTATAAATTTCTTCAGATGTTGTAGGTACAATTCTTTGTGAAATTACATTTGAAGGTTCGCCTACAAATTCATCAATATGAGAACCAACTATCGCTAAGTATGGTTTTTCTAAGAATCTTTCTAATTGCTTTTCACAACGATTTGGTTTTGAACAATCATCTGTATCCATTCGAGCCACTAATTCATTTCTGCATTCTCTTAATCCAACGTTTAACGCTAATCCTAATCCTAAGTTTGTATCATTTTTGATTCTATGAAGCATTGGATACTCATTCAAAACCGCATAGAGCTCATCGGTTAAAGGTCCATCCTCAACTAAAACAATTTCGTCTGGTATGACTGTTTGATTTAACATTGAATCCAGAGCAAGTCTTAAATACTCTGGTTTTTCTTTTTTATATAAAGACATCAACACAGAATATTTCTGCTGTTTGGCAGATTTTTTTACCATTTCTATTCGCTTTTCATCATTTTGCTCTTTATTTGAATTATTCAATATACTTTTCGCCTCTACTTGTTTTTTCTCGTAATTTTCTTTATTGATTTTTTCCGTTCTCAACAGATAATCTCCAAAATCTTCTGCCGTGGCCATATCGTCCTGCGTAATTCCTTCTTGCTTGATAAATGCTTTTTTCACAGTGGCAAAGATAATTTTCAAATCTTCTTTAAAACTTACATTTTCAATATATTTCAAATCCCACTCAATCTTATCTTCCCATGATATCGCATTACGTCCATTCACTTGAGCTAAACCACTAAGACCTGGCTTTGCAGTATGTCTCATTCTTTGTTCATCTGTCATAAATACCATATCTCTAACAAGCTGCGGACGTGGACCTATCACAGACATTGTTCCATTAAGTATGTTAAATGCTTCCGGCAATTCATCCAAACTAGTATTTCTAAGCCATTGACCAAACTTAGTTAATCTCACCTCGTCTGGAAGTAATTCTCCATTTTCATCTCTTTCATCCGTCATGGAACGGAATTTATACATTTTGAAAACTGTTTCTTTTCCATCTGGTCCAACCAAACCAGGTCTATCTTGAGTAAATAAAACAGGAGATCCAAGTTTTACTCTAACAAGGAATGAGACGCCAAGATATAAAGGACTGAATACTACGATTGCACCAGTTGCACATATTATATCTATCACTCTCTTTACATATTTTTCATAAACTCCCATTTTACGCTGAATGATCGGCTCAATAACCTCAACCTTATATGTAGATTTTTTAGCTTTATTTTTCATCATTTTTGCCGTGATTGCTGTTGCAATAGTTGTTCCAACAGCAACGCACCCTATTACTTTTTTCTTAGACACAACGCTCTCCTACATTTCTAAATACTCATTACTCAAAACAAGCTCTTATAACCTCAATAATCCTCTCCTGCTCTTCCACCGTCATCTTATTATCACTCGGCAGACAAACACCTCTCTGGAAGATATCCGCTCCAACATCTTTGATGCTTCCTGCAATATATGCATTCGTCTTTGCTCTTCCTGAACCATTGACTGTCACAAACTCATGCATTCTGTACATCGACTGCATATGCATCGGTTTCCAGATTGGTCTTCCCTCTGCATTGATACTGTTCAGTGCATCGAGTATCTCTGTCGGACAACTTTTTCTTGCTTCTGAGATATAGAGTGCTTCTGTTTCGCTTCTTACCTGCTTGCACATAGCATTCTCATCAATCATCAGACAGCTTAACCAGTAGTTTGGTTCTGCTTTTGTCTCATCGAATGGATTCATCACGATTGGAAGATCTTTCAGACCTTCTTTATATCTTTCATAGATTGCTTTCTTCTGAGCAATATGGTCAGACAAATGATTATACTGCTCTCTGATTACTCCTGCAATAACATTACTCATACGATAGTTGTAACCAACTTCTTCGTTCTGATACCATGCTGCATTTTCTCTTGCCTGTGTAGACCACTTTCGCGCCTGGTTTGCATCTTCAAGCGAATCTGTCAGTAAGCATCCTCCTGCTGATCCTGTAATGATTTTGTTTCCATTATAAGATATTGCAGCATAATCACCATATGAACCACACTGTTTTCCTTCCCATGATGCTCCCATTGCTTCTGCAGCATCTTCTACCAATAAAGCACCATGCTTTTCACAAATCTCCTTAATCTCTTTTATATTTCCAGGGAAACCATATAATTCTGCATAAACAACAAGTTTTACTTCTGGATACATTTCAAATGCTTTCTCCAAAGCAACCGAGTCCATTTCCCATGAATCGTATTCTGTATCAATAAATACTGGAATACCACCTTCGTAAACAACTGGATTCAATGTTGCATTGAACGTCATATCTGTACAAAACACGCGTTTTCCATTCAATGCACCAATACCAACTGGTGGCTTTCCATATAATCTTTCTCCAGCAAGCTTCATACAAAGATGAAGAGCTGCAGTTCCGCAGGACAGTGCAACTGCATATTTTGTTTCAGATACGTTTGCTGCTACTTTCTCTACTTCATTTATATTAGCTCCAACCGTTGACATCCAGTTGGTCTCATACGCTTCCATTACATAGCGCATTGACTCTGGGTACATTGTTGGAGATGAAAGCCATACTTTCTTTTCAAACTTTTCAAATCTTTCATTATTTACGAAAGCCATATTTTTACTCCTTACCTTTTAAATCTACACATTACTACTTCCCACTCGGATGTTCTCCCGCCGGCTTAAATGTTGTCACAACACCTTCCACCATCTCTACAATCTCCTCGCTGTTCTCGTAACTAGCCATCGCCAGTTCTTCCAACTGTC
>OHAC01001410.1_pt1 | contig 22184 bp, 20 predicted proteins | sample 1577051 | NCBI WGS metagenome assembly OHAC01 (sample SAMEA3541499, study PRJEB24748) | human gut metagenome | biome: human gut; feature: human-associated habitat; material: faeces | place: China | collected 2012 | reverse complement strand
CTTCTCTGCATTGAATATATATACTTCCATTATCCTTATTGTATTTCACCGCATTACTCAGAATATTCATCCATACCCTTTTCACATGTGCCGGACTGCCAATCAGATTCCAATGAGTTATTTTCTGTTTTTCCCGAATCAGCTTAATATTTCTCTCCTCTGCCAACAACTCAATTACTGTCAGTACCTCTTCTGAAATATTATGCAAATCAAACGGACTCTCTTCCAAAGTAACTTCACCGGATTCCAGCTTACTCATATCCAGAACTTCATTTACCAATCCCAATAATAAATTCGAAGCTTCTTTGATTTTTTCACGACATTCTGTCTGTTTATCCAAATCCTCTGCATAATGTTCCGCCACATCAAGCATGCCGCAGATTCCATTAATCGGAGTACGGATGTCATGGCTCATTCGCTGGAGGAACTCAGTTTTTGCTCTATTCGCAGCTTCCGCTCTTTTTGCTGCCTTAAGAAGCTCTTCTTTATACTTCTCTTCTTTTTCTATTTCTTGTTTTTCTCGCTCTGCACTTGCTTTCTGTATCCTCACCCATGAAACACTAAGCAAAAGCAAATATAAAAACGTCACAAAAATTATATTTAACGGAAGATTCTGAAATATTTTTTTATCTGGAATATATGCATAAATGTAATAATCTCTTTGTTTTAGCATAATTCCATAACATCCTGTTCCTTCATTTTTCAAATGAAAAATATGATGACTATCCGTATGCTGTTTCATTGTCTGGACAACCTCATTTTCAGCTGTAGACTGTCCTAACAGATTTTCGTCATTGCTGGCAATAATCATCCCGCTATCTGCAACAACAATTGTTCCGTCCTTTTCCGTACTGTAACCATTTAAAAGGCTCTGCATTGTCAATGTATAATTTCGCATATATTCTGACGGAGTATAATAATATATAGCAACCACTCCCGGAGCGTCTTTTCTGGCACAGGCTGCAAGATCAATACAACTGCCATCATCAAGATTGATTCTCTCAGAATACGAACGTTCTTCATATTCTACAAAATCCATAATGACATCTTTTTGTAAATAACGAACTGCTTTTTCCGTATATTTTTCGTTTGCACTATATTCACAAACTACTCTTCCATCTGCATTAAGTACAAGAATTCCATCCACCCACAGTGTCTGCAAATTTTCTTTTAATAATTCCTGACTTAACTGCCCGCCATTTTCTATCTCAATATCGATGTTCGTGCTCATCTGACGAGCACTCTCAATCGATCTAAGAAGACTTTTGGATTCTGTAGCCTCATTATAATGTGTATAAGTAGAACACTGAACCTTGACGTAATTTACAATCTCAACCAGTCTTTGCTCCACTTCTGTCTTTTCTTTATGAAAAAAATACAATACAGAGGCTGCCACTACGCAAACACCTATCAAAGCCCCAAACATCCAGAAGCGCTTTTTCATTTCTTTTGGGTTTCTTTTAATATTCAAAACCATCCACCTCCAGATATTTTTCCGGGTTATCCAGATATTTTCCGATTATTTTCAACGATGTCCCATCCTGACGCATTTCTTCTAATATCTGATCCAACTCTTCACAAATGCCTCTGTCATCATTTTTAGCAAATGCAACACCTATTCCAACTGTCATCAACGGTTCTTCTAAAATACGAAAGTTTGTATCATAATCTTTCATATACTGTACAATAGACTCTTCATGTGCTGCTACTGCATCTACATAACCTTTTCCAAGAAAAGAGTAGATTAGTTCTCTATGGCCAAGACTGATCAAATTAGCAATCTTCGGAATTCTCTCATCCGTTCGTTTCAAAAAGATACCTTCTGGCTTAGTCGTTGACTGAACTGCAACATTTTTTCCTTCCAAATCTTTCAGTTCATAAATGTCACTGTTTTCATTCACCGCAACCACCTGACGACTTGATATATATGGTCCTGCCCAGCGGTACTCATCCAGTCTTCCTTCCATGGAAAAGCATCCCATAATACAGTCAATTTCGCCACTTTCCACCAGTTCCTTTTTCTTCTCCCAGTTAATCTGTACAACATCTACCTGATAGCCCATTCTTTCAAATGCTTCCGTTGCCAAATCTACATCAATTCCTGTCGGAATTCCATCTTCATTCAGATAATTATATGGAGGATAGCTATCACTTCCAAGTGTAATTGTAGGCTTATTTTTTTCTTTTTTTTGATGCACTGATTCACTGCATCCTGTAAAAGATGTAATTAATATACCCACAAGCAGCATCCCTGCAATAATTCTTCTTCCTTTCATGTTGTTCCCACCTTGCTGTTTTTTATTCCTTCAGTTTCATTCAAATTAACTCTTCAAACCCAAAAGATGCATTGTCCTTCCAGACAATGCATCTTACACATTACAATTAACTATTATTCTATAGACATGTAACATTTCGTCTTAGACTTTCAACTGACTCAATTATTTTTTTAATAATTATACAGTTTCTGTATGAAAAAGTCCATTCCTTTTTTTATCTTCTTATTGTTCTTCTTATTGTTAATTTACACACTCCAATATCAACACAAGCACTAACATATGCACCGGATAAAACGCATAACAACTATACTGGAATAACTTGCTGTGATATCCCTGACGTCCACGATATAGCCAGATAGGAATCAAAGCCAGCAGTGCTAATCCTTGCTGGCAAAATTCAAATTTCACACCAAACAATTGGACCGGATACATCAAGCCTCCTAGTAATTCTATATTTATCCAATAAAGTGTAAGAAATTGCCCTAACAGACACCACCATTTTCGTCCTCTAAAAAAATAGAAAAGAAACACTGTCAAAACCCCAGCACCATAGTAATCTACCATGCATATTGTTCCCAGCATCATTCCCACTACAACAACAATAATTGCTATCGGTAAATACACCCATTTCTTTTGTATTTTCCGTGTTTTCTCCATCAAATAGATTCCAAGCAGTCCTATAAGGAACGTCCATATAACATTTTGATGGACCGGATAAAACCATGTACCTCCATACATCAAATCGAATGGAACTTCTGAAAGTACTGCAAATAATAAGAGTCGAAAAATATATTTTTTCAAATTATGTGTATAAAAATACCCTTCCACTGTCATAAAAGCAAAAATGGGAAATGCTACTCTTCCTGCACAAGTCATCCAATCTTGCGCCGGAAAAAGTGTCGCCCATAGATGATCCATTAACATAAGTGCCATTGCAATAATATGTAATACCGCTGCACTGATATCTATCTGACTAAATTTGAATGATTTCATTTTGCTGAAGCTCCTATTGTTTTAGGCTGATAACGCATGTCTGCTACTGTATAAACTGTAATAAATGCCTTCGGGTCAAGCTTATTGATATAGCTCATCAATTTTTGATACTCATTCTTATCTACGATGGTGATAATTTCATGCCGCTTTTTCTTATTGTAAGCACCAAAAGCCTCATATATCGTTGCCCCGCTATGCAGATCATGGATAATAAACTTTCGAAGTTCTTCTTCATACTGAGTAATAATACAAACTCGCCTCTTCAGATTTTGACCAAAGATAAAATGATCCACTACCATGCCATTAAAATATGTGCCAAGAACGCTCAAAACAACCGTCTTCTTATCGTACACAAGTGCCGCTGACAATGCCACACACATCCCGGCTAATGACATAGCTTTTCCCATCTCTATATGCAAATATTTATTCATGATCTTTGCTACAATATCAAGACCTCCGGAAGATGCATTCATATTAAAAAGAATACTCAGACCTATGCTGACTACTAAAACATAACAAAGCACATCCAATTCCTGACTATCTGTCAATGAGCCGATATCCGGAAGAATACGTTCAAATATCCATAAAAAAAATGGCAATGCAACACTGGTATAAACTGTCTTTGTCCCAAATTCTTTACCACATGTAATAAATCCAATCAACAGAAGTACTACATTCATAACCATTGTAATCACAGAGAGTGGCAATGGTATAAAATTTGTAAGGATGATTCCCAGACCTGAAATACTACTAACCGAAGTGTGGCTGGGAACCAAAAAGAAATATACCGCCGCAGCAATAATAAATACTGCTACAGTCAACGTAACTATCTCCCTTACAAGGTTTTTATAATCAATTTGTTTTTCCATTCTACTAAAAATTCTTATTCTTCTGAGAATTGATCCTTTCCGGCCATGCATAACGGACATTCAAAATCTTCCGGCACATCTTCCCATTTTGTTCCTGGTTCAATACCGCCTTCTGGATATCCCTGCTCCTCATCATATTCCCATCCACATAAATCACATACATACTTCATAATTCATTATCTCCTTTCATATATTGGCTCGAAATCACTGATATCGTGTCCACAAAGAGGACATGTATAATCCGGTGGAAGCTCACTTCCTTCATAGACATAATTACAAATCTTACATCTCCAGCCAACAATCTTCTTATCCTGAGGTATCTCTTTCTTCTTTGGTTTTACGCGATTCTGATAATCAGCGTAAGTAAGTGGTTCGTTCTCATTCAACAACTTCGCATCTGTCACTTCTGCAATAAACAATGTGTGTGTGCCAAGATCCTGCTGTTCTAAAACCTTCCCGCTAATAACAGCACATGTCTGATATCCCAAATATGGTATATCGTTATGATCAAGCGGCAACGAAAGATCTTTCATCTTATCCACATCTCTTCCTGACTGAAAACCAAAATGCTTAATTGTCTCAAAAGAACAATTCACATCCAGCAGACTCAATGCAAATATACCACTCTCTTTAATTAAATCACAAGTATAATTACTATTCAAAACGGATATTGCAATTCGAATTGGATTGTTCGCTACTTGCATACAAGTGTTTGTAATACAGCCATTCACTTTCTCACCAGAACGAGTAGACAACATAAACACTCCATACGACAGATTATAAAGTGCCTTTTTTTCCATTTGACATACCTCCTTTGTTCATTATAGTAATAATTACTATTATTATCAACTTTAATATAACTCACTTTTATAGTATTGTCAACTGCGAATTTTTTTACTCCTATGAAGGATCAGAAAAGTGAATTAATACTTTCAGTTTACTGCCACCATATTTACTAAACTCTTCAAACGCTCTGTCTGCTTCATCCAATTCATATTCTGATTTCTTCTTCACATCTGTCGAATCTGGATTCATTACAATCTTTTCCAGATCAATTTCTCCACCTTTTACTAAATCAATCAGTTCTGTAAAATCTGCTTTCAACGCATTTCTTGATCCGAATATATTTAACTCCTTTTTCTGGATTAATGTAAAATTGAAATCCAGATTTTTCTTGCCTACTCCAATCAGAACTATACGTCCGCCATAGGCTGCCGCATCAATACAATTCTGGAATGTAGACGGAAGTCCGACAGCTTCAATACAAACATCAAATCCATGATGCTCCCCTGTAATTTCATTTACACGGTTCATAAACTCTTCCTCGCTGTCATTCTTTATCATACCGGCAAGTCCAAATGTTTCATATGCATATTGAAGTTTCTCTTCGGCAACATCTACAATGTATACTTCTCCACCTTTTGCTTTTGCGGCAATTGCAGCAAGAACACCGATTGTTCCTGCACCGATGACAAGCACTTTATCGCCTTTTTTAACATCTGCTCTTGATACCCCATGATAACTGATACAAAATGGTTCAATCAGTGCAAGCTGTTTTGGATTCAATCCTTTTCCATCATAAATCCGCTCAATCGGCATTGTGATATACTCGGAAAATGCTCCGTCTCTCTGTGCCCCCATTGTTTCATTGGATTCACAGCAATTTACCAGTCCTCTCTCACAAGAGTAACATTTCTGGCAATTGAAATATGGATTGCAGGTTACGATCATTCCCGGCTTTAATCCTCTGTCATTTTCACCGATTTCTACAATCTGTGCAGAAAACTCGTGTCCCGGTATTCTCGGGTAGCTTGCATATGCGAAAGTTCCGCGATATGTACCCAAATCACTTCCACAAATTCCACCATATAATAATTTTAATAATGCCTCTCCCTCTTTTACTTTCTGCATTTCAGTTTCTGTAACTGCAACCTTTCCCGGTTCAGAAATTATAATTGTTCTCATGTTTTTTTCCTCTCAATACATTCTTTTATTTAACGTTCTCTATCAACATATTTTTCATTCCATATAACTGCGGTTTTCATTGGTGCACCTTTTGCATAAATTTTATTTTCATATGCATCAATCGGATCCTCTGTAAATTCATCTTTGTCTATCAATTCAACGATTTCATCATAGCAGCTGTTTTGAAGTATCTGAATAGCCTCCTCCATATGATCCTGACGGAAATTTATGGAGCCGAATATCACCTGATTTTTAAATCCAAACGGCATTGTATCGACTGTAATTTCCGGTCCCAATGAGAAAGAATTATAAATACCATTACAGCCTAGTACACCGTATTGGAATGCAATTTCATGTTCAATTGCTGCTCCGCTGGAACCGATAAATACAGTTGCGGTACCACCCAATTTTTCTTTAATTGCATCTGCAAGTTCTTCTTTTGTATCAAATGCACTTCTGACATAAGATGCCCCTGCCTGTTTTAGCGCAAATGCGACTTTTGGACTGTTTTCTTCGCTTCTTGCCACGAAAACAATCTTCGCCTCCGGATATTTCTGACGAATCAAATCTCCGATAAACATACCTGTTGTTCCAAGCCCGAAAATACATACTCTGTCAAAGGTTTCCTTCTTCGCAATTTTTCTTGCCTCTTCTTCGCTGCATTTATATTGAGCCATTTTCACTCTGAAATTCTGAGCCTCTCCTATATCTTCCATTCGTTCTCTCTGGAAAATCATACAGGCATATGGGTCACTGAATACCAGCTTCTTACATAGATTAAGAGAGATTTTTCCATCCTTCACATAACCATCCGGGATTTTCAATAGCATGTCGGGATTGTAATAATTTTTATCTGAAAACAAACCATCAGCCTGATCACATCCATATTCAAAATACGTTTCTTCTTCTGTATATCTGGTTGGATCATAGCTATTTCCGCCACGGATCAACACGATTGCAAAACGCTCTTGTGACGGTACCCATACAACGCCCTCATGACCATTGATCAATCTGTTACAGCCTTCCGGAAATTTAGGTTTTAATTTTCCTTCTCGCCCCATATTCATCAATGTGTAATCTGTTCCGCAAAATCCAACCAGAACACTCTCTGCAATCACACCTTCTTTTTCTTCCTCTCCTCTTAATCGTCTTCTTGGGATATTATTAATTTCAACATCTCCATATACCAATGGATTCTCTTCGCTATTCTGAAAATATGTTCCTTTTACAATCATCTTATTTCTCCTACTCAACCATGTTAATTATTTTTTCCGGAACTTCTAATTCTGGAAAACCATAAAATCCTTTTGCATTTTCTCCTAAGATTTTTTTCTTTTCTTCATCCGATAAAGCAGTCGATTTTTCTATAAAATCTTTACTCATCCCATAAGTTATAGCAGTCATTGTACGCGGGTAATCACTTCCCCACATCAATTTTTCAACTCCGCAAATTTCTATCGCCTTGCGTATCGCCTTGACAGCAGATGGATATGGATAAAATTCTTTGTGAAATAGCCATGTAATTCCGCCACTTTCAATATAAACATTTTTATGCTTTGCCAATGCAATCTGCTTCTCCCAGCCTTCTACCGTAACCATTCCAAAATGTCCGATAGCAATCCGCAGATTCGGATGCATCTCAATCAATTTTTCCATATCACCTACTTGAAGCTCTCCATCCGCCATATCGATTGAAATAAATTTATTCAGCTTGTCTGCTTTTTCAAAAATATCTTTATGATGTAACAAGTTTTGATCTTTTAATCTGCCTGCACAAATTTTAATTCCATCAAACTGTTCTATCCATTTATCGTCTATTTCTTTTTCTTCATACAGACAACAAATTTTTATTCTTTCCGGATATTTCTTTCTACATTCTAATAAATATGCATCCTGATTACCATCGATATACTCTTGCGTCACCACGCATCCACTGACTCTCGCATAATCCATATTTGCAATCAGCATTTCTACTGTATTACTTCCATCCAGCATATAGGGTGGCATCATTTGACGTATCGCTCCGCCAAAATCACTTTTTCCTCCGCTTAATGCAAAGACTGGTTTTCCATTTACACATCCCGATTGTTTTTTCCAGAGATGTAAATGTGCATCAATAATCATCGTCATCCTCCTTTTTGTTTTTTCTATCTTGTCCTTGATTTCATTATAAAATCTATAGTACGATAATAATATTGGAACAGCAGACAAAATATACATATTCATGTCCGATTAGCGTACTTTTTAAAAAAGGAGTCTACAGTATGAAAAATGATAACTTATATATTACATTTTCGATAGGTGATTATCAGATCAATATATTGAAATTTACATATGAATGCCAGACGTGGAATACACCTTCACATGCACATAGCTCGAACAGCTATGAGATTCATTATATTCCAAAAGGTAAGGGAATATTGATCAGCAATCAATGTTCCTATGAATTATATCCAAATATACTCTATACAACCGGCCCTCATATTGAACATCAACAATATTCCGACTCAGATGATCCGACATATGAGTATTGTATTTATTTAAGAATTGAAAAAGCACACGACACAAAAAAGAACTCTTCCGAAAACGCTATTATAGAACCATTTTTACATTATCCGTTCTGGTACGGAAAAGACTGTGCAAAGCTTCAAACTACCCTTGAAGCAATTTATCAGGAGTTTTCCGCTCCCGGCTCCGCCGCCACTATCATGTTGCGTGCTCTTTTTATGCAGTTCCTGGTTAAAATACTGCGAAACTACGAACCGGCTTCAAATGCTGCTATCACATATATTCCGATTCCTTTGGTGAAAGCTTATATCCTCATTGAAGATAGCTTTTTACTGGAATACGATACGATTACATTAAATGAATTATCACGTCGTTTAGGATTAAGCACCAGACAGACCAGTCGGATTCTCTTTAATCGATATGGACAAAACTTTCTCCAAAAAAGGACAGAAGCCAGAATGGCTGCAGCTGTTACATTTTTAAAGGAAGGTAAGCTTTCAATTTCTGAAATATCCGACCGGTTGGGCTATTCTTATCCGAACCATTTTCATACCGCTTTTAAAAATTATTATAAAATGACAGTTTCTGAGTATAAACAAAACATTTTACAAATTTAAACAGGGAGATGATTCGAGTACCCCGAATCATCTCCCTGTTATTTATTCTGTCTCATAAAATACTTTTTTATCTAACGCTTTATTCTGATGTGCAACAATTGTTGTACATACTGCATCACCAGTGATATTAACAGCTGTTCTTGTCATATCCAGAATACGGTCGATACCCATGATCAGACCAATTGCCTCTACCGGAAGTCCGACAGAATTAAATACCATTGTCAGTGTAACCAGACCAACGCTTGGTACTCCGGCTGTTCCGACAGATGCAAGTGTTGCTGTTCCGATTACTGTAATATAATCTGCCATGCTCAAATGGATTCCAAATGCCTGTGCCGCAAACACAACTGCAACTCCCTGCATGATGGATGTACCATCCATATTGATGGTTGCTCCAAGTGGAATCGTAAATGAAGAAATCTTCTTAGAAACTCCGACCTTCTTAGAAAGTGTATCGATAGAAAGTGGAATGGTTGCATTTGATGTCGCTGTAGAGAACGCAAATGCCATAACCGGGAAGAATTTCTTGATAAAACGGATTGGGTTCAATCCTGTAAAAATCTTCAAAAGGATCTGATATACTCCAAGGCACTGAATTGCAAGTGCTAAAAGTACTGCAAGCATATATTTTGCAAGTGGAATAAATGCACTAAATCCAATATTTGCAAATGTTCTGCTAATCAGACAGAATACACCGATTGGTGCCAGACTCATGATCATCATTGTCATTTCCATCATGATATCATTAAACTGACTGAAGAAGTTTGCAACTGTCTCTGCACGTTCTCCCATTTTTGCAAGAATAACACCAATGATCAGTGCAAAAACGATAACCTGAAGCATTGTTCCGCTTGCCAGTGAATTGATCGGATTATCCGGAATAATATTTAATATTGTATCCGTCAGTGAAGTTGCTTCCATTGTCTCGACAGTAGAAGCACTTGTCTGGATCGCACTCATGTCAAGCCCAATACCAGGATTAATCAAATTACCAACTGACAATGCTACTGTTACAGCAAGTGCTGTTGTGGCAAGATAAAAAATCAAAGTTCTGACACCGACTGTTCCAAGCTTCTTTGTGTCTCCGATGGCCATACTTCCACACACAAGAGAACAAAATACAAGTGGTACAACAAGCATTTTCATCAGACGGATAAATCCCTGCCCGACTACATAAAGCACACCTTCTACAATAATATCATGTTTAATCTTGCTGTCAGGAATCAGATAACAAAGTACAATTCCAAAAATAGCACCTAAAAGCAAAGCTATGAAGATCTTCGTCGTCAGTCCGATCTTTTTCTCTTTCTTTTTTTCTTTCACATTCTTGTTTTTCATCCTATTTCTCCGTTCTTTCATTCATATATTCTTCTAATGACTCTTTCCAATCCGGCATATCATACATATCGATAATACGGAGAATAAAATTATCCAATACCGCATATGGTGGTCTTACCGCTGAAAGATCCGACTGTTCTGTCGGAACCGCCTTTAATTCAATTTCCTTTCCTGACAACCTAAGGATTTCCTGTGCAAATTCATGTCGGTTGCAGACTCCGCTACAAGTTACATGGTAAGTACCATATTCATTTGTATTAATTAAATACAGTATCATTCTTGCAAGATCTTTTGCGCTTGTCGGAGAACCAAACTGGTCTGCTGCTACAGAAAGGGCATTTCCCTTTTCTGCCGCTTCCAATACCTGATTCACGAAATTCTGTCCTACTTTTCCGTAAACCCAGTTGCTACGGATAACAAAATGTTTGTGTGTAAATTCCTTTACATAGTTTTCTCCTGCTCTTTTAGAGGATCCATAAACAGTCAACGGATTTGTATCATCAAATTCTGTATATGGCTTCTTACTCTTTCCGTCAAATACATCATCTGTCGAAAGCTGAACAATCTTCGCACCATTTTTTCTTGCAACAATACTTAAATTTCTCGCTCCAAGTGCATTCACCCGATAAGCAAGCTCCGGTTCTTCTTCACACAACTGTGTATCTGTAACACCGGTACAGTTGATAATCACATCCGGACGGTTTACAATACCAAAATTGAGCACTTCTTCTGTATCTGTAATGTCCAGTTCGTCTTTATCTGTATTCAATACTTCAATCTCTAATGGGTCGAGGACCTCATTCAACGCATGTCCGATCTGTCCGTTCGATCCTGCTATCCATACTTTAATCATCTCTCATCCTCCTTAAATTTAGAAATTCCAATTCTTATTTTATCATATCAATTTTCTTAAGAAAACCCTAAAACTACCTGTCAATTCATTTTATTTTTTCCAAAATATTCCTGCAATGTATGGAGCAGCTCATCCACAACAATTGGTTTTGATAAAAAACCATCCATTCCTGATTCCAATGCATTTTTCCGATCTTCATCAAATGCATTTGCTGTCATAGCAAGAATTGGTATGCCTGCCAGCTTTGGTTCGTTAAGTTTTCGGATACGTTTCGTTGCCTCATATCCGTTCATTATCGGCATCTGCACATCCATCAATATCAAATCATAATCTCCCGGTGTTGAGATTTTGATTTTCTCTACGGCTTCAACTCCATTTCCTGCTGTATCCACTTGAATTCCATACTCATTAAGAATTGTCATCGCAATTTCACTATTTAATTCATTATCTTCCACAAGTAATACTCTCTTGCCTTTGAAGGCCTTATCTGCAACAGGGAAAATTTCATTCTCCTCGGCCTGTTTCTGTCCAATCGCAGTCATTAAAGTATTACGTAAATCTGACATAAACATAGGCTTCGAACAAAACGCTGTTACTCCTGCTGCCTTTGCTTCTACTTCAATATCAGACCAATCATAAGCAGTTAGAATAATAATCGGTGTGTCATCACCAAGACTGCGAATCTGACGAGTCACTTCTATACCATTCATATCCGGCAAACGCCAGTCGATGATATATGCATGGAAAGCATCCCCAAGTTCTATTGATTGTTGTGCACGAAGAACAGCCTCTTTACCGGAAAGTGTCCATTCTGAACGCATTCCTACTTTCACCAGCATCTTAGTCACACTGTCACAAGTATTAAAATCATCATCTACAACCAACGCTTTGAGACCTTCCAGTTCTGCAATCTTTTCTACGTGATGCTGCTCAGACTGAATACCAAGCTCTATTCGAACAATAAATTCTGTACCTTTTCCTTGCTCTGTCCTAACTTCGATCGTACCACCCATCATATTCACAATATTTTTTGTAATAGCCATGCCAAGCCCCGTGCCCTGCGTCTTGCTGACTGTAGACGTCCGTTCACGTTCAAATGGGTCAAAAATTTTCTGTGCAAACTCCTGACTCATACCGATTCCAGTATCCTTTACCCGGATTTCATAGCATCCACTTCCTTTTTTGTACATGGAAGCTGTCTAAGTCGGACAGAAACTGTTCCACCTGCCGGAGTAAATTTAATTGCATTCGATAAAAGATTTAGCAGCACCTGACTAAGTCGTGTCTTATCACAATAAACATCCTCATCGGTAATATCTATGGCATCCATATAAAGTTCCAATTGCTTAGCATGAATCTGTCCGCTTACAATGGTCTTCAGATCATGCAGAACCTCCGGAAGACTAACCTCCGTCTCTTCTAAATGGATCTTACCACTCTCAATACGACTCATATCTAATACATCGTTGATAAGTGAAAGTAAATGTTTACTTGAAGAAAGAATTTTACTCAAATAATCTCTGACTTTCTCCTGATTATTAATATTACTTACAGCCAATGTTGCAAAACCTATAATTGCATTCATTGGTGTACGAATATCATGCGACATATTGGAAAGGAACATACTCTTTGCCTTATTAGCTGTTTCAGCAGCATGTACGGCTTCAGAAAGTGCATGATTCATTTGTTTATCAGCAGTTCTGTCTGACATAACTAAAATATATTTTTTCTTTTTCTCCACCTCACTGCCCATGGCAACAATATGAAACCAGCGATGTTCTTTTGTTTTCTGGTAGACATACTCAAACTCCCACTCGCGCTGTTCTCTGACCATCAATTCTTCCAGAAAATTTTTGTTACGATTTGCAGAGTTCTTTGGATGTAGTTTTCCAAGAACATGAATATCCTGCTTGATCTGTTCTACCGTGATACCTAGTAGTTTCTCAACATTTGGACTGACATAATCCACTTTTGATGTCTTTGCATCCAACATTAAAAAGACATCATCCACATTCATTGACAGCTTCTGGAATAATTCGTCTCGATATAAAATTTCAGTATTCTTTTTCTTCAGACTTACTTTATTTTTTCGAAGAATAACTACAATAATATATCCTGCAATACTAAGTACTACAATACCGACAAGTATCATCGTAGTAAACTGTAATATATTCATACTTGCGTTAACTACATTAACCGGTACCATCCCAAGTACTGACCAATCCTGGATCTTTGATTTTTCATAGATCAGATAATATTTTGTTCCGTCCAGTTTTATAAGCGTAGAACCACTTTGTCCCTGTTCTAATTTCTTTGTGAGTGCGAGAATCTCTTTTTCAGACAAATTCGAACGTTCTCCCAAAACACCAAAGAAATTATAGACTGATTCCAGTTTCTCCGAAGAATGATCGATCACAACACGGCCATCGGAATGGATAACATAATTGCTCGCCTGTCCATGAAACGAAGAAATGTCCAGTATTTTTACAATATCTGAATTTTCGTAAGCAATCGCTATCGCATCATATTCGAATCCCTCATAGTATCCGCGAGGTACAGGGCTGGCAAAAACCAGCAATTGTGATTTTCCCGGAAGTACCGCATTCATTATGATATCATTTCCTTGAATAATCTCATCTGCAATTGTCCCTTGCAAACCAAGATAACCTGTCTCTCCTGTTACTGTCTTGTAATTACCATCGATAGACAGAAAATAGAAATCTGAAAACTCTGTTTCTTCCTGTGCTCTATTTATATAATCCACAATTTCATTTTCACTTGAAATGTTTTGTAAGTATTCACTCAACATATGAAGATAGGTCAAATTCTTATTTGACATCTCCGTTAATGCATTATTTGACTGATGTAAAATCTCTGTCAAATGAGAAACGCTTTCTTGATAAACAACCTTTGAAACAAATCTATAATATTGAATACCTGCCAAAATGATACAGATAAGTAAAACAATAATAGCTACGATTTCTGAACGTTTCCTTATAAATTTTTTTCTCTTTCTCGTGTTATGATTTTTAGCATTCATTTTCTTACCTCAAAGTAATATAGTCTTCAGGTTCTGCTAAAACCACATCACCTTCTAAAACATAATTAATCCATGTATCTTTCACTACTGTATCTTCAGCCTCAAATGTATTGTCTTTATCAGCAAGAAGAGGCTCCATATGTCGTGGTATTGCCAGGCAAGTTACTGTAAAGCTATCATCATCCTGAATCTTTTTCCCGTCCTTTTTTACTTCAGACAGTGTGTATCCATCCTCATTTTCTTTGATTTCCATAGAAATACCGCTAACTACAGGAAGCGAACCCTGATTAAATGGAACTAAACCACCTTCGTAACCCTCCACAAAAGATTTCACCAGTTCTTTCAGTTCGGCTCCGCTCATTTCCTTCTTGTAAGCAGCAAGACCATTCGGCATGATCATGTCGCCTGTCATTTTTTCTGTATAATCAGCCTTCAATACACTGCCGGTAAAACTATTTCCTGTTGCAATCAACACATCTGTCCCATAAATATCCCGTAATGTATTTGCCATAACAGAATAGGATTCATTTCCACCTTCTGAATGGAAATAATTACTGTATGACTTCGACGAACTTAACACAACATCCTCCGAAACATTTTCATCATCTAAAAGCTGAGCATCAAATGCCTGATACGCCTGTTCTGCATCATAATTTCCAGAAATCATCTTCGAAACCACGTCTTTGGAAATTGCAAAAAAATCGTTCGACGCAATACGGATATACATATGATTTTCTTCAATCACAGGCTTGACATCCTGCATATATTCAGTAAGTTTAAGAGTCACATTCTGACTATAGTTCAACAAATCCTGCCCTTCAGAAATAATTTTATTCTGACCTTCATCAGAAAGCATTACATTTAACACTTTCATTGCTTTTTCCTTGCGTGCTTCATCCTGTTCAAGATCACGATTCAATGCAACCTGGAAATATGGTGTAGTCATCAGCCACTTTTCTCCATTCTCCTCAAAGAATGGTAAGAATCCAGTATTAATTCCCTGATCTTGAAACATTTTCACACCGGCAGAACTGCCAAAGTACATAGCAACTTCACCATTTTGAAACATATCGATCACATCATCATACGTCATATTTAAATCATCCGGTCCCAAGTTGGTATCCTGAATAAACTGATTCATACGTTCAAATGCCTTTGGCCAGACAACATCGTCCAATCCCACTTTTTCTGTATTGGCAGGATCACTATAGGCTGTACGCCACTTACGGCCTTCTGCAGAAGTAAGATCTGCTGCTGAAAGTCCCTGCAAAGTCTCCATACAAGTGTAATCATAAAAATAGTCTGCTGTAAATCCGCGGATTCCTTTTTCCTTAAATGCCTGACATGCAAAAACAAAGCTGTCGTAATCTGTAGGCAGTGGAATACCATACTTTTCAAACAGGTCTTTATTCACTACAAATCCATGAGCATCTGCACATACCGGCAGCCAGTTTACACTACCATCTTCATTCATAAAATTGTTAAGATATGTATTATAGACAGCACCTGCCTCATTCGTTGTTGAAAGATCCATCAAACTGTCTTTTAACGGACTTGCATCATGAAGTGAAAATCTGCAACAGGTAATAATATCCGGCAGCCCACCATTTTCATCAAGAAACTTATAAAAATCCAAATCGTTATTTCCAACTACAAATTCGATGTTAATATCCGGAAGCTGCTCTTGAATATATGGTGCATATTTATCATATAAACTCGTACTCCATAAATATACCGTGAGCGTCTCTTTGTCTTCTTTTTCTGTACTTTTGTCTCCACATCCTGTCATAAGAAGGACACCCATTACAAGTACCATAAGCACGGAAATTATTCTGTTTCGTTTTTCTTTTTTCATAAATAATCCTTTCATTTTTTCTCAAATCCATAGACCCATTTTCCCCGTAAAAATAAAAACAGGAAAATAGCGGAACTAATACCCCATGTCAACGGGTAAGCCCAAAATATTACTCTGATATCCGGAATAATACGAACCGTTACAGCAATGTAACTTACACGGAACAAACACCAGACACAAAACATAACGATCATCGGTACTGCTGCATTTCCTGAACCTCGAAGCACTGCCGCAATGCAGTGGGAAAATGCTAATAGAAAATAAAATAATGCAATAGTTCTAGATTGCATTACTCCATAATGTACCACATTCGGATCTCTGTTAAATGCTGCGATCAATACCGGTGCTGCTGTGTAAATGATGACTCCTATCAACTCTGCAATGGAAATCGAACAGAGAATCCCAAATCTTGCACCTTTTTTTGCACGTTCATATTGCTTTGCACCAAGATTCTGGCTGACAAAAGTTGTCAACGCCATAGTAAAACAGGTTACCGGCAAGAATGCAAATCCCTCTACTTTGGAATAAGAACCACATCCTGCCATCGCCATTTTTCCAAATGCGTTGATATTAGATTGTACAAAAACATTTGCAATCGCAATGACTGAATTCTGAAAACCAGAAGGTACACCATTCTGAATAATCTGCTGTAACATACGTTTATCAAAACGAACCTGCCGCAATTCCAAGCGATATTCTGCCTTCACACGCATCAGGTGGACCATACAGAAAATTGCACTGGCAAACTGGGATATCACCGTAGCCAATGCCGCTGAACCAACTCCCATACCAAGACCTGCAATAAAAAATATATCCAGCACGACATTAATACAGGATGAAATGATCAAATAAATCAACGGATGACGTCCATCCCCTACTGATTGCAAGATTCCTACAAAAATATTATACATAACAACACCGACAGATCCGGCAAAATATGTCCGGAAATACACTATCGATTCCGGCAATACATCTGCAGGCGTTCCCATCAGCACCAATATCTTCGGTGCTAATACCATCCCTGCAACCATCAATATTAAACCAGACACCAGCCCCAAAGCCACTGTTGTATGAATTGATTTCTGCAGAGAGTCTTTCTTCTTCGCCCCATAATACCTGGCAATAACAACACCTGCTCCCATGGCTATTCCATTAATAAATCCCACCATAAGAAAAATCAAATTTCCCGAAGAGCTGACTGCTGCCAGCGCATTACTGCCAAGAAAATTCCCCACAATCAGTGAATCAGCTGTATTGTATAACTGTTGAAATAAATTTCCAAGAAACAATGGGATTGCAAATAAAATGATTTTTTTGGAGATGCTTCCCTCCGTCATCCTCGTTTTACTCTCTCCACCCATAAAACCACCCCTCATTTTCATTAAAATTTTACGCAGATAACCGAAGACCGGCTATCTGCTGATTTTATCCCTCGAAACTATTCAAGTCGAGCAGCCGCGAGACTTGGCGCGTGATTCTGGTCAGCGTAAGCTGACACATTCTTTACAGAATCACTGCGCATCCTCGCGGAGCGTTTATCGCTCAAGCGACATTGCCATTCTACGATATGTATGGCGTTTTCCTCGTATAGCCACACTGTACGCTGTAATATTTTCCGGCAATGCCATCCCCATATATCCACTGTCTCCAATATGATGAATATCTGCACCTGCCATCTTGCACATAAGTGCAATCTGACGGATTGTAGCTTCATCCGCACCTTCCTGAGATGTTCCAATGGTTGTCATCGCCAAAGCACCTTTTTCATGTGCTTTCTTGATAAGCTTTCGTGCATATTCCATTGTAATCCCCGGAACTGTTCCCGGTGCCGGAAGTAATATCACATCTGCACCTGCATCAACAAATGCCTCTACATCTTTTTTTGTTAAAATCTTTTCTCCAGCCTCTGAAATAATTCCAGATGCATGCATCTTACCTGCTGTAAGAATCACTCTGTCACCAACTGCTTCTTTCAATTTTGAAAGTGCCTGTATGATTGCTTCGTTATCTACTCCTACTCCCGGATTTCCCGTCAGAACAATCATGTCTACTCCCATATCTGCAGCCTTTGTTGCATTTTCCACCGTAGCCTGACGTCCTGTTGTAAGATTCCAGACGGATTCTTCTTCTCCTTCTTTTATCACCGCCGGTTCCAAATTAATTGCAACCATTCTTCCTGTCAGACGTTTCACCTCGCGGATTGTATCTTCCGGTGCCACCTGCGGCAGTCCCTGAATCATTGGATTATTCACATCAAAAATATTTAGCATAATCAAATCGGTTCCAAGAGATGCTACAAATTCTGCGTTGGTAATATTAACTAACATCGGGGTTACTGTTCCTATCGTCTCCGCTGCCAGCACTCTACCTTCACTCTCAGCAATAGCTGTCAAAAGCTCCGACTTACTGTATCGTGACAATTCACTTGCTGTAGTATCTATAAGTCTTTTTGGCATAGTTCTTCTCTCCTTTACACAGTATTCTGTTTGTAAATATTATAAGTCTCGTTCATACGTCTACTGCATATTATAATCGTAAAAAGGAATATTAGCAATTAATTTTAGATAGAACAAAAGGCAACGATTTTTTTCGTTGCCCGAGTGATTCATTAATGTGACAGACTATTAATTATTCTTCCACACATCGACTGATAATTTATACAGTAACTTGATTGTTTTCCGCTTCTTCGTAATATCTATCAGCTATATATTCCGCTGATTCTGCCCATAAGCCATTCTCTGTTTCTTGTAACGTCTTATACGTTTCGGATTTATAAAATTTCAATGCTGCTTCCTCAAAACTAATATGAAAATGCTGTTGTAACAATTTTAACACATCCCTGATTTGTATGCACACATTCATAGTGATATCTTTTCATTAAAACTATATATCATTTCTGGCATAAGAATTCCTCCTTACCAACTGTAAACACTGCAATGCTTTTTCCGTGTGAAAGGACACCTGATTGTTCACCTTATTATACCGCAACCTTTCTACAGCTTCCGATGCTGTTAAAATATTTGCTATATATAATTGAACTGTTTCCATTGTATTATCATCAGCAACCGGTCCAATCACTACATCATAATCATGCTGTAATCCGCCTTTACTTCTATTTTCTTTAATAAATTCCAGCCATTCTTCACTCAAAGCATCGAATCTTTTCACATTTAATACTGAATTTTCCTCAAAGAAGTATTCATACACAAAATACTTCTTTTCTTATATGCTTATTATAAACAACTTCTCTATAAATACGCAATGAGATTTTTTCGACAAATCCTGTTACTTATTTTTCAGCTTTTCCGTAATTTTTATTACAACTTGATATTTAACTTCTGCAATACCCCCATTGCTTCTTCACTTACACTTTCGAATCCCTTATTCGGTCTTCCAAGAAAATATCCTTGTCCATAATGGACTCCTAATCTGTGCAGACACTCTAATTCTGCATCTGTTTCTATTCCTTCTGCGATTAAAGTTATTCCTGTTTCATTACAATACTGCAATAGAAATTTCATCATAAGCTCTTTCTTCTTATCTTTATGAATATCTCTGACCAACTCTATATCGGCTTTTAAATAGTTTGGTGACGTATTTACTACACGATTCAGACCAGAGTATCCAGCCCCCACATCATCCAGAGCTATTTCATATCCCTGATTTGCATAATGATTCATAATTTGTTGTAAAATCTGATAGTTTTCTATATCCGAACGTTCTGTTATCTCAAATACAATATCGCTTGCCGGAACTCCTGCCTTCGCTGCCTTACGATTTGTAAATCCTTGTATAAAAGATTTGTCCTAAATGATATTCCCGTCTACATTAAGAAATATTTTTGCCTTTTCCGGTTTATCTGCAGCTGCTTTTAATGCTTTATTTCTACATAATTTCTCCAATTTCCAGACGCAGCCCATCTGTTCAGCAATCACAAATAAATCAGAAATCATAAGATTCGTGTCCTGTTTATTAATACGACTAAGTGCTTCATATCCCACCCCCTCACCGGTCTGTAGATTTACAATCGGCTGAAATACTGGATATATCGCTTTTCTTTCCAAAATTTTATATAATTCCTCTACTTTTTTTACTTTCATTTTCTCTGCCTCTGTAAATATATTTTGTTGTAACCCAATCAAACCATTATAGAATATCATTGACATTTCATTTTTTAATTAAATTCAAGTAAAATTATTTTGAAATCGAATCGTTATTTAATGCTGCCAATATCTCTTTCCATATAAAAAAACGACCAGCAAAATTATAACTGATCGTTTCTATCTGTATTTCACTCACTACTCTTTTTTCTACAAACTGCAATAATCAAACTAAGACTAACAATTGCAGTCACCCCAAAAACGATTATGCTAGTCATATCGCCAGTCTTCACAATATTAATAATTTTCTGAATACTACCTAGCGTATCAGGTTTTGATGGTTTTGGATTCTGTGGAGCTGGCTTAGCTGGATTATCTGGATTTGTCGGTGAAGCCGGTGGCATCTCCGGTGAAACCCATTCCGCTTTTGGCTCTATAATTACATCATATTCTACATCTCCATTGATTTCAGATGGAATATTTACCAGAAATGGTGCTGATTCAAATTTATCTGTGCCACTCTGCACATTTCCGATTTGCGCAAGAAGATAAATTCCTTCATCTAAATTTCCAAAACTTGTACGTCCCAACACATCCGTTTCTTGTGTTAAACCTGAAATATTATTTTTCTTCACATATTCAAATAAATGTTTTGCTTGTTTCTCTCTTTCTTCTGCACCGTTGCCTTCTAATGACACACCGGCATTCTCAAAATCACTTGCCCAAATGAGTCCATTATTTTTCACATATTGAATCGGAAATATCGAAAACCTTGCTCCAGAAAGAATTACTTCTTTATCCGTATTATCTCTTCCTTTATAAATGATTTGAATACTTCCTTTTCGAGTTCCTGCCTCGACATGAATCGTCGAAACTTCTATAAAACTGCCGACAAGAAGAAATGTGACAATTAAAATAACGTGAATATTTTTTATCTTCCTTATCACCCTGCTTTCCTCCTCTTCCTATCCCTTATGCAATAAATCACCGCTAAAATCAGACCTATAAAAATAACTATGATGGTTACAATCAATACTTTTGCAGTAAAGGATAACTCCGGTTTTACGTTTGTATCCGGCTCTTGCTTCGTTGCCTCTTCATATGGTATTCGCTGTCCGCGAACTAAAAGTCTGTGTGTATTGATTGCATATGGAGTACAGGTGACAAGTGTAGCATAATCCTTGCCTGATTCAATAGATAACCCATCTGTATCTTCCGGCAAAACAGTTAATATCTGATCTATTTGATATGCCAATGTTTCATCTAAAACTTTAATATAAAAAATGTCCCCGATTTTCAGTTTATCCATATTTGTAAATAGTGTTTTTGTCGGCAGCCCTCTGTGTCCGGTCAGAACTGTGTGGGTACTCTCTCCACCAACCGGAAGGGACGTTCCCCAGAAATGTCCGACACCTGCCTGCAAAACAGATTCACTTGTTCCGTGATAAATTGGAAGTTCTATATTAATCTTAGGAATACGGATATATCCCATCATTCCAGAACCGTCTACATTTAACAAGCTCTCATAACGAGCATCTATTTCCGTATCTTCTTGTGAAAATGGGTCAATTAAATCGATATTTCCTAGCATTTCCTGATTGTATGCTCTCGCATCCTCCATCATCTGTTCTTTTTCTGCTTTACTTAGCTTTACACTTTCCGCATCATAATAAGATACCACTTTTGAGCCGTTCTTTTCATTCAGGTAACTACTGAACGTTGGATATAACAATACGGAGAATGCAACCAAAAGCACGATCAGACGAATAA
>OHAC01001398.1_pt1 | contig 22281 bp, 18 predicted proteins | sample 1577051 | NCBI WGS metagenome assembly OHAC01 (sample SAMEA3541499, study PRJEB24748) | human gut metagenome | biome: human gut; feature: human-associated habitat; material: faeces | place: China | collected 2012 | reverse complement strand
CAACTCATCTACCGATTTATGTTCTGTTTCACGGATTTCATCAACACTGCGATGAAAAACAATATTGCCTCGATTAATAAATACTGCCTCATCCAGTACACGCTCAATGTCTGAAATCAAATGTGTAGACATTACGACCAGTGCATCTTCAGAATAATTCCGAATGATAGTATTTAAAATATAATCTCTTGCCGCCGGGTCTACACCGCCGATTGGCTCATCCAGAAAATAGATTTCTGCATTCCGGCTCATCGCCAGTATCAGCTGTACTTTTTCTTTATTACCCTTGGATAATGTTTTTAGCCGGTCTTTCTCCCGTAAATTCAACTGTTTTAACATTTCCTCCGCTTTCTTCCGGTCAAAGTCTGCATAAAAATCGTCAAACATTCCTACCAGTGCTTCCACATTCATCCAGTCCGGCAGATAATTTGCATCCGGCAGATAAGAAACGAATGCTTTTGTCTCCGGCCCCGGTTTCAAACCGTTTAACAAAATTTCTCCGGATGTGGGCTGAAGCAGACCATTTGCCAGTTTGATCAATGTGGTCTTTCCGCTTCCATTCGGTCCAAGTAATCCTACGATTCTGCCGCTTTCTAACGTCAGATTCACATCACTCAAAGCCATTACATTTCCATAATCTTTTGTCAGATTCTTACATTCCAGTCTACTGCTCATGACACGCTCCCTCCTTGTCCTCTCGGATCAAATCTATAATTTCCTCTTTTTCAAACCCCATATTTTTCATCTGCTGTAAAAATGTCTGTATGGTTTCCCTTGCTGTCTCACGTTTCATTTTCTGAATTCTCCCTTCATCATCTGTCACAAACCTTCCACTTGTTCTCTGCGAATGAACCAGTCCCATCCGCTCCAGCTCTGCCAGGGCCTTCTGCATTGTATTCGGATTCACCTCCGCCTCACTGGCAAGATCCCGCACCGATGCAAGCTTGCTGCCCGGTGCATAATATCCGGTTGCGATTCTGTTTTGAATAATATCAACCAGCTGAAGATAGATTGATCTGTCATTTACAAAATTCCACGCCATATCCATTCTCCATCCTTTCTTTGTTTCTCTGTGTATCTCTATGCATCGTTTGTATTATTGTACTGTTGTATTACTTGATTAATACAATAATACTTATGAATCATTTTGTCAATATAAAAAAAGAATTTTTATAATATTGCTATACGGTGTTGTCACTTCTGTGCTATGATATCTTTATTCAACAATGTGGTGGGCATTTGCAATCGGATCCCGCCACTTACTTACGAAAACAGTATTTCAGAAATATAGCCAGTACATCGTTTCGTAAATAACTATACCGGAATGACACGTTTAAAAAATTTCAAGAATACATAAAAATAACATGGAGGGTTTACTCTTATGAGATTAGGAACATACAAGGGCATTCATATGACACGCCCAAATACGGAAGTGACCAAACACGAAGTCCTGAACGTTTTAAAAAAGAAACAAAAGGAATATGCCGTTGCCACAAACATTGATGACCGCAGCGCACAGGAAGGCGATCAGGTAATCCTTGATTTTCAAGGCATGTATCATGGACAGGACATCCCGCATGGAAACGGTTCTGATTTTGCACTGACCATCGGTGCCAAAGCTTTTTTACCGGAATTTGATGACGCTCTGATTGGAAAAAATATCGGTGATACCTTTGATATCAATGTTACATTCCCGACAGATTACCGCATCAGCACTATGCAGAACCGCTCCGTTGTATTCCACACAACATTAAAAAAAATCCGTCTGATGGACTATCAGCCGATTGATGATGAGTTTGCAAAGGATTTTTCTGAATATACAACACTGAATGAATGGGAAAATGAAATTTTTTCCCATCTGCAGGCCCGGCGAAAAACTTCGGTACAGGAAAAATTGACCCGGGAAGTAATGGCAAAAATCATTGCCGATTCTGATATCCCGATTGATGATGACATGAAGGAAGAAATAACACAGATTTATTATGATGACTTTCTGGATGAACTGGAAATGAATCAGATTCCACTGGAACTTTACTGCAAGCGTTCCGGTCATACCGAAGATGAAATCTATGCTGACAAAGAGCAGGAAGCTATTAAAACAATTCAGGCACAGAGTGTACTCCATGCCGTTGCTGCTGCAGAAAAAATCAGCATCACGCAGGAAGAACTGAATACGGAACTGAAAAATATTGCACAGGAAGAGGAAGAAGATCCGGAGGAATTCATGGCAACACTGGAAGAGGAAGATGTAGAAAATATAGCCGATCAGCTAACGATGGATAAAACGATGGCCTTCATATTGGACAGCGTAGTTTGGGATGATTAATAGGATGATCGTCATATTTGACAGCGTGATTTAAGTTCATAAAAGGAGAAGAACTCAGATGAGTTCTTCTCCTTTTTTACGTTATGAACACGCTGTCGCTATTCCGCCCATGAGCTGTAAGCAGTACTGCTCTACGTTTTTCCTTTTTATGTTATACACACGCACACGAATCACTAGTTATACGACTTTATGGTCAAGCCATTTTCTTCTGTGGAACCGGATTGTAAACACAATACTCCGCACGGTCCAATCGGTAAACATTCCGATCCACACTGCGATCGGTCCAAATCCCTGTGCCCGGCAAAGATAGATGCACAGGCTCACTCGGAAGATCCACATGGAACAGGTGGACAAAATCATGGAAAATTTGACATCTCCGGCTGCACGCAGTCCATACGGCGGGATAAATGCCGGAACCCAGACGATTGGTTTTACAATCGTGATTACCGTCATCATATAAAAACACATATCCGCACTGGCTGGTTCCATACCTGCGATCATTGTAATCGGCTTCGTCAATCCCCAGATGATGAGACAGCAGATGATAACAACCACCTCGGACAATACGGCAAGTTTCTTGATATAATACACGGCCTGTTCTTTTTCACCGGCACCGATACACTGACCGACAATGGTCATCAGACCAATTCCAATACCAATTGCTGCAATACCGTTTAAATTCTCTAATATGATCGTCATGGCCTGTGCTGCAATGGCGGTAGTTCCAAGGGTGGACACTGTGGACTGGATTGCCAGTTTACCAAACTGGAACATACCATTTTCAATACCGGACGGGATTCCGACAGAAAGAATGATCAAAATCAGTTTCATATCCGGACGGATACTAAAATAATCACGGATCACAATCTCCTGCTTCGGCACACGCTGACGGCAGATCATAATGATGGACATCAGAATCCGGGAAGCAAGTGTGGAAATTGCCGCACCGGCTACCCCCATATGGAATCCAAAGATCAAAACCGCATTTCCGGCAATATTTACCAGATTACATAATGCAGAAATCGTCATCGGCAGCCTGGAATTTCCCTCAGCCCGGAAAAATGCCGCATTCGCATCAAACAGACCGATAAACGGGAACGACAGAGCTGTGATCAGAAAATAAATCTGGGAATTATCCATAACATCCTGTTCCACATTACCGAAAATCAGCCGCAGCAACGGATGACGAAAGGCTATACATACTACCATTAATCCAATGGAAATGACCAACATTGACAGCAATACCTGACGGGCTGCCTTATTGCAGGCCTTCACATCTTTTCTGCCCAGATACTGTGAACAGATGATGGCACCTCCGGCTGTCAGTGCGGTGAACACCTGAATGACCAGCACATTAATGGAATCCACCAGAGAAACCGCAGAAATAGCTGCACTTCCAACGTTGCTGACCATCATACTGTCCACAGTACCCATCAGAGAATTCAACAACTGTTCCACCATCAGAGGTATCAGCAATACCTTCAGATCGTGATTGGAAAAGAGCAGCTTACCCGCATCTATCTTCTGTTTTTTTGTTCTCAACTCAATCTCACCTTTGCTCCTTCCTCCGGCAGAAAACTGTCAAAAATAAACATATCAAATGTACCGCGGGCAGCTTCCAGCTCGGCCTGACTCTTTATCGTCCATGCCGCGGTTTTTACTTTAAATAATTTTCGGCACATCCGAAATCCCCGAATATGTCGGTCTTTGTGATTATACGATATAAAATCCGGTTTTGCACAGAAATTCAACAGCAGATTTGTCAGGAAAAAACGCACAATCTTCGGCATCTTATCCTCGCTGTGAAAGAAATCCATCGACAATTGTCCCCGCAGTACCTTTGGATTATGTCTGCGATACCAGACCAGTGCCAGCGGATTAAAGCATTCCATACAGTAAACACCGCTGTATTGAGATAACATCTCTGCGGCAGCTTCCGTAGTCGCCTTGTAATCATAACCCACTTTGATCTCAACCACAAGCGGTGTTCTGCCCGCAATCAGATCCAGCACAGCAGAAAAAAGCGGTATCTTTTCGGTACTGTCTTTCAAAGAATACTGCTCTAATTCTGCATATGTTAATTCTGTTAATTTCTTATGTATGCCGCACATACGCTTCAGGTCAAAATCGTGGAAAACCACAAGTTTTCCATCTTTGGTAAGCTGCACGTCCAGCTCAATGCCAAAACCTTGATCTATCGCTTTTCGAAATGCTGCCAGACTGTTTTCCGGTGCTTCTGAATGATTATCAAAAAGACCACGATGAGCGATCATTGTATGATCAAAAGCTGCAAAAGACCGTGTTTTTTCTGTTTCCGGTCGAAGCATATATAGACTTAAGCCCAGTAAGCCAAACAGGATTGCGGCAGCAACAAAAAGCCATACCAGTATCATTTCTGTATTTTCCTCCGCATCTGTACATTTCAAGAATGCCCAGGCATTTTTGCTGCGAGATGCACGTCATGCAATGCATGCAAAGCTGGCTATAACTCCAGCCAGCTTATGTTCTTTCACTTGCTCAGACAAATGGCATCTCTTATCTTTTCTTTTCTATGCCTGCACCTTGTTTAAGAAATGCTCCCATTCCACGACAGCTTTTTCAAACTCTACTTCTATCCAGTAAGTATCTTCCTCTACATCCACAGCGATCTCACAGCAACATGCGCCACCGTTTTTTGCAGGTTTCGGTGTCACTACAAATACTTTTCCATCTTCCTGTATTTTCCGGAAAATCTCTTTAAACTGTTCTTCCGGAATATCCTGATCCGGCACTTCCCGCTGCAGCACATTGTTTGCGTCATAATATTTTGCGCCTTCTAATAAAAATCTTGTAATTACCGGAGATTTGAAACGAAGTTCTGTGTCATCCAGATATCGATCAGTCAGAGTATCATTCGACGGATTGTTATGCTTTGCTGCTACGCCCAGCAGAACCATCGTCATAAGCCCCGGATTTAACTCCATTTTCTTTACTTCCGCATCCTGGAACATAAATTTATCCAGTTCGTTTACACATTTAAACGCCATATCCTATTCTCACTTTCTACTAATTCAGAATCTTTTGCTAATTCACGTCAAACGCACGTGAAACTTGATGCGTGATTCTGGTCAGTGTAAGCTGACATAGACTAATTATAAGTATAATACACTGTTTTTGCAAGCCTGATTCCATTCGAGTCAAGAATGTCGTTACAGTTCACTCATCATATGTATTCAAATATTGATCATGCTTGCATGAGGAAATATTTGGATACATAATGATGAAGGGAGCGCCTTTTTATGAGCAAAAGTAGTAGCGTAGCTACGGAGAAGTCCTGAAAGGACGTTTTGCGAATGGCGCGTGTGAACAGTAACAGAATGTCCTCTGCATTCCCTGTGCGCTAAAAGATATGTGAAAAAATAGGTGCTACAATAACCGTCAGAATACCTGCAACGGCGATGGATAAACCACCCATTGCCCCTTCGATCTCACCCATTTCCAGTGCTTTTGCAGTACCGATCGCATGCGCGGAAGTACCCAGTCCAACTCCTTTTGCCACCGGATGTGTAACATGGAATAACTTGTATACAAAATCCGCCAGCACATTTCCAACCACACCGGTGATAATAATAACCGCAACGGTAATCGTCACAATACCATTCAGTTCTTCTGACACACCCATACCGATTGCTGTTGTGATAGACTTCGGCAGCAATGTCACAAACATATCATGCTCCAGATGGAAGATCAGGCACAATACCAGAATACAGACAGCACTGGTCAGGACACCTGAGATAATACCACCCATAATGGCTTTCCAGTTCTTCTTCAGCAGTTCCATCTGCTCGTACAGCGGAATTGCCAGACATACGGTGGCCGGTGTCAGCAGATAACTTAAAAGCTGTGCACCATCATTATATGTATCATAATCAATATGGAACCCTACCAGGATCAAAATAATGATCACGATAGAAATCAGTAACGGATTTAACAATGCAAATTTAAATTTCTTTTTCAGCAATACTCCGACTTCATATGCAAGGATACTCACCAGTACGCCGAAAAACATAGAATTACTCAGAATGTCCTTCATTTTTCTTACGCTCCTCTGCTTCAATCATCGTCTGTGTTACTTTTCCGGAAACACCCATAACTACAATTGTGGATGCAAACAAGATCACAATTATCGGAATCAACACTGGTTTTAATGTATCCCATGCGTTCAGCAGACCGACACCTGCCGGAATAAACATCATCGGCATGATCTCGATCAGAAATTTTCCCGCATCCTGAACCGCTTCCACCTTCAGCACTTTCGTTTCCAGCAGGACAAACATCAGCACAAGTCCGTAAATACTTGCCGGAATCGGCAGCGGCAATACATATTTCAATGCCTCTCCTATAAAAGAAATAAAAAGAATAATGACAAATTGACGAATATACTTCATAATAACGCCTCTTTTCCCTGGTCAAAAAGTCTATATTTTACGATAACATTTTTTCTAAAAATGCAATCCGGTTTCCCAATCATTATAGCAGAATTCAAATATTTTTCAATACATTGGTGCTACCAATTCCAAAAAAATATAAAGCGGACATTTTTGCAATCCGCTTTCTCTATTTGCTCATAAACGCACACCGGCAGGTTCACATACGTGTGTGATTCCGTATGGCCGTTCCTGCTGCCCATATTCCAAATAATATTACAGACAGCAGACTTGCCATAATTCCATACCGTTGTCCCGGCGGATCAAACTGCAGATCCACCGTGTGTGTACCGGCAGTTACTTTCGCACCGGCAAAAGCAGTATTCACTTTTTCCAGTTTTGTCACCTTTCCATCCACATACAGCTTCAGTCCGTTTTGCATTGGAATAGAAGTAACGAAATAACCATCTTCTCCTGCAGTAATTGCACAACTGAGTACACTGTTTTTGTTCCATTGTTCTTCCGGAAGCAGCGTCGCAGACTGCACCTGCTTTTTCTGAAACAATGTTGTCGGAAAACGATAGCACGCGATGTCAGTCAGGTCATAAGTTCCGGCAGACAGCTTCAAAGAAATATATTTATCCCTGCCTTTTTCCTTTAACATATAAGAAAAGACATTATTTTCATTTGGATACGGTGCATCCAGACCGGATAACTTATTTCGCCTTCCATTTGCTGAAATGACCACCGGATCCGCTGTATGATTTTCTACCTGAAATCGGAAATACAGTGTTCCGTTTTTCATATCCGGATCCAGCGGAATCCGGAGCACACCGCTCTCCGTAGCTGTGATCCGATAACCCTTCTTCACCGGTGTGACCTGAATCTGCTTATCACGGCTGACTTCCTCTGCATCCAGCCCCGGCAGTACAATTTCATCCATCTCAGATACTTTCACCGTTTTCTGTCTATCATTTTCCACCACGGTATATCGACTCAATGCTGTCATTTTCTCCATATCGTCCAAGGATGCAAACTGTTTATCCGAAATACAGTCCGCTGTAGTATAGGCAATTGGCAATACGTCTGTATTTTCCGCAATGACATATCTGCCCTTCTGCTGCAAAACGGAATAACCCGAAGGCATCTTATTCTCCGTGGTCAGGATATAGCGTTCTCCCATCAGCTGTGCAAACAGTGGGTTCCGCTCTTCCAATAATGCTGTCCGGTTATTAATCTGAATCGGCATTTTCACTACATTGTAGTAGAAATTCTGATACAGCGGATTTGTGACAGAAGAATACATATTCGCACTCTGCTGACCATAAAACAACAGCGCATTGCAGTCTTCCTTCGTATCCGTCAGCTTGTCGCAACGGTACAGCCGGTTTCCGCAAAAAGCCTGTAATTCTTCCTCTGTAAATTGCTCCGATTCCGTGTCAGTATCTGTATCCGAAACTGCACCGTTTTTCGTACCGGTATGCCAAACGACACCTGTGCCCTGTCTTTGATCGGTATCCGTGCTCATTGTCTGCTCTGTATTTACACCGGATGCCTGACTGGCTTCTGCATTTGGGATTCCCTGCCAGCCTTCCATAGCCGCCGCCCCCAGATAAATGAAAAAGGGCATGACAAACAGACCGATATAGCGAAACATTCCTGTCCCGTACAGACTCTGCCGCTCTTCTTCTTTCTCCGTCAGATGCGCATGTTTTCGCAAAATCAGATCCACCAGGACAATGGTCAGCAGAATCGCTCCATCCAGTGTTACCCAGGCAAACCATTCCTGGTTCCGCTGGGTCAGTATTATAACAGCAAAAATCAAAAGCGGCCACAGACGCCACTGCGTCTCACCCTTCCGGATTTTCTGAAACACCTGCATACAATAATAAATGACCACCGGTACAAAAGGCATCAAAATCTTTCCTCTTGCATACAAAGTTGCATTCAGCACATAAGACGCAACGCCAAAAAGGCTTCCCGCTAAAAGCAGAGCGCACTGCCAGCGCACTTCCCTCACCCGCAGTCCAAGCACCAGCAGATACAGGCACAGCAGCGTCAGCCCAAGACCATAAGGATCATACAACAGGTTTTTAATATTCGGCATCACCAGATCCGCCCATGTGGTAGCTTTTTCTCCACTGTGCTTATGCTCCAGAATCGTCATGAATGTCGGAAGAAGCAGCATCATTGCCATTCCAAGCGACAGGATAACGCTGGTAACACCCTGAAACAACAGGTGTCTGCGTCCCCTGACATCTTCCTTACGGAGCATTCCCACTGCAAACCAGCCGATCACTGCCAGACAGGCTATAGCATAATAGAAGCTGTGCAGATAGATCAGTGTCAGGCTGATGCTCATCAGTGCAAATCTGCGTTTTTCCAGGGAAATCAATGCCAGCAATAAAAACGGCATATAATTTACAAACATGATCTGCCGGTGTGTCTGGAAAAAACAGCCCGCCAGCAAAAAAAGCATACTTCCAAAGAAGGCAGCATATGGTGTCATTCCCTTCATTCTGAGCCAGAGCTGCATCAAAAGTACCGCCGCCAGATAGCTGCTCAGTGCATAGACCGGGATCAATACTGTCATAGGAATCTGTGGAAACAGACAGCCTATGATAATATCCGGGCGGTAATAGCCATAATACGCAAACTGAAATCCATTGCTTCCGCCTCCGAGGGAAATCCAGGACGGCGCCAGTGTCCGTTCCTGCATGCACACGTTTCGAATTGTCTCTGCCAGCGTCACATGCTGATTGTACCAGTCCGTAGTAGAACCATAAAAGCACCCATCCGGCCAGACCAGACGAATCAGCAGTACAAAGACCGCCACCAGAATTCCGGTAAAGATCATTGTCTGCAATTTTTCTGTTTTTCTATCTTCACTTCGTTTCACCATTCTCACATACCTCACCCGTCACACACCACGTCTCACATGCGTTCGACTTGATTCCCTATTGTTTCTCTTTCTTAACATTTCTCTTGTATGACTTGTCCAGTATAGCAGAGATTTTTGAAAATCCCCTATGAAAATTCTGAATTTTTCTTAATATTTAAGATGATGCCGGGGGCAAAAACCTGAAACCACGATATGTTTGCCCAGGAGTGGTTTTATGGCTTAATGGCCCGCCCCAATTTCACGATCAGCTGCGCAACCAGTCTGCATAACAGCAGATTACATGCTGAATCCGGAACAGTTCCGATTCACGGCTTACACTGCGCCACAATGCTTTGTAATCATACAGCCAGTATTCGAGTGCTTCTGCCAGTGCACAACGCTGCCCGCTGCATGTTTCATCTGATGTCTGATCACCCGTCAATACCATGCCCAGTTTCTGTAACAAAATCATTCCCTGTAATGCAATCAGATATGCGTGGATCTGTTTTTTCTGTTCTACCGGAAGACGTGACACAGATGCATACAGTTCACCTTTTATCTCTTCCAGCTGTTCTGCCGCTTTCTGATAAACTTCCATCGAATATAACGGTACTTCCTGGAGTTGTTCCAGCCTATCTACCGCATTGCGCCAGGTAAACTTCCAGCTGACAGAGATTTTTGCCAGCACAGACACAAGTGTTTCTGAGACATCTCCATAAGCAATCCGGGATATCTGTCGGTTGATTTCGTCAAAGGCCGGAATCTCCGGATTCCAGGAAAATGCTGCTCCATAAATCATTCCAACCAGACTGAAATCCGGGTGATTGATATGCCCACAATCCCCCCAGTCCGTATTCAGTACACCATCTGCATGATAATCAACGGCATAGTGACACATCCTGCTGATATTTTCATAAGAAACTCTGATCTGATTTACCAGCTGATCCCAGCCACTCACCCCGGGGCAGTTGTAAAGTCTCGCTCCGGCTTCGGAAAGTTTTCGTGTGGAATCCTCCGGCCAGTCGGCGTCATATCCCCAGTTCAGGCAGATGGTTTCCTTTGGCAGTTCCTGTACAGCCTCCGGAAATGCACAGATGATGTCGCCCCAGAACATCGGTATTTTTCCTTTGCTCACCACATACCCGCACAGCTCTTTGACAAAATCCAGATACATACGCTGTGTACCTTTTGTCTCTGCCAGCCCGGCACTTTTTCCTTTTCCAAGATCAAAGGTTTCATCCGCACAGATATTAAAATACTTTGATGTAAACAACGGCATAAATTCATCGATCAACGATTTTGCCAGCTGCATGCTCTCCGGGTTTGACACATCCAGTGTGTGGTGCTTCATACGATCCACAAATCCAAATGGCTCCTGTTCCATATCCGGAAGTTCACACAAGTGACAGTACGTTCTGGTACGAAGCACTTTATACAAATGACCAAAACATGCAATACTCGGAATCAGTTCAATGTGACGCTTTCTGCAGTAAGCATCCAGTTCCAGAATATCCTCCGGTGTCAGCGGTGTATCATCCCGCCAGACTTCCGAAAATTTTGCAAATAAAAATGTATGTTCCATGTACAGCTGCAACTGATTCAGCTTATATGCAGCCATACGGTCCACCAGTTTTTTCAGATAATCCATGGTCGGGATCCGTCCTCTGGTCACATCATGATAAAATCCACGATGTTCAATCTGAGGTTTGTCCTGAATGTTCGTGTACGGAAGACAGCAGCCCTCCTGCTGCGTCATCTGACGCAATGTCTGCATACCATAAAAAAGTCCACAGGCACTGCCGCCGGTTATGATGATCCCACCTGCATTTATATGCAGCTCATACGCCTGTGCTTCCAGTGCTTCATCCAACCGCAGGCTAATATCCCCCGGACACGCACTGCCTCTTGTGATACGCAGCGCAAATCCCAATGATTCACAAAGGACCTGCTGAAACAGCTTTGCATCCTCATAGACCTCAGGTGGACAGCTGTTGTCCACTACAATGGCGCGGTTATAACAAATTGTAAAAATCCCCTCTGTCGTTTTCCACTTTCGTGGCTTTGGTAACAAATACATCGTTTTCTCCTCCATGCTTCAACGAAAAGGGCAAACCCGGATTTTTCCTCCGGATTTACCCTTTGCACTTAACATTTTATACCTAAAGTACTTTCGATAAAAATTCCTGTAGTCTCGGATTTTTCGGATTCTCGAAGAAATCCTTCGGATTATTCTGTTCTGCGATATTTCCACCATCCATGAACAGAACGCGGGTACCTACCTCACGGGCAAATCCCATCTCATGTGTTACGACTACCATGGTCATTCCGTCATCAGCAAGCTCTTTCATCAACTGAAGAACCTCGCCTACCATTTCCGGATCCAGGGCGGATGTCGGCTCATCAAAAAGCATGACTTCCGGGTTCATGGCCAAGGCGCGGGCAATTGCAATTCGCTGCTGCTGACCACCGGAAAGCTGTTTCGGATATGCCTCCGCTTTATCCGGCAGACCGACACGTTCCAGAAGTTCCATCGCTTTCTGCTCTGCTTCGCTGTCTGACATGAGCTTTAACGTCACTGGTGCAAGCTTGATGTTCTCCTTAATAGTCAGATGTGGGAACAGGTTAAACTGCTGGAACACCATTCCCATTTTCTGACGCACTTTATCTATGTCTGTCTTCGGATCTGTGATGTCCTCGCCATCAACGGTAATCGTTCCGGCTGTCGGCTCCTCCAACAAATTCAGACAGCGCAGAAACGTTGATTTTCCGGAACCGGACGGTCCGATGACAACGACCTTTTCTCCCGGATAAATATGTTCATTAATTCCGGCCAATACTTTATGGTCGCCAAAAGTTTTTTCCAGATTTTTAACGTCTATCACTATTTCTCATCCTCCTCTCAATCAGTGCAAGTAGCTTGGATAAAGCGATAACGCACACAAGGTAGACCACTGCGATGCTGATGTACGGCATGAATGCCTGGTAAGTAACAGCCTGTACGGTCTGAGCTGCTTTTGTCAGATCCTTTGCTCCGATAACAGTCATCAGAGATGTATCCTTCAGTAATGTGATCATCTCATTTCCCAGTGCCGGCAAAATATTTTTGATTGCCTGTGGGATAATGATGTGGCGCATGGTCTGTGTATAGTTCATACCCAGCGAGCGGCCGGCTTCCATCTGACCTGCGTCAACAGACATGATACCGCCTCGCACGATCTCCGCTACATAAGCACCGGAGTTGATACCGAACGCCAGTGTCGCTACTACCACCTCATGTCGGCTGGATGAAAATACTACGAAATACATGATCATCAGCTGAACCATCATAGGGGTTCCCCGGATAATGGTCAGATAAACCTGACAAATTGCATTTAAAATGTTTAAGATCACATTGCCGAAGCCATGTGCATTTTTCTTTCTGGAATCATGTTTTGTGCGGACGATCGCCACCAGTACACCGATTGCAATACCCATCAGAAGGGCAAGTATTGCAACGCGGATGGTAACGGTAAATCCTTTTGCAAATAACTGCCAGCGATCTTTGGTAATAAAGGTCTGGACAAAGTCATTTGCCAGTTTTGCAAACCATTCCTGCATGTTCATTTCTCCTCTTTTTATAAACTTCCTGTAATCAGCAAAATGGGGACAGCATAACATGCTGCCCCGTTTCATACGTTCCCTAACGTGGATTACTCAGCCTTGATATATTTATCAATAATGGACTGTAATGTTCCGTCTGCTTTTAATTTTGCCAGAGTCTCATTGATCTGATCTAATAACTCTGTATTTCCTTTTTTCACAGCGATTGCATAATCCTCTGTTACATACTCTGTATCAAGAATCTTTAATCCGGGATTCTCAGCTACGAAAGCTTTTGCCGGCTCGTTATCGATAACAACTGCATCTACTTTACCGGTCTGTAATGCCTGGATTGCACTTGCGCCGTTCGGATAAGCGGTTACATGATCCTCACCGAATCCACCGTTTTCCGGTGTATCGGAGCAGTAGATGTGACCTGTTGTTCCCTGCTGAACACCGATCATCTTGTCATTTGCCAGATCATCCGGATCTGTGATATCGGAATCTTCCGGAACGATGATTACCTGAACACCGGTTGCATAGCTATCAGAAAAATCTACGTTCTCTTTACGCTCGTCAGTGACAGTCATACCTGCCAGAGCCATGTCAGCTTTTCCTGTTGTGATCGCCGGGATAATGGAATCAAAATCAATATCATCTACTTCCAGCTTTTTGCCCATTGCATCAGCAATTGCCTGTGCAATCTCGATATCGATACCTTTGCACTCCTCCCCATCTACATATTCATATGGCGGGAATGTTGCGTTGGTTGCCATAACCAATGTATCACTGTCAGATGTTTTTGTTGTCTCTGCTGCTGCGCTTCCGTCTTTTGCATCGGAACTGCTGTTATCTGCGCTGCCACATGCTGCCATGGAAAGCACCATTGCTGCAGCTGCCACCAGGGCTACGATTTTCTTTGCTTTCATATTTTCTCTCCTCTACACAATCCTATCTGAAATGTTTACTAGCGTTTATTATAGTTGCAATGAGAAGAGAATGCAATGGTTATTATGCATAAAAATAACTTATTTATGTATTTATTTTCAGTCCATCCTTATACTTTCTGTATTTTCGCGGCTAAAAATATACGTTTATGCATTTTTTATGCAACTTTTATACAAAATGATTTGGGTGTCAAAACACCCAAATCTTGATTATACGGATTGCTCCGTGCTTTCATATTATTGTATATGTGCAAAATGTAGAAAATACATCCGGAGCAAGATTATTTTGAAAGAAATGTATCGTCTACATCCCTTGAATTTAGAGGAAAAACTCTGTTTTTTTTCTTGTGAAAATTTTTCGTCAATATGCACAACGCCAAAAAAACGGGTATACATCAATTGACAGTGATATTACTGTAGAATATAATTTGCACTATATTAATCGTTTCGTATTGGCCAGTAATCAGACGATAGTAAAAACTTACAGGAAGGCAACAAGGAGAAAAAGTTTATGAAAACAAAATTACAGAAATATTTTCCGGATTTAATTCGAAGCAGGGAAGCGGTGGAACATGAAATTGCTCAAAGAACAGGATTGACCTTGATTTATAATAGCTGGACAAAAGAGCGACAGCAGGAATTTTTAGACTTTTGCACAGGAGTCAAAGGAATTAATGTAATGTATGATTTTGTGAGTAAATCTATTTTAAATCCTGATGCGGCACCGGAACGTTTGAATGATCTGTTATCTGTTTTATTGAAACAAAAAGTCAGAATTAAAAGTGTTCTTCCATTGGAGGGAGGACATATCGCAGATGATCAGACACTTGTCATTATGGACTTGTTGGTAGAACTGGAAGATGGAAGACTGGCTGATTTTGAAATTCAGAAAATAGGATATAAATTTCCGGGAGAGCGTGCTGCATGCTATGTAGCTGATTTATTACTGCGTCAGTATAAGAGAATTCGTAGTCAGAGTAAAAAGAATATTTTGAATTATCATGATATTAAGGATGTATATGCGATTGTTTTATTTGAAAGAAGTTCAAAGGAATTTCATGAATTTCCAAATGTTTATCTACATCGTTTTAAACAAAAATCTGACAGTGGATTAGAATTAAATCTTTTACAGAATTTTATTTTTATTCCGCTTGACATCTATCAGAAAATTCAGCACAATAAAGGTGGAAATAACAACAAGTTAATTGAAACTCGGTTGGATGCATGGCTGAATTTTTTTAGTAGTGATGATCCGGAAATTATCATAGAAATATGTGAAAAATATCCGGATTTTAAGGAAATGTATCAGGAAATCTATGTGATCTGCCGGAATCTGGAGGGCGTGATGACAATGTATTCAGAAGAATTGAGACAGTTGGATAAGAATACAGTACGTTTGATGATTGATGATCTGCAAAATGAGTTAGATCAGGCGCAGGGAATGTTGGATTTGACGCAGGAAGAACTGGATCAGAAAAAAGAAGAACTGAATCAGAAAAAAGAAGAACTGGATCAGAAAAAAGAAGAACTGAATCAGAGAAACGAAGAGTTAGATCAGGCAAAAAGAGAAGCTGAACAGAGTGCAAAGCGCGGAGAATTAACGACTCTGATAAGACAATGCGTTAAAAAATTACAAAAGGGTATTTCTGCGGCAGACATTGCAGACACGTTGGAAGAGGATTTTTCCGTAATTCAGAGTATCTGCAATATAGCAGAAAAATATGCACCGGAGTACGAAGTTAAAAAAATATGTAACGAAGTGGAAAAAATGCTGTGAAATCAATGTTTTGTGGAGCCTGAGGCATTCGAGGATTGCATAAAAGTGTAGCAGTGGAGCAATCCTGATATGTGAATAAGTATTTATGTGTTGACGTGTGAAAAAATATGGTAAGTGTAATTAGGTGTTAGAAATAACTAAAAAAGAATCCTGAGAAAGGGGGTTCTTTTTTATTAATACAAAGTTGCACATATCTAATCTGAAAGAGATGAATGTATATATGAATGATGTGGCACTGGTTACATTCAGCAGCTTTGATAGCGGACGGCATCCATCGGGAAATACACAGCCAGAGCGATTTTATCATGGATTTGTACTTGGATTGCTGGCAGAACTTCGGGACCGGTATGTGTTGAAATCGAACCGGGAAAGTGGATTGTGAATGTCCGCTTTACGGAAAAATAGTATTGAAATGGCGTTGGACAGTTGTCCGACGGTATTGCGGCATTGCGCACCGGAAGTGATCAGCTTGCAGGCAGCGGGGTCAGCCTTGTGCAGGGCTGCGAAGCTCTGACCGAAGGCTTGCAGGCGTTGCAGAAAGGCATGATCACTTTTGACGAGGAAGGGGTTCAGAAAATTGCTGATCTGGCAGGAGACGATCTTCAGAACGTTCTGACACAGATCCGGGCACTGAAAGAAGCCGATGGTGCTTACCAGAGTTTTTCCGGATTGAAGGAGGGACAGAGCGGAAACGTACGGTTTATCATTGAAACGGATGAAATCAGTCAATAAAAAAGAATAAATCGGATAAAATCTTTGTATCGGTAATAATATAGCTGAAAAATGTGCTATTTATAGCTTTTATTATGAAAGTTATGATAGCACATTTTGATATTTTACTATAGGACATATTTTGCTATGTGCCGTTGTGTTTCTGGAAACGCAATGTTATACTGATAACAATACAGAAAGGCAGGTGCAGCACTGAGATGACAAAAACAGTCAGTATAGGAAAGCAGGATTTTGCGAGTCTGAGAGAACAGAACAGTTTTTATATTGATAAAACGGACTTGATCCGGGTATGGTGGGAATCACAGGATGATATTACATTGATCACACGTCCGCGACGTTTTGGAAAAACTCTGAATATGGATATGCTAAAATGTTTTTTTTCAAATCAGTATGCTGACAGAGGAGATTTGTTTGAAGGTCTTTCTATCTGGACCGAAGAAAAATGGAGGGGATTGCAGGGCACGTATCCTGTACTTTTCCTGAGTTTTGCGGCAGTGAAAGCAGATCAGTTATCAGAGGTGAAAAAACAGATCAATATGCAGATTGCACGGTTATATGAGGAACACCGCTATCTTCTGGATGGAAATTTGCTTAGTGAAAATGAGAAAACAATGTATCGAAACGTATCGATGTATATGGAAGATGCGGAAAGTTCATTTTCAATCAATTTATTGTGCCAGTATCTGTATCGCTATTACGGAAAAAAAGTGATCGTACTGTTAGATGAATATGATACGCCCATGCAGGAGGCATATGTACACGGATATTGGAATGCGTTTACGTCTTTTTTGAGAAGTCTTTTCAATGCGACATTCAAATCAAATCCATATCTGGAACGTGCAGTTTTGACAGGAATTACACGGGTATCAAAGCAGTCTATTTTTTCTGATCTGAATAATTTGAATGTGATTACGACAACCTCGGAGGAATATGCCACTTTTTTTGGTTTCACAGAACAGGAAGTATTTCAGGCACTGGAAGAATTTGGCCTGGCAGATAAAAAAGAACTGGTGAAACAGTGGTATGATGGATTTACATTTGGTAATCATACGGATATTTATAATCCATGGTCAATCACAAATTATCTGGATAAAAAGAAAATCGGGGCGTACTGGGCGGCGACCAGTTCCAACACGCTGATCAACAGCCTGATTCAGCAATCAGCAACCGATATGAAAGAAAAAATGGAAATTCTTTTGCAGGAAAAAGAGATTTTGGTTACCTTTGATGAACAGATTGTTTTCGAACAGTTACAGCAGGATAAAAATGCAATTTGGAGTCTGCTGCTTGCCAGTGGATATCTGAAAGTGTTGGAAGTGGAACAACGTGGCATTTTGCTGGAACCGTGGTATCATCTGAAAATCACAAATCTGGAAACACTTGGAATGTTTACCGGAATGTTTAAAAGCTGGTTTTCGGCTTCAGATTGTAATTATAATGCGTTTGTTCAGGCATTGCTGCAGGGAAATCTGAAAGAGATGAATGTATATATGAATGATGTGGCACAGGTTACATTCAGCAGCTTTGATACCGGACGGCATCCATCAGGAAAGGCACAGCCGGAACGATTTTATCATGGATTTGTACTTGGATTGCTGGCAGAACTTCGGGAACAATATGTGTTGAAATCGAACCGGGAAAGTGGATATGGCAGATATAATGTGATGCTGATTCCGCGGGATTTCACAGAACAGGCGTATGTGTTGGAATTTAAGGTGCATGATCCGGAAGAAGAGGAATCTTTGCAGGAAACTGTACAGGCGGCATTAATGCAGATTCAGGAAAAACAGTATGATGCGGAGTTGTTGGAGCTTCATATAAAACCGGAGCAGATTCATCATTATGGATTTGCATTTGAGGGAAAAATAGTATTGATCGGGGGACGATAAAGAATGAATATAAAAATCATAGACGAAAAAGAACAATTTGCACAGTGTGAAACATTTGAAATCACACATCTTTTATGGAAAACAAAAGCAATTCCAAAAACATATGGAAAAATTGCCTGTTGGAAAGATCATGGATTTCTGGTGGAAATGACCTGTGAAGAAGCAGATCCGCTCCGGACCTATATCAAAATGAACGATCCGGTGAGCCTGGACAGTGGAATGGAAGCATTTCTTGGTTTCTGGTCAGAACAGACACCTTTGTATGTCAATGTGGAGATGAATGCAAACGGAGCCACATTGATACAGTATGGAACAGAGCGTACGGATCGGACATTTTTCACAGAAGAGCAGATTAAAATTTGTCAGCCGCAGGCGGTCATTGAAAAGAATTGCTGGAAAACCTGTTTCTTTCTGCCGTTAGAACTACTGGAAGAAATTGGTGGTCCGATTCCACAAATTGCCGGTACAAAAATTGCCTGTAACTTTTACAAAGTGTGTGAAGGCGGTAATGCCGAACAGATTCATTATGCAAGTTATTCGCCGGTAGATGTGCCGGAACCGGATTTTCACAGGCCGGAATTTTTTGAAACCGGAGAATTGCAATAGATCTGCATGGAAGAACAGTAAATTCAGATTGAATAGTTGGTTACTGGTGGTAGAAGCACAGAATCTTCTTGCGAAAATAATACTTATATAGTAAAATATATCAGAAATGCGCAGGAGACATACAGTAGTTTTCTGTATGAAGGTAAATCAGAAGAGGGATAAAGAATGAATAAAAAATTATACAAATCAGAGGACAATAAAGTATTGTGTGGCGTATGCGGCGGTCTTGGAGAGTTTCTTGGTATCGATCCGACGATCATCCGACTGATCTGGGTGGTACTTGCATTTGCAGCAGGAAGCGGATTACTGATCTATCTTCTGGCAGCGGTCATTATTCCGAGAAGACCACTGGACTAAGATATGCTGTTTTCGTTCGTGCATTGATAGGATGATGCTGCAGAAAAAATAGCAGGCAACATGCATGAAAAGTGTATGAAAATTAAAAAATATGAGCAGTGAGAGGACAAAAATCTTTTCACTGCTCTTTGCGTTTGCTGGAAAACCAAGAAAAATGCTAGGATATAAAAACCAAAATCCGATATGGGAATAAAAAATTCCGAAAAAGACGGAATGAAATGATTAAAAAAACAGAAAGAGAGAAACAAGATGCTGGAATTGAAAAATGTGTCTTTTGAAGTATCAGACGAAAAAGCACAAAAAGAGATTATCAGAGGAATTAATCTGAAAATTGACGACAACAAGTTTGTAGTCATTACAGGACCGAACGGCGGTGGAAAATCCACCCTGGCAAAATTAATTGTTGGTATCGAGAAACCAACTTCCGGTCAGATTTTATTTAACGGTGAGGACATTACAGAAAAAAGTATTACGGAACGAGCAAAAATGGGTATCAGTTTTGCTTTTCAGCAGCCGGTACGATTCAAAGGAATTCAGGTGCTGGATCTGATTCGTATGGCAGCAGGACGCAGAATGAGTGCTGCGGATGCCTGTCAGTATCTGTCAGAAGTAGGATTGTGTGCAAAAGATTATATCAACCGTGAAGTAAATGCGAGCCTTTCCGGCGGTGAGTTAAAACGTATCGAAATTGCTACGGTACTGGCAAGAGGTACACAGCTTTCCGTATTTGATGAGCCGGAAGCCGGTATTGATCTGTGGAGCTTCCAGAATCTGATTCAGGTATTTGAGCGCATGCAGGAAAAAACAAAAGACGGTTCTATCCTGATCATTTCTCATCAGGAGCGTATCCTTGATATTGCAGATGAGATCGTAGTGATCTCTGCAGGACAGATCATCAATCACGGTCCGAAGGATGAGATACTTCCGCAGTTGCTGGGAACATCTTCCGCAGTGAATATGTGTGATAAATTTAACAAGTAGAAATCTATATTGTGAATAAAGGACTAACACTGTTAGTTGAAAAGAGAAACCCTAATGGTATTAGGAATAAGAAGTGATCAAAAATGAATAACGAATGGTGTTAGTTGAAATTTAGCCAATCTATGAATATATAGGAAAGAACGAGGATTAGATAGATATGATGGATGAGATTCAGAAAAGACTTCTGGCGGAAGTCGCTGATCTGCATGGAGTTCCGGAGGGAGCTTACAACATCCGTGCAAACGGTCAGATGGCAGCCAGAAATACAACGGCAAATATTGATATTGTATCCAAGACAGATGTCAGCGGTATCGACATCTATATCAAACCGGGTACTGTAAACGAGAGTGTACACATTCCGGTTGTATTGAGCCAGAGCGGCATGAAAGAGATGGTTTATAACGATTTCCATATCGGAGAAGGCAGTGACGTGGTTATTGTAGCTGGCTGTGGTATCGACAACTGTGGGGATCAGGATGCAGAGCATGATGGTATCCACCGTTTCTTCATTGAGAAAAATGCAAAAGTAAAATATGTGGAAAAACATTACGGTGCAGGTGACGGAAAAGGAAAACGTATCCTGAATCCGGGCACGGAAGTGTATATGGAAGAAGGAAGCTACATGGAGATGGAAATGGTCCAGATCAAAGGTGTGGATTCTACGGAGCGTGATACGAAGGCAGAACTGGCAGCAGGTGCCAAGCTGGTAGTCCGTGAGCGTCTGATGACACATGGTGACCAGCATGCAGTCAGTGGATATTCCGTCAGCCTGAATGGTGAGGGAGCCAGTGCGGATGTCATTTCCCGTTCCGTGGCAAAGGATACCTCTTATCAGAAATTTGATTCAAGGATCATCGGAAATGCACCATGCAGCGGTCATACCGAGTGTGATGCCATTATTATGGACAAAGCACGGATTCTTGCAATTCCGCAGCTGGAGGCCAATGATCTGGACGCAGCGCTGATCCATGAGGCAGCCATCGGAAAAATCGCCGGTGAGCAGATCATCAAACTTATGACATTGGGTCTGACAGAGGAAGAGGCAGAAGAGCAGATTGTCAACGGTTTCCTGAGATAAACACTCCGCGAAGATGTGCGGTGATTCTGAGATAAATATGTCAACTTATGTATTAAAACAGGTACAAAAAGTCAGTAATCCACTTTTTGCATAACAAAAATGGAATACAGCTGATTTTTCGTGAAAATTTGTTAAAATATATACGCGTTATAAGAGCCCCGGGAGAATTCCCGGGGCTTTTTGATGCAAAATGTACATTTGACTAAAAAATAAGATAAATTTATAATAAAAATACACAAAGAAAAGCAAGATTGTGATATAATACGAGTAACTGGTCAGCTGGTAAAACCAGAACGGTTACAAACATTTGCTGTGCACGAAAACAGGCGATGAAATATAGAAATAGGATAGGATTTTGACACATAGGTTTGGTTTCATCATAAGAGTGACAATAAGAGTAATGTTGCATGATGCTGCAGAAATATGACATCTGCTTCGTGAGGAAAATGCAAATGTATTTTTACAATATGGGAGAATGTATTATATCTAAATCAAATGTATGCAGGTAAATTAAAGGAGGACAAGTATGAAAATTTTAGGTGTTTCACTTGGAACAAAAAACGGTAACAATGACACAATGTGTCGTGTGGCTCTGGAAGCAGCAAAAGAAAAAGGTGCAGAGATCGAATTTATCCACCTTCTTGACTGGGATATCCAGTACTGCTCCGGTTGTGTTGCCTGTTCCCGTGGCCTTGTAATGGGCAAAGGAATGATCTGCTCCC
>OHAC01001390.1_pt1 | contig 22370 bp, 20 predicted proteins | sample 1577051 | NCBI WGS metagenome assembly OHAC01 (sample SAMEA3541499, study PRJEB24748) | human gut metagenome | biome: human gut; feature: human-associated habitat; material: faeces | place: China | collected 2012 | reverse complement strand
TCTGTCAGTGGGAGCTTTCAACTCCCACTGACATAAGCATCCCCCCTCACCCGCCACTTAGTGCTCCGCGCACTTGAAGCGGGGGAATACTTATCTGCGTTCAAAATACCGCAGTACACTGGCAAATGCCACCTGATACCCGGTCTTTAAGGATGCTTTTACCACATATTCTTCTCTGGTATGGGCGCCCTCTCCAGACACTGCGCCGTAGCAGATGCTTGGAATTCCCATGGACAACGGAATGTTGCAATCCGTAGAGCCGGAGATTCCATCTGGGCGGATTCCGGTCAGTTCCTCCGAGATATCCTGGGCGATCCGGATCATGTCCTGTCTGCGCTTTTCCTGCTCTTCGTTTAAATTTTCACAGGGCCGCAGGCCAACCAGCTCTACCTTCACATCCACATACTCTTTTCTGTGGGTTTCAAAGATCTCGTTAAACTTCTTTTCCATGTATTCCAGCCCATCTTTCCGGTCCGAACGGTACTCACACAGCATCTGTGCCTCCTGGGCAATGGTGTTAACGGAGGTTCCTCCCTCGATGGTTCCTACATTATAGGTAGTTTTTCCTTCCTTCGGTACCTGGATTTTATAAATATCATCAATGATGGATGCCAGCTCGCCAATAGCATTTTCCCGTCCAAAGCAGCCATAGGAATGTCCGCCTCTGGTCTTTACGGTCACACGGTATCTGGCCGAGCCAACCGCCCGGTTTACCAGCCATCCCATGGTTCCGTCAAAGCTGTAGAACTCCCTGATCCGGCTTCCATAAGTTTCGCAGATTTTCCTGGAGCCTTTCAGATTGCCCATGCCCTCCTCACAGGAATTGCAGACAAATAAGATCCCGCAGTCTTTTACGGACAGGTGCCTCTGGGTCACATATCTTGCAGTCAGAAGCAGCGCCACCAGGTTTGCTGTATCATCACCAACACCTGGACAGCAGATCTTTCCGTCCTCCTCTTTTAATGGAAGAGGTGTGGTATCCGGAAATACCACATCCGTGTGGGCCATAAATACCACCAGTGGTTTGTCCTCCTCTGCCTGATAGGGATATACCACATTCAGGGCCTCATCTACATAGACGCCCTTTGCACCCATTTCCTCCAGCCAGTTTTTACAAAACTCCACCCGTTTCTCCTCATGATGAGACGGCGCAGGGATCTGGGCCAGAGTCAGAAGGAGCTCATATCCTTCTTCCCAATGCTTCTCAATATATTGAAGTACCTCTTCGTTCAACATGTCTGATCTCCTTTCCTGATTATTCAAGTCGAACGTCCGTGAGACTTGGCGCGTGATTCTGGTCAGCGTAAGCTGACATATTCTTTACAGAATCACTGCGCATCCTCGCGGAGCGTTTATCTCAGTCGAAGACCCACCTCCCACTGAGACTAATTTGTGATTTCTCACCACCTGAAGAGGTGGGAGTCTTCTCGACTGAGATAAACAAAAGAGCATACAGATTCCGCTCAATACGTCTCTGTATGCTCTCATATGCGTTATTATAGGAACTATTTACATTTCTGTCAATGTTGGATATGACGCAATGGCGCCATATTTTGTAATACTCTTTGCACAGAATTTATTAGCAAAAGCCAGATACTTCTCCAACTGCTCTCTGCTTAAAGAAGCCAGCTGGTCAACCTCTACCCCGTCTTTTGCCATGCAGAACAGAAATGCACCGATAAATCCATCGCCTGCTCCTGTGGTGTCCACAGCCTTTACTTTCTGTCCATCCGCATAGGCAGACGTCTGTTCCGTATAGCACTCAGCACCATCTGCGCCCTTTGTATAGATCACCAGTCTGGTATTTCCGGCAAACAATCTCGGCAGCGCTTCTTTGATATCCGCTTTTCCGGTAATAAACTCTAACTCTTCATCGGAAATTTTCAGAACGTGGGCCATCGGTGCAAACTCCCAGATCACATTGCGCAGAGCCTCCGGATTCTCCCATAATGGAAGCCGGATGTTCGGATCAAAGCTGATCATGCAGCCTGCTCTTCTGGCACAGTCAATGGCCTTTCTGTGAGCTTCTTTCATCGGAAATTCGCCCAATGAAACCGAACAGAAATGAAGTGCATAGGCATCCTGAAACCATGCTGCATCCACATCCTTCGCTTCCATCAGCATATCCGCACCCGGTTTGCGGTAAAAAGAAAATTCCCGGTTGCCATCTTCCTTCAATGCCACGAATGCCAGAGAAGTATTCGCTTTATTGGTTCTGCGGACATAGTCGCATCGGATGCCGCAGTTCTGAAACTCTTCCACGATCTTATCACCAAATGGATCATCCCCCAGCTGAGTGATCATGGCTGCCTCACCGCCAAGCTTTACATAGGCACCGCAGACATTCGCCGGAGCGCCCCCTACCTTTGGTTTAAAGGCGCTGACATCCTTTAATTCCTTTCCTGTCTCTTCTGGAGCAAAATCAATCAATGCCTCTCCGATTGCCAGTAACTGTTTCATAGACCCTTCCTCCATATATATAATCAATCGATCTTATAAGATCTTATTTTCCTGATGTGGGGATAAATCGTGCGATCCGTCCTGCGAATTCCGCAACGTTCTGTGTCTGGATGATCACGCGGCCAGGTCCCACCAGCTTCGTCAGGAACAGGCCCTCTCCACCGAAAAAGATATTGCCCAGTCCTCTGAGCATCTCCACCTCATAGGCAACGGTACGTTCAAAAGCCACTACATTGCCTGTATCCACTTTCAGCACCTCACCCGGCTCCAGATAACGGCAGACCAGATCACCGTCCACCTCTAAGAAAGCCATACCGGTTCCGGAAATATCCTGCAGAACAAAGCCTTCACCGCCAAACATACCGGCAGACAGCTTTTTACTGAAGGTTACATTCAGGTTCACGGTCTCTTCTGCACAGAGAAATGCTCCTTTCTGGCAGATCATACCACCGGTGGCTCCAACATCCAGGGCATAGATCTCACCGGGTACCGTGGATGCGAACGCAATACGGCTTCCTGCATGTTCTGCCGTGTAGGTAGCCATAAACATACTCTCTCCTGCGAACATCCGGCCCAGACCCTTCATCAGTCCACCCTTGGCATTCGTGCTCATCTGGACGCCATCCGTCATCCAGGTCATGCCGCCGGACTGGGTATAGACGCTCTCACCCGGCCGGTCAAACTGGATTTCAACTGCTGGCATTGTGGTTCCCATGATCTGATATTTCATACACAGCACCTCCATTTTTGATCCTATCGGTTTATCTGCCCAGACGTTCCTCGATCAGCCTGCGCAGTTCATCAACAACCATCCCTGCGTTCCTGCCTTCCTCATCAATGGTAATATCCGCATATTTTTCATAATATGGAACTCTTTCATTGTACAGATCCAGAAGTGTCATGCCTTCTTTTAACACCACACCCCGATCCACTAAGTTGCCAAGACGCATCTTCAGATCCTCATAGCTTAGTTTTAAGTATACCACAAGACCGATCTCTTTTAAATGCTCCATGGCCTCTTTTCCATAAATAACACTGCCGCCTGGGGCGATCACGGATTTCTCCACATCCAGGGTGGCATTGGCGCGGTTTTCCACTTCCAGAAACCCATCTAAGCCTTCATCTTCGATAATCTCCTTTAACAGGCGCTTTTCCTGCTCCTGTATCACGATATCTACATCCACAAAAGAATATCCCAGACGTTTCGCTAACAGAACGCCAATGGTGCTTTTACCGGATGCCGGCATACCGATCAGAGTGATGTTGTTATGCTGTTTTGCCATGCTCATTTCCTCCTGCTTTTCTGTTTATCTGCGCTCCCGGTTTTGGACGCGGATTTTCGTCTGTTTCCTGCTCCTGTCTTTGAAGCTGTCCGGTTTTCAGCGGATGCCGCCTTTTTTCCTGCGCCAGACGGTTTTGCTGACTTTGTCACGGACTCCGGTTTTGCTGCCTGCTTCTTCGCCACGGAATATCCGAATTTACCGAGTTTTTCACCCAACTCAAAATATTCCCCATGGGAATATGCCACTAGTCCTGCGTCATTCAGATGAAATTTTCCATTTACATCCATATATTTCTCATCCACAGTCACACCCAGCACTTCCGCCAGAAACATATCGTGGCTGCCCAGAGGGATCACCTGGGTAACCTTACATTCCAGATTTACCGGACTTTCCGCGATTCCCGGCGCACTGATGTGCTGGGATGGAAGGGGCGTCAGATGCATCTGTGCGAATTTATCCACATCCCGTCCGGAGCGCACACCACAGAAATCCGTAGCATAAGTCAGATCGCGGGTGATCAGATTGATGACGAATTCTCCTGTCTCTTTCAGGATATCATAGGAATACCGCTCTTTCCTTACGGAAATTGATACCATGGCCGGGCTGGAACAGACAGTTCCTGCCCATGCCACTGTGATAATATTCGGTTTTTCCTCCGGTCTGCCGCAGCTTACCATCACAGCCGGAACCGGATAGAGCATATTGCCGCCTCTCCAGTACTGTTTTCCCATCACATCTTCCTGCCTTTCCTGATTTGTCTTATCCATCGGAACGATCAGTCATAATCCGGAAGAAGCTTCACAATGATCATGATCTGGCGGACAAAGCTTCCCTCATCCAGCAGGATGTCCTCCTCATGAGTCACCTCCGGCATATCCGGGTCGTCTTCCTCCAATTCCACGCAGACCCAATCATAAGCTGCTGCTCTGGCGTTCTCCAACGCGTCCTGAAGATCCGGGCCGTCTGCCTCGCATCCCACCAGATCCGGGAAGGTTACGTGGTAGCCTTCGTCCTCTTTATGCGGTGTCAATACCGCCGGATAGATAAATGTCATGTTCTTCTCCTTCTTTCCCAGGTCTCTGCCTGTGTTGTATTCCGATTTCCGGATAATATCTGTTCACCCCGGTGCCTGCCCCTGCAGCCGCCCCACGAAACGATCATTCGCTTCCAGTTACTCCTGCAATGCCATCACAATGGCCGGGATCAGCTGTTTCTTTCTGGAAACTACACCCGGAAGCTCTACGCTTCCTTTATTTTCCTTGCTTTCTTCCATATGGAAGGTCTCGCGGATCATAGCCTCTGCACCGCTGCCCTCGCACAGAAGAAGCGTAGATTCTGTCAAAATATTGGTTAACATAAAGAAGATCATATTCACATCCGGATGCATTTCATGAACCTTCTTTAAGTATGGCTGCAATCGTTCCTGTAATTGTTCCAGCTCCTGCTCATTTAAGGAGCTGATCTGGCCTACACCGAAAGATACCTTACCTGCGGTAAACCGCTTGAAATCCTGATAGAAGATTTCCTCGTCAGATTTGGTCTTTAAATTGCTTGCCGCAGCAAACATCTCCATGGCATAGGTTTCCGCATCAATTCCTGCGATCTCCGCCAGTTCCAGAGCGGCTTTCTTATCCACCTGGGTACAGGTCGGGGAACGGAATAACAGGGTATCTGAGATGATCGCACTGCATAAAAGACCTGCGATCTCTTTCTCCACTTTCACACCAGCCTCCTGATACATCTGGTAAATGATCGTTGCGGTGCAGCCTAACGGCTGGTTACGGAAAAATACCGGGCTCATGGTTTCGATCGTCCCCAGTCTGTGATGATCGATGATCTCAAGGATTCTGGCATTCTCGATCCCATCTACCGCCTGAGTCTTCTCGTTATGGTCCACCATAATTAAGGATTTTCCTCTTGCGCCCAACAGATTACGTCTGGAGATCATACCCATATATTTGCCATTCTTGTCTAAGATCGGGAAATCACGATGACGCTTGCTTGCCATGACTTCTTTGATCTCATCGATGACATCTGTTTCCTCAAAGGTGATCAGATTCTCTGTCTTCATGAAATAGCTGATCGGCATACTCTGGTTGATGAGACGTGCCGCTGTATAGGTGTCATACGGTGTGGTGATGACCGTACATCCTCTTTCCTGTGCCAGCTTCTTGATGGTCATGGACACTGCCGCGCCCTCGCAGACGATGATGCAGGCTGCCTCCATCTCAATGGCACACAGCTGGGACTCATATCGGTTGCCTAAGATCACCAGGTCATTCTTACTGATATAATATTCCATCATATCCGGGTTTGCCGCCGCGATCAGAACCTTTCCTTCGTTAAAATAATTCTCCTCGCTTCCGATCACCAGATGACCTTCCAGTGTTTCCACAATGTTGGAATACTGGGTATTCGCCTTAGATAAAATGCTGGAATCATACACGTTCATGTAGGACTGGGCGATATCACCAACGGTGATCAGCCCCTCCAGTATTCCGTCCTCTGTCACCGCCGGAAGTGTAACAACATTGGCGTCCTGCATGGTATTCCATGCCTTTTTCAGGGAAATATTCCGCTTCACGCCCTTTGTCTGACGGATATCAATGTCCCTTACCTCGGTTTTTACATGCTCGATCAGCTCCGGTGCCTGTACACCAAAATATTTTAATACAAACTGGGTTTCTTCATTCACGTGTCCGGCACGTCCCGGCACATAGTCCTGTCCTGTCAGGATCCTCTTCAGATTCGCATAGCAGATTGCAGAACAGATCGAATCTGTATCCGGGTTTTTATGACCGATTACTATGGTCTTATGCTTGTTGTACTCTGCCATATTGGCTTTCTCCTTTCGGCCGTCCCACCGGCCCACTATCTCTCTATTCGTCATATTTTCCCCAATCTTTCGCTTTATAACCCATATTTTTCTTACGGTCAGCGCAAACAAGTGCACAGACCTGCCGATTCATTACTGCCATTCTATATTATCACAGATTTTTCCCTTCTCTGCAAGACTAAATCATGTACGGAATACCGTGCAACCACCGTCCTCTTTTGTTCTGTGCAATCTGCACATAAAAACATCATGTACACACGTGTTTTCATTATTTATTTACATGTTGTTCACACTTTGTTCATATTCTTTTCCTATACTAAATTCATAGAAAATCAGCAATGCGAGTTGATTGTATGGTCAAATTGCACATAGATTTTTCATAATTACCCCAGGTGGCAACGCCTGGGGTCTCCTCATTTTTACACAGAACCACGCGACAAGTCTCACGGACGTTCGATTTGAATTACAGCTGCAATTGTCGCAGTGCGATCCTCGCGGAGCGTTTTTGTTTCATAGGACGTAATTTCCTATGAAACAAAAAGTGCCGGGAATCTGTCAGATCACTTTGATCTTTCCGATTTCCGGCACTTTTGTCTTATGACCGTTTCGTGCTGACACACGATCATGGTTTCTGTATTCCTATTTCAGCACCATTCTCGCTGCACCATAAATTCCTGCATCATTGCCCAGTGTCGCCAGACCGATCAGCGGATGATCAGCGGAGATCGTTATGTGCTCCTCATAGTGCTTCTTGATCATATCTACTAAGAACTGGCCTGCCTTGGATACGCCTCCGCCGATGACGAAGATATCCGGGTCCACGATCAGAGCAGCCTGAGCCAGGGCAACCCCCAGATAATGGCATGCGGTCTCAGCCACCTCTAACGCCAGGGCATCGCCTGCTTTGGCGCCGTCTAAGACGTCTTTGGCGGTTACTTCATCACCAAACTGACGCAGAACGGATGGACGGTCATCAGCTGCCATCTTCCGGCGTGCCTCTCTGGCGATTCCGGTCGCGGACGCCACCTGCTCCAGACAGCCTCTGCCGCCACAGTTGCAGTACTCCTGCTCATCATCACGGGCATGGATGTGGCCGATCTCACCACCCAGACCATGTCTGCCTGCAATGATCTTCTCATTGATGATCACACCACCGCCAACGCCGGTTCCTAAAGTTACCATAACAATATCCGAGTAGCCCTCTCCGCCACCTTTCCACATCTCGCCAAGAGCAGCTGCATTAGCGTCATTGCCGCACTCTGCAGGGATTCCGTCTAAGCGGGCGCTTAACTCTTTTGCCGGATAGATATCTCTCCAGCCCAGGTTGACGCAAACCTCCACATAACCGTTCTTCTTTACCGGACCAGGTACATCAATACCAACACCAACGACATCTTCCATGGAGATGTTCTCGTCTTTTAAGGTCTCACGGATGCTTGCTGCGATATCATCCAGAACATACTTGCCCTGCTCTTCTTTTCTGGTCGGGATCTCCCACTTCTTTAACAACACACCATCTACATCAAAAATACCCAGTTTCACGCTGGTTCCACCTACGTCAACTCCAATACATTTCTTCCCCATCACAATTCTCCTAAATCCTATCAAGATTTGTAACTGTTCACTAGCTTCGCAATTACAAAGATTTTACAGTTTCAACTACATGATCTACAGTAAATCCAAAGTGCTCAAACAATACTGCAGCCGGACCGCTGGCACCAAAGCCCTTCATGGTCACATACGCACCGTCAAGGCCAACGTATCTGCCCCAGCCAAAGTCGCTTAATGCCTCGATGGCAACACGCTTTCTCACTGCTTTCGGAAGAACAGACTCCTTGTACTCCTCAGACTGCTCCTCGAACAGATCCATACATGGCATGGAAACAACGCGGACTTTCTGTCCTTCTTTTTCTAACTCTGCCTTAGCCTTTACTGCCAGTTCTACTTCAGAACCGCTGGCCATCAGGATCACCTCTGGTGTTCCCTCGCAGTCATCGATCACATAAGCACCCTTTAAGGCATCACGGCTGGAGCCTGCCATCGGTGTCAGGTTCTGTCTGGTCAGTACCAGGGCAGTTGGTGTTCTCTGGCTGGTCACTGCGCTGTACCAGGCAGCTTCTGTCTCGGTCGCGTCACATGGACGGAATACATGGAAGTTTGGCATTGCGCGGAGCATCGCTAACTGCTCGATCGGCTCGTGGGTCGGGCCGTCCTCGCCAACACCAATGCTGTCATGGGTCAGCACAAAGGTCAACGGTACCTGCATTAAAGCAGACAGACGCGCCATCGGCTTCACGTAATCACTGAATACGAAGAAGGTTGCCACATAAGCCCGCAGACCACCGTGCAGCATCAGACCATTGCCAATAGCAGTCATGGCTAACTCGCGGACACCAAAATGTAAGTTTCTTCCCTCTGGTGTTGCCTTGGAGAAATCTCCTTCGCCGGACATATTGGTCTTATTCGATGGAGCTAAGTCCGCAGAACCGCCGATCAGGTTCGGCAGCTTGTCCTTCATATAATTCAGGACTTTTCCGGATAACGCTCTGGTTGCCTCCGGCTTCTCGCCCTTTGCCCAGAAATCCGCATCATCTGCAAATTTCTCTGCTGCGTGCTCGTCGTGATACTGGTTCCACAACGCTTCCATCTCTGGATATTCCTGGCAATAAGCAGCAAACATCACGTTCCATGCTGCTTCCACATCTGCCTTCTCCTCTGCGATCTTCGCAAAGTTCTCATACACCTCGTCCGGTACATAGAATGGCTCTTTGGAAGGCCACTGTAAGAACTCTTTCATGGCAGCCACATTTTCCTCGCCCAGAGGCTCTCCATGAGCGCTTGCGGAACCCTGTTTTGCAGGACAGCCATATCCGATCTGGGTTTTCACCGTAATGAAGGAAGGACGTGTGGTATCTGCCTTTGCCTCCTCGATGGCTGCACCGATGGCATCTAAGTCATTGCCATCTTCTACTGTGATTAACTGGAAGCCAAATGCCTCCATACGTTTCTGCACATTCTCGGTAAATGCGATATCGGTGCTTCCTTCGATGGAAATTCTGTTAGAATCATATAAAACGATCAATTTACCAAGTCCTAAGGTACCTGCCAGGGAAAATGCCTCAGAGGAAATGCCCTCCATCATACATCCATCGCCACCTAATACATAGGTATAATGGTCTACTACCGGATAATTTTCTTTGTTGAATACCGCTGCCAGATGTGCTTCTGCCATCGCCATACCAACTGCCATACCCATACCTGCGCCCAGAGGACCTGTGGTTGCCTCAACGCCTACGGTGTGGCGGTACTCCGGATGACCTGGTGTCAGAGAGCCAAGCTGACGGAAATTCATCAGATCTTCTTTCTTTAAATCTCCGTATCCAAACAGATGAAGCAAAGAGTATAACAGCATGGAACCGTGTCCGCCGGATAAGATGAAACGGTCGCGGTTTGGCCACTGTGGATCTGCCGGGTTGTGGTTCATATGTCTGGTCCAAAGCTCATAAGCCATTGGAGCGGCTCCCAGTGGAAGTCCCGGATGTCCGGATTTTGCTTTCTGGATCGCGTCTGCTGAAAGCACACGGATCGCATTGACTGACATGGTATCAATCTTGTTCATTAGTAGTACCTCCCTAGTGTAATTTGATCTCTTTGATTGCCTGAGGCCCCGCCGCCAGAAACTGGTTCGGAAGACTTCCTTTGATCATCTTCGAAACCGAAAAATCAAGGGGTCCCTCATATTTTAGATTCCCATAACGGTTATAAACTCTACATGAATCTTCATTATACAGAAAGATCGTATCTCCGTCAATATCCGCATATGTATAGTCATAGGTAAATTCCTGGCTGAAAACCGCATCTCCATTGGGCTTATATACATCCATGCGCTGGCGGTACTCTCCGCCCTCCTGGGCTACGATCACTCCCACATAATCCTTACTATAGAACACACTCTGGATCTCCTCTGTCACCTGCACCTGCTTTAACAGGGCCGGAGACATCACATCCCTGGAAGAGAAGAAGGAAATGCTGTCCTGGGCAAATGCTACCGAATATACATCATCCAGATACTGGACCCGCGGCACAATGCTTTCTTTATAAATATCATGAAAACCGCCGACAAAACGGTTTAAAGCATTTTTACCCACCTCGGAGAAATTATAAAATGCCACACGGCTCCGCAGTGTTCCATCTTCAATATACATATAGGAACCCGTCAGCATGGTTCCATCCGGCGACAGGCTGATATCCAGTGGATAGCCGATCTCACCGCTTAACACACCCTTCATGGAGATCTGCATCTCCGTTCCATCCTTGCGGAAGAAATAAATGTAGCTGGCCGTCTGGTCCTCCAGGATCGCCGCCACCACGCCCTTGGCGGAAATGGTGATCTTCACGATGGGAAGCACCGTAGTCGCAATGCCAAGGCAGCCGCTCTGGTCGCAGATATAGATGGAATTGCCCTGCTGGTCCGCAATGGCCGCATACCCGTCATTGACTGCAGCAATCGGGGATTTCATCTCATAGCTCTGGATCCAGATGTCCTTTCCATCACTTCCGATGTTGGACGCGCCATCTTTTGTATATTTTAAAAATCCATTGCCAAATTTTTTATAGCCTGTGAAGCTTCCATCTCCACGGTCCAGGACACGTTCCCAGCCCACAGTCTGATTCTCGAACTGGAAATACCGGTTATACCAGTACACACCGCCTGCCGCTCCGCCGATCAGGATCAAAAGCAGGATCAGAAGGACCAGATGACGTCGCTTTACCTTTTTATGGGCTTTTCTGACGATCTCTTCGCTGTCCTCTTCCGGTGTCCAGCCACCGGAGAAACTGACATTTCCGGCATTTCCTGTATTTCCGGTATTTCTCCCATTTTCTCCAGAAATGACCCGTTTTCTCAGCTGGTCTTTCTTCGATTCACGGCTCATGGAATCCATATCATTCATCCTCTGTTCTCCCAAACTCAATCGCAACTGTTCCGCGCTGTGCACCAAACAGCTGCTCTGATGATTTCGGTACCAGTATAGCACAGAACCTCTCATTGCGGAAGAATCAAATTCTGTCCAGCCATGATCTTATTTTCGTCCTCCAGGCCATTTAAACGGCAGATTTCCTCCAGACGGCTGCCATTTCCATATAGCTTCAAACAGATGCCATAAAGGGTCTCTCCAGGCTGGATCTGGTAAGTGCCGGAGGCCAGCGCAGCGGAGATGGCGGCACGATCAGACTCTGCGGCAGTCTGGGATGGCACGGTCTTTGTACCTGCAGAACCATGACTGGAGGGCTGGTCCGTGCCAGTCTGGTTTTCGGCCTCTGCCGGCCTTTCCCCGTCTGTCTGGCCATCCCCACTGACCCTGTTCTGCTCCTCAGCCTCCATCACCGTTTCATTCTGGCTCTGCCCGGCGGTTTCCGGATAAGTCTCCGACATGGTCTCATGAGCCAGTGTCGGATTCACTCCGCCAGATGCATGTTCTACCAGAAGGTTGTCCCCACCATTCTCCGTTCCACTCATCTGTCCCGTCTGGCTGTTTCGCAACGAACCTCCCTTTTTCTGGCTGTTCTCCACAGCAGACAGGCTGTTCTGCCAAGAAATTCCCTCCGGCAAAACGGAAGTCAGCACCGATTCCATTTTCTGCATCTTGTCGTAATTGTTGACCATCACCACGCCTCCGGCCAGCACTACCATGGCAAGAGCACTGCACAGGCTTCCCAGCACCCGGATGCTGCCGCGTCTGGAAGTGATCTGACTCTTATTTTCCTCCATCCGCTGTCGGAAATCCCGCACCACCGGTTCTCCGGTGCCTGTTTCCACCCGGCGGACATCCTTACGCATGATCATATAATCCTGCATCATCTGGTTCCGCTCATAGTATATGTGATAACCTCTCAGCTTATAGAATCCGTCCTCTGATGTTATGTAAACTGCTTCCTCTCCCTCCAATCCGGAGTTCAGATACATCAGCTGGTTTTTCCCTGCAAAATACTGTCCATGCTGTTTCCAGTAATTTAAGGGACTTAAAGCCGCACCCGGCGCACCGCATAAAAACCAGCCAAGCACCGACCGTTTCGGAAACAGACGATCCATGTCCTGATACACCTTCTTCCAGGCACTTTCTGTCAGCTCCACCTTCTCGCCCTGCTCCGCCACGTCCTCCATTTCCAGAGCGCCGTCCACAAACAGATACGGAACGCCGTCATGCTCCTCTGATGTTCCTAAGAGAACGCCAACCCGCAGATCTTGTCCGCCCTTTGGAAACAGGCGTTTCAGATACGTGTTCACATAGTCCTCTAAATACAGTCTGACTGACTGGTCTCTCTCCCCGATCTGCCGTGTATTCTTCGGCAGTTTTGGATATGGATTATATAATTCTCCCATCTGGTTCACCCCACTGTCATTTTCGTGCAGTCCACGCGCTCGCGCTAAGACTGCCAGGCACATGCTCACAGCTGTGATCTATCCGTTCCAGCTGCCTTCTTTCATGCTACTGCCCATCTTACCATGACAGGACTGCGAAATTTGTCAAACCAGGGACAGAGATTCCCATAACTTTTCGACAAGACAGATGCTGTCGCTGATGCACTCCGCCATATGCATCACCATCCCTAAGCGGATGCTCTGCAGCATCATGGGATCACGGCTGGAGCCGCCGCTGACCACACCAGTGATAAAGAGATCCCCTACTGCCTGCAGATTTTTACTGACTCCCAGACCTGGTCTTAAAGCGCCTCTTCCCAGGGTTACACACCCCACATGGCAGGTTTTTCCCACAGACGCGTCCACTGCTACCACCAAATGATCTGGATACCGCTCCCGTACCAGGTATAAAGTATCCTCTAAATTCATGGCATGAACCGGGTACTCCAGCGTCCCTACCACCGTGATATGGCGCAGGCCTTTCCGGTAAAGCTGATGGCCGATCAGCGGTCCCAGGCTGTCTCCCGTAGACCGATCCGTGCCAATGCATAAAAACAGCACCTTCTCCTTCTGTGCCCTCTGCAGTTCTTCCTTTAACATGGAATAAAGCCGCGCCGCCAGTCTGGCCGCCTCAAATCCATCGGACGTATCATAATAATAAAGCTCCCGTCTGACGGCGGGAGCCTTCTGTTTCCATAACTCCATATCGTCTCACCTGTCTCGCCGGGCATTGCTCCATTTTCCTGCAATGCCCCTTTGTTACTGCTAGTATAGACCGATGTCTATGGAATTATGCGTTATTCATTTTCTTATACGCTTGCATGGCCTCGCTTAAATTGGCGGCAGTTCCATTAGTCATGATCCCCGCCAATGCGTCTAATTTATCCGGTTCCAGGAACTCTCTGGACAAATATGCCCCGTAATGATCCGTAATAAAGAGATTTTTCTTTTTCAGAGCACCCTGCAATTCCAAAAGCTCCCGCTCCTCATCACGACACTTCACTGCCTGCTGCGCGATCTTTTCCTGGGTTCCTGCATGGATCTCGTCGGCAATGATATTTTTCGTGACCGTCTCAAAGGCATTTAACGCCTCTTTTTTCTTTGATACCGTCTGCGACAGCTCCTGCTCGATCTGGGCGATCTCATCATCATATTTCTGAAGATCATAAATGGTCTCATTGCGGTCCCGGCGGATGTTGCGGGTGATCACCTTGATCTTGCGGGTGTTGGCATGGATCTCATCCCTCAGAAGCCTTCCCTCTTTCAGAACCTTCCCGTAACGGTCCCTGGTCTTATTGCCCCAGAGCACATAAGCACCGCCAAACACCAGGATAAATGCAAAATAAATGCCCACCAGATAGATCACATCCGGTTTCTTTAAAACCCAGTAAATTCCATAGGGAAGAAGGAGAAATACCAGCACAATCGCTGCAAACAGCTTCAGGATCTCTCCAAAATGTCTTGGAAAATACAGGGTATAATAAAGATTCGTATCGCAGATCCCCGGCACGTGGTTCTGCTGGAAAATAGTCTTGATCTGAAGGCGGATTCTCCGGTTGTCATCCCGCAGATCCGATGTTTCATCGATGATCCGCTCCTTCACCCCCTGGTTTTTCGCCTTCTCCCGCTTGCTCCGCACTTTTTTTAACTGATCCTGGCCCTTGCTCAGTTCTTTATCGTAGCTGGCTGTGATCTCGCCCAGACGTTTTTTCGTGGTCTGGCTGATCCTGTCTTCCACTGCTTTTTTATCGGTTTCCAGCTGCTTCTGATCCTGTTTTAACCGTTTTAAAAGCTGCTGTTCCTGCTGCTGCATATCCCGAAGCTCTAAAACTGCCGTTTTGGCTTCTCTCAAAAATGTTCCGTAGTCTGTAATGACATCCATCAGCCATTTTCCTCCTTCGCAAGGTCTCATTTTATTATAACGCGGCTTCACAGGCATTACAAGGAAGTCATTTACATTTTCCCCAATGTCCGATATACTATGAGAAGATTTCGTTACTGTTTGCACAACGCGTGAACAGTAACAAGATTTCGCTGCCCTCCGTGGCATCTGTGATGGCAGCTATTTTAGGAGGTGCATTTATTATGTTCCGTATGTGGGGAAAAATCATCAAAGACAACCATCTGGTCAAGGACACCACCATCTGTATCAGCGATTACAGTCTTTCCCGGACCCAGATGGTATTTCAGTCCCTTGATGACATCTGTTATGAATTTGATTTAAGCAAACCGATCTGGCTGGATTCTAATATCCATGATTTCCAGCTTCACGCCAAAACCCGTTTTGGACAGGATCAGTTTATTGAACATATCGAATTTGATTATCTGGAGATCCAGGTAATCGAGGAATGATCCTATTTTCCATCCTATGCAAATGATGTGAAAAAACCGCCCGCAGCCTTTTGAAGTGTCTTACTTCCATCAGCCACGGACGGTTTTGTGATTTACAGAATCCATTTAAAATACTACGTTTGGTACCTTTGGATCATCACCGTAACGGTTACTGCCTGCAGTACCTTCTTTACAGAAGAATACGATCAGAATGATAGAACCGATACATGGAATACAGTTTAACAGATACCACCAGCCGGATTTCTCGATATCATGAAGTCTGCGGACTGCCAGAGAAATCATCGGAATCAACGTTGCCAAACCATAGACAGAGATAACCACATTGGCCACAGCCCCAAGTACAGAATCTCCTGCTGCCATGTTAATCAGGCTGAATGCGGTAGAAATCAAAGTCTGCGCCAGGATTACCCACCAATACTCTGATCTTCTGGCTCTTCCTGAAAATTTTGCATAGTTCTTCCACATTGCTTTATAAGCATCGACCATACTCATAGCTTCTTCCTCCTAAGTTTTTGTAGGATCAAAATCTTCTTTCATTATAGCCCTTATTGTCCATTCTGTCCATGCTTTTGCTTGAGTATTTTGCCAATTTTCAAAAAATTCACCCATTTATCACTCATTTATAGATTGGTGGCGATCAATGAAATTCCAGAAACAATCAACAGAATCACGATCAGCATTTTCACGATCCGGTCATCCATCTTGGAACTGCATTTCATGCCGACCCACAGGCCCAGAAGGGAAAATGGGAACAGCGCCAAAGACTGCAGGAAAATGCCTCTGGTCAGAATTTTCAGCACAATATAGAGGCCAATGCGGAATGTGCTTTCCACTAAGAATACCATACTGATATTGGCCTTAAATCCGCTGCCGCTGTCAGTCACGCGGCTTACATAGGCCGCCAGCAGGGCTCCTACGCCAAATAATCCGCATAAAACACCAGCAATAACGCCGATGATTGCCAGAACAATCTTTGAATTTTTCATCTTACCCGGATGGCGTTCCCGCAGAAACATCTCGATGCCAAGAACAATGATCATAACTCCAAACACCACCTTGATGGCGCTGGCATCCACATTTTTTAATAGGAAGGAGCCAGGAATACTTCCCGCAAGTACCATAGCTGACAATGGGATAAATACCTTCGGATCCAGGCTTTTCCGGTTTTTCCAGGTCAGAATGGCATTGGCCGGATAACCAAGCAGCAGATCCACCGGGGAAATGTTCGCATTAACCGAACCGAAACTCAGCATGGCTGTAAAAACCATGGTATTGGCAAAGCCGCATAATCCTTTGATGATGTACGACGTGAACGTTGCGAAAATCCATAAACCCATCGTGTTCCCCCCATTTTTCTTCTGAATATCAATCCATTCGTACCAGAAATATCCTCGTCCCGCACCCTGACACGGTAGTTCCAACACACACTCTCTGAACGAATTTTCATTTTCTGATATCCGTAAAATATAGGCGTTCCTAAAACACAGGAACGCCTATATTTATGCCTTATAATTGTTCACTACCATGATACCGTTCTATTGCATCCAAGTCAAACGTTCGTGAGACTTGACGCATGATTCTGATAAATGCTGTGGCTCATTGCACCTGAGACTGTCCGCCTGCTGCTTACAATCTCTTCATCAGCTCTTCGCGCTCTTTCTCATATCCCGGTTTGCCAAGCAGAGCAAACATATTTCTCTTGTAACTCTCAACACCTGGCTGGTTGAATGGGTTGACACCCAGCAGATAACCGCTGATGCCGCATGCAAACTCGAAGAAATAGAACAGTTCGCCTAAGTAGAACTCGTTCTGCTCCGGAACATTGACCTTCAGGTTTGGTACCTGGCCGTCGGTGTGTGCCAGAATGGTTCCGTTCATAGCGCTCTTGTTGACAAAATCTACATTCTTGCCAGCCAGATAGTTCATACCGTCGGTATCGATCTCTTCCTCTTTCAGAACCACTTCTTCCGGAGACTCTTCTACATTGATCACTGTCTCAAACATGATCCGTGCGCCGTCCTGGATGAACTGGCCCATGGAGTGCAGATCCGTTGTCAGATCTACGGCAGCCGGGAAAATACCCTTCTGGTCTTTGCCCTCGCTCTCGCCGAATAACTGTTTCCACCACTCAGATACATAGTGAAGGCTTGGCTCATAGTTTGCCACGATCTCCACATGTTTGCCTTTTCTTAATAAGATGTTGCGGATCGATGCATACAGAAGCGCCGGGTTCTCTTCATATGGGGTCTCCAGGGCTTTCTTTCTTCCGGAAGCTGCACCCTCCATCAGCTTGTCAATGTCTGCGCCGCTGACTGCGATCGGCAGAAGACCAACTGCGGTTAATACGGAGAAACGTCCACCTACATCATCCGGAACCACGAAGCTCTCGTAACCTTCCTGATTTGCCAGGTTCTTTAATGCGCCCTTTGCCTTGTCAGTGGTTGCGTAGATACGCTTGTTAGCCTCTTCCTTACCATACTTCTCAATCAGCATCTCCTTAAATACACGGAATGCGATCGCCGGCTCCGTTGTTGTACCCGACTTGGAAATGATGTTGATGGAGAAATCCTTGTCTCTTACTACATCCTGCAGATCCTTGATGTACTTGCTGCTGATGTTGTTGCCCACAAAGAAGATCTGCGGGGTCTTTCTTGTACCTTTATCCAATACATTATAGAAACTATGGGTCAGAAACTCGATGGCTGCTCTGGCGCCCAGGTAGGAACCGCCGATACCGATGACTAACAGTACATCAGAATCAGACTGGATCTTCGCTGCTGCCTTTTTGATGCGGGCAAACTCATCCTTATCATAATCCACTGGAAGATCGATCCATCCAAGGAAATCATTACCAGCTCCGGTTCTGGAGGTCAGCACCTCTTTTGCGCACTCCACACCAGCCTTCATATTTTTCACTTCTTCTGCGGAAATAAATCCGGCAGTCTTAGAATAATCAAATGTAACTTCTTTTCCCATGATCATATTCTCCTTTATCATATAGTTTCTGCGATAATTGCCACAAAACCTTACGCTTAGTATAGCACAGATTTGTCCGGTTTGCGATCCCTTATTTTTAAGTCTATGCCAGATACTGCTTCAGAATCTCTCCCACCAGTTCCAGTTCATCTGGAGACAGATCCCGAATCCAGTCATTTTCACTGCGGCTTCGCTCTCTGCTGGCGGCAATCTGTTCCAGGCTGTGTTTTAAATAATCCACATCCCGGCGCACCGGTTCCTGACCGTCTGGATTCTGGCTTCCTGGTGTCTGGCTTCCTGAATTCTGGCTTCCCGGGTTCTGACCTCCCAGGGTCCGGCTCTCTGAGTTCTGGTTCCCCGGGTTCTGGTTCCCCGGATTCTGGTTCCCCAGGGGCTGGCTTCCCGGATTCCGGCTTCCTAAGCTCCGCCCCCGGAGGCTGGTCTGACTATTTCCGGTCTGCTCTCCCCCGGACATCATGGTTTCCCGGAGATCACGGTCAGGCTCTGACACTGCATTTTCCCGGTTTCCAAGGCTGGTAAAACGGCCTTTCTGGTCCCTGGCTACCGTTTTCCGCTCCTCCATGAGCTGCGGCTCTGTTCCTTCTCCTCTGGATTTTCTTAAAAAATGGACTCCTTTTTTGCTATTGATCTCCTTTACCGGAACGATATGGTCGGTTCCATTATCATCCGCACCACGGCTTCGCAGGTCACGGATATTCAAATCACGGACATTTAAATCACGGATGCTGCTGTTTTTTATGGCTGCATTCCGGAAACCTCCGCCCCGGGCGCCCCGGTAATCGTCCTCTGACGCTGAAGCAGCCTCACGGGCCAGACGGTTAAACAACGAATTTTCCAGATAATCCTGTAGGCCATTCAGCAGCTGGTTTTTCCGCTCTGCCAGATTGATGCCACAGTCCAAAAACAAGGTCAGAAGGCCGCTGAGCAGACCAACCGTTCCATAAAGCACCACATAATAGCTGTCACAGCGATACCAATAAGCCCCAAAGGCCGCACTTCCTCCCAAAAGAAAGCAAAGGACAGTCAGCTGGGACGCCAGATTGCCCCACCCATTTAAAGTAAATCCCATAAAACGATAACCAGCCAGCTGCTTTTCTAAATATGCTTTTGTATTGTGGATTCCAAGATTCAGACGGTATGTATTTTCGGCTTTCTGTTTCAGATCCCGCAGACAGCGGTTCTTGGTAAGCGTCATGTTGTCAGTTTCACGGATCAGTCTTTTGTAAAGGTTACGGGCTGTCAGTCTGCTTAAAAGTCCAAGAATGCAGACAGCCGTCAGAACGTATAATGCTTTTCCTGTTTCTAAAAATTCCAGCATCATAAAAAGCTCCCCTTTCTTCTCCAGATTCCTTCCAGATGCCATTTATTATAGCGGTGGAAGTTTCATTTGGGAAGATTGGGGAGCCTAGAATCGTTCGTCAAATTCTCCTATAAATCGATTCTGATACCTGGTTGAGGTAGTTGAAACAATGGTTGAGACTGCATCACACATGCCGCCTCCAAACACAGTTTTCCAGAACAGTTGTCTATCTGTCGAATCCGACCAGTTCTTCTGCCATCGCCATGATCAGCTTCACGCTGTTGTCAATGGCCATTCTCTCGAACTCCGCATAATCCATCTCAGCACTGTCATCGGCCTTATCAGAAATGGCGCGGACGATCAGGAACGGAATATTGTTCAGATATGCGGTCTGGGCAATGGAAGCGCCTTCCATCTCTGTACAGCAAGCCTGGAAATTCTTCACGATCCATGCTTTTTTCGCCTGATCAGAAACAAACTGGTCTCCACTGACGATACGGCCTACATGAACACCTACCTGTGGGATCACCTTGCGGCAGCACATATCTGCCATGTAGATCATGTTGCGGTCGCCTTTGAACACGGATTCCTCCATCTGCGGGATCTGACCAACCTTATAACCAAATCCAGTTGCGTCCATGTCATGCTGCATAGCATCCCTGGATAATACGATATCACCGATATCAATGCTGCTTCTCAAAGAACCTGCAATACCGGTATTGATAATGCGTCTTACATTGTACTGATCAATCAAAATCTGGGTACAGATCGCTGCATTTACCTTACCGATACCAGACCGTACCACGACCACGTCCAATCCTTTTAATCTTCCCTGGTAAAAATCCATGGTAGCAATGGTGCGGATCTCCACATCCTCCATCGCCTCTTTCAAATGAAGCACCTCTTCTGTCATGGCACCGATAATTCCTAACATACAGTTCCTCCTAGTGTATCTTATCAAGCTCTCGAATTCTTTTTTGGTGCTCCCGTCCGTGCGGTGACTTTCGGGAGCTTTTATTTTCATATTACAGGGGTATTGTAACATGAAAAATGGGGTAAATGCAATACATGGGCGTGAAATCGTAGGCATGAACTTTCCCGGTTATTGCTGTTCTCGCGTTGCGCAAAGACCCCGGTTTTATCTATGAAACATGAAAAACAGCCACTCCCCGGTGTGCGGGATGGCACATGTGGGGGTGGCTGTTGGGAATGTGGGTAAAATTGGTATTAGTTATTACTTGATATTGGTTAATAAGACACCATCGGTTTTGGTGGATTTGGCTTCGTACCAACCGTTGTCGTATTCTAGCTCGTGGATGCAACGAAGACGATAATAATGACCTGCTGGCTGAGTGCCAACAGAAACCGAAAACTCTACACTAGTTAACTGTCCATCCTCTCTATCTGCTGGGGTAAATTCCTTTTCAAACGTTTCCACAGTTGACCATTTTCCAGTGCTCTCGTTCAATTGCTCCAAATAAATAGTTAATGCTGCCCAGTCAACTGATTGGAACATCAAAGTTTCTGCATAAACACTAAGGATTCCATTTTCCTTGTTTGTAATCATACACATCGCAGATGCCAACGCCTTACTTCTTGCGATTCCTTGTTCTTTCCCCATCGACATTTTTATGTTCTCTGGAAGTAAGGTAGAATTCTCTTGAACACTTGAATCCAATAGATTTCTTCCCTTCGGTGTTGCCATTGAAGTTACAGGACATAGTAAAGAAATCACAAGGGATATCATAATTACTTTTTTTAAATACTTTCTCATATAAACATCCTCCTATCTTTTATACATAGAAAGACGTTTATACCCTATCTTTTATAACCTTCATTTTCCACATAACTTAAATTTTTTACTATTTTATCAAAGACCTTTTCATCAATATTTCCTACCAAATAAAACACGGTATTTTCATTTATATATTGAGCATTAAATTCTATATTTCCCGTTTCCAGTTCGTTACGATAAACGTTTATTTCGTTATTTAAAAACCGATTGTGGATACTTTTATATAATTCACGATCGGAATTGTAACCAATAGAATTAGCGACTCCCTTAGACATCTGCTGATAATATAAATACTTATCTCCATAGCTAAAATCAATTCTAGCCATTCCGTCCTTTATAATCAATTTTTTATACACCAGCTCACTCGGATTATAAAATAGTCTTGGACCACTTATCCCCAATTGATTCTCTATTTCTTCATACGCTTTCTCCAACGAGTCTGCCTCACTTATCGCATCCACATTATTAAAAATAATCTGTCCATTCCCCGCATCCCTTTCCCAAAACTTATAATACCTCCTCCCACTAGCCATCATCCCAGTCCCCAACAGAATCGCTCCCACTGTTGCCACCAGGATCATCGGCTTCATCACTTTCTTTAAACGGATTACCTTATGGACATCTTCTTTCTTATCCTGTGTTTCGTCCTGTGCGGCCATTGCCAGAATCTTCTCAAATTCTCCTTTTGGTGGGGTGAGGTTTAATTCTGGGTGGGCGGCGTATTCGGCGACGGCTTGATCCAGCTGGGCTGCCAGCTGCTCATCGGTGTATTCAAATGCTTCTTGTAATTTCTGCTGAATCAGCTTATCCTCTTTCTGGCTGACCTTACTGTTTCTCACGTTTTCCACCCCATTTTCTTTCTTTGTGATTCCGTAACTATTCAGTACCTTCATAGTTACGAGCAAAAATCCATTCCAGATCAGCTT
>OHAC01001387.1_pt1 | contig 22396 bp, 15 predicted proteins | sample 1577051 | NCBI WGS metagenome assembly OHAC01 (sample SAMEA3541499, study PRJEB24748) | human gut metagenome | biome: human gut; feature: human-associated habitat; material: faeces | place: China | collected 2012 | reverse complement strand
AGATTGTGCAGGGGACAGCCGGAAGCCATGCCTGCAAGCATATCACCATACTGGCAGAAGGGAACGCCGCACTCCATACAGCGTGCCCCCTGCTTCTGCTGCTCCTCAAGCTTCAGGGGAGTTTTGAACTCATGGAAATGTTTGATCCTCTCAAGGGGGGCTTCCGCCGTGGAAGTCTCCCGGTCATACTCTAAAAATCCTGTCGATTTTCCCATTTTTCTTCTACCTCCCGCTTATTTCACCTGAAAACTCTCATAGAAAGCTTCCATTTGTGCCTGTTCTCTGGACATTCCTTTTTCCTCCAGTTTTGTACTCAGAGTAACCATCTTCTTGTAATCGATGGGAATGATCTTCTTAAACTTGGGAAGATAATCCTCAAAATGATCCAGGATCCGCTGGCCCTTCTCGGAACCGGTCTCCTGTACATGCTTCTCGATCATCTCGCGAAGCTCCTGAATATCGTATTTTTCCTCCACTTTTTCAATGTGGATCATGGCTTTGTTCAGGTTCTTGTAGAGCTCGTTTTCCTCATCCAGAACGTAAGCGATACCGCCGCTCATACCTGCAGCAAAGTTTTTGCCGGTCTTTCCGAGGACTGCCACACGGCCTCCGGTCATGTACTCACAGCCATGCTCGCCAACGCCTTCCACAACGGCCGTCGCGCCGGAGTTCCGGACTGCAAAACGCTCGCCGGCCACACCGTTGATGTAGGCTTCGCCGCTGGTGGCTCCGTAGAGGGCTACGTTTCCAATGATGATGTTGTCTTCTGCCTTATAAGTTCTCTTGGCAGGCGCTGTCACAGTGATCTTACCGCCGGAAAGACCTTTACCCATATAGTCGTTGCAGTCTCCAGTGAGACAGATGCTCAGGCCCTTCGGAATGAAAGCGCCGAAGCTCTGGCCGCCGGCTCCCGTACAGTTCAGAGTGATCGTATCCTCCGGCAGGCCGTTCTTGTAGCGGCTGGTGATCTCGGAACCGAGGATGGAACCGAAAGCACGGTCCGTATTGGAAACTTCCACTTTCAGAGAAGCTTTCTCGCCTTTTTCTACGGCTCCTTTCAGCTTCTTCCAGAGGACCTTTTTGTCCTTGGTCTGCTCCAGTTTGAAGTCATAAACGTCCTCTTTCTTAAAGTGCTGGTTCTGGCCCAGATACGGATTGTATAGGATGCCAGCCAGGTTCATCTTGGAAGCCATGGGATTCTCCGCATACTCTTTTACCTTCAGAAGATCGGTTCTTCCCACCATCTCTTCCAGGGTACGGACGCCGAGTTTTGCCATATATTCACGGAGCTCTTCCGCAATGAAACGCATGAAGTTTACCACATACTCCGGTTTTCCTTTGAATCTCTTACGAAGCTCCGGGTTCTGGGTAGCCACGCCCACCGGGCAGGTATCCAGGTTACAGACACGCATCATAACACAGCCCATCGTCACCAGGGGAGCCGTTGCGAAACCAAACTCCTCTGCGCCGAGAATGGCTGCGATGGCTACATCACGACCGCTCATAAGCTTACCGTCGGTCTCGATAATGACACGGCTTCTGAGGCCGTTCTGGAGCAGGGTCTGATGAGTCTCAGAAAGACCGAGCTCCCAGGGAAGACCCGCATTGTGGATAGAGCTTTCCGGAGCCGCTCCGGTACCTCCGTCGTAACCGGAAATCAGGATTACCTGAGCGCCTGCCTTTGCCACACCGGCTGCGACGGTTCCGACACCGGCCTCAGATACCAGTTTTACGGAAATTCTCGCGTACTGATTGGCATTTTTCAAGTCATAGATCAGCTCTGCCAGGTCCTCGATGGAGTAAATATCGTGATGAGGCGGCGGGGAAATCAGGCTCACGCCGGGCGTGGAGTGTCTGGTCTTTGCCACCCATGGATAAACTTTTTTCGCAGGCAGATGGCCACCCTCACCGGGCTTCGCACCCTGGGCCATCTTGATCTGGATCTCATCCGCACAGACGAGATAACGGCTGGTCACGCCGAAACGGCCGGAAGCCACCTGTTTGATGGCGGAACAGCGGTCGTGCTCGGTTCCCTTGGAATCCAGACGGTCATCGCTCTCGCCGCCCTCACCGGTGTTTGATTTTCCATGAAGCATGTTCATGGCCAGGGCCAGGGTCTCATGGGCTTCCTGAGAAATGGAGCCGTATGACATGGCGCCGGTCTTGAAGTGACGGACGATGCTGTCCACGCTCTCCACTTCCTCGATGGGGATGGGATGGGCCGCATAATTGAAGTCCAGAAGGCTTCTCAAGTTTCCGCTGGTCTCCTCGTCCACCATGCCGGTGTATTCCTTAAAGGTCTTATAATCTCCGTTCCAGGCCGCCTGCTGCAGAAGGTGAATCGTCTTCGGATTGTAACGGTGGGTCTCGCCGCCACTTCTCATCTTGTGCTTGCCTACGCTGTCCAGCGTCAGATCGGTATTCAATCCCAGGGGATCAAAAGCCTTGCTGTGGCGCTCGTCCACATCCTTTGCGATATCCTCCAGGGTAATTCCGCCCACGCGGCTCACAGTTCCGGTGAAATATTTCTCGATAACATCCTCGGAAATACCGATGGCCTCGAAGATCTGGGAACCCTGATAGGACTGGATCGTGGAAATACCCATCTTGGAAGCGATTTTTACGATGCCACTCAAGATTGCGTGATTGTAATCATCCACAGCCGCATAGTAATCTTTTTCCAGCAGTCCCTGATCAATCAGCTCTTTGATCGTGTCCTGGGCGAGATAGGGGTTGACGGCACTTGCGCCGTAGCCCAGAAGGGTAGCGAAATGATGCACTTCTCTGGGTTCGCCGGATTCCAGAATCACAGCCAGAGAGGTACGCTTTTTCGTTTTTACGAGATGCTGATGCACCGCAGAAACAGCCAGCAGGGAGGGCATGGGCACACGGTTCTCGTCCACACCGCGGTCTGTCAGAACCAGGATGTTGGCTCCGTCACGGTAAGCCTTATCCACCTCCACGAAAAGCCGCTCGATGGCGCGCTCCAGCTTGGTGCTCTTATAATAGGTAATCGGAACCTCTGCTACCTGGAAGCCCTCCACCTTCATATGCTTGATTTTCAGCATATCGGTGTTAGTCAGGATCGGATTGTTGACCTTCAGAACCTGACAGTTCTCAGGCTGCTCTTTTAAGAGGTTGCCGTCTTTTCCGACGTAAACGGTCGTGCTGGTGACAATCTCTTCACGGATCGCATCGATCGGCGGGTTTGTTACCTGTGCAAAAAGCTGTTTGAAATAGTCGAAAAGGGGACGATGCTGTTTGGAAAGCACTGCCAGCGGCGTATCAACACCCATGGCAGCGGTTCCCTCGCCGCCGTTTAATGCCATCTCCAGAATGGATTTCCGGTATTCCTCGTAGGTGTAACCGAAGGCTTTCTGAAGTCTTGCTCTCTCCTCGTCGGTGAACTCCTCCACTTTGATATTGGGGATTTTCAGGTCATGGAGTTCTACCAGGTTGCTGTCCAGCCACTCGCCGTAAGGCTGTTTTTTCGCATAGTATTCTTTCAGCTCCTCATCCTCGAAAATCTTATGCTTCACGGTATCGACCAGCAGCATTTTTCCGGGATGCAGGCGCTCCTTGATGACGATCTCCTCCTCGGGAACCGGCAGAACGCCCACCTCGGAGGAGAGGATCACGTCACCATTTTTCATAATGTAGTAACGGGAAGGACGGAGGCCGTTCCGGTCAAGAACCGCACCCATCACATCGCCATCGGAAAACAGAATGGAAGCCGGACCGTCCCAGGGCTCCATCATGGTCGCATAATACTGATAAAAATCACGTTTTTCCTGGGAAATCGTGTGGTTGTTGGACCAGGGCTCCGGAATCGTCACCATGACGGCCAGCGGAAGCTCCATGCCGCTCATAACGAGGAATTCCAGCGTGTTGTCCAGCATGGCGGAGTCAGAACCTCTGGTATCTACCACCGGAAGCACCTTGTAGAGCTGTCCTTTCAGATGGTCGGAAGACATGGTCTCCTCACGGGCCAGCATTTTGTCGGCATTTCCGCGGATCGTGTTGATCTCACCGTTGTGTACGATAAAGCGGTTCGGATGGGCTCTCTCCCAGCTCGGATTGGTGTTGGTACTGAAACGGGAATGGACCATGGCGATGGCAGACTCATAATCCGGATCCTGCAGGTCTGCAAAAAAGGTCCGAAGCTGTCCCACCAGAAACATACCTTTGTATACAATCGTCCGGCTGGACATGGAAACCACATAGGTGTTGTCGTTGCTCTGCTCGAAAACTCTTCTTGCGATGTAGAGCTTCCGGTCAAAATCCAGACCTTTTTCCACGCCCTCGGGCCGTTTCAGGAAGGCCTGCATGATATAAGGCATGCAGCTTCTCGCTTTTTCACCGAGAACTTCCTCAGCCACCGGCACTTTACGGAAGCCTAAAAGGGTCAGGCCCTCTTTTCCGGCGATGATCTCAAACATCTTTTTCGCCTGGTTCCGTTTCATCTCATCCTGGGGAAGAAACAGCTGAGCGACACCGTAATCTCTCTCTCCGCCGATATCAAAGCCTTCTTCTTTTGCCACTTTGCTGAAAAATTTGTGGGATACCTGCAGGAGGATACCCACGCCGTCGCCGGTCTTTCCCTCTGCATCCTTGCCGGCGCGGTGTTCCAGGTTTTCTACTATATGAAGAGCATTTTCCACGGTCTTGTGGCTCCTGACGCCGTTGCTGTTCACAACTGCGCCGATACCACAGTTGTCATGCTCGAACTGTTCTCTATATAAACCTTTCATCTCACTCATCTGTTTCCATCCTTTCCTGGGTGTTATTTTTCCTTCGCATACGCAGCTGCGGCTGTTACCAGTCCTCTGAAAAGCGGGTGCGCATGGTTCGGTCTGGACTTGAACTCCGGATGCCCCTGTGTTCCTACAAAATACGGATGATCCACCACTTCGATCATCTCCACGATCCGTTTATCCGGGGAACAGCCGGCAACCGTCATCCCTTTTGCTTCAAACTCTGCACGATATTTATTGTTCACCTCATAACGATGACGATGACGCTCACTGATCTCTTCTTTTCCAAAGAGCTCTCTGGACCGGGTTCCTACTTTTAATATACAGGGATAAGCGCCCAGACGAAGCGTTCCTCCCAGATCCTCAACGTCCTCCTGATCCGGCATCAGGGCAATGACCGGATGTGTGGTCTCCGGATCCAGCTCAATGCTGTTCGCATCCGTATAACCAAGGACATCTCTTGCATATTCCACGATAGCCATCTGCATTCCGAGGCAGATCCCAAGGAAAGGAATCTTTTTCTCTCTTGCGTGACGAATGGCAGTGATCATTCCTTCCGTACCTCTGGGGCCGAAACCGCCGGGAACCAGGATACCATCCACACCGGCAAGCTTTTCCGCTACATTCTCATCGGTGATCTCCTCAGAATCCACCCAGCGAATGCGGACATTGACACGGTTTGCGATACCGCCATGCTTCAGTGCCTCTACCACACTTAAATAAGCATCATGCAGCTGGGTATATTTCCCGACCATGGCGATCTCTGCTTCCTGTTCCGGATGGCGTAAATTTTCCACCATTTCCTTCCATTCCGTCAGATCCGGCTCTCTGCAGGGAAGATGAAGACTTTCCAGAACCACCTGAGCCAGATTTTCTTTTTCCATGGCAAGGGGCGCTTCATATAAATATTCCACATCCAGGTTCTGGAGCACATGGTAGACCGGCACGTTGCAGAACAAGGCGATCTTCGCTTTCACCTCGTCGGGAATCGGATATTCGCTCCGGCAGACCAGAACATCCGGCTGAAGGCCCATGCCCTGCAGCTCTTTGACGCTGGCCTGAGTCGGTTTCGTTTTCAGCTCCTCGGATGCTTTCAGATAAGGAATCAGGGTCACATGGACCAGAACGGCATTTTCATGGCCTACGTCGTGCTGGAACTGACGGATGGCCTCCAGGAAAGGCTGACTCTCGATATCGCCGACGGTTCCGCCTACCTCTATAATAGCGATCCGGTCCTCGTTCTCCTCTTTGGCCCGATAGAACCGGCTCTTGATCTCATTTGTGATGTGCGGAATCACCTGTACGGTGCCCCCGCCGTAATCTCCGTGACGCTCTTTCTGCAGAACAGACCAGTAAATTTTACCGGTGGTCACGTTGGAATTTTTATCCAGGCTTTCATCAATAAATCTCTCATAATGACCGAGATCCAGGTCTGTCTCCGTACCGTCGTCGGTAACGAAAACCTCGCCGTGCTGAATGGGGTTCATCGTACCCGGGTCTACATTGATATAGGGATCAAACTTCTGCATCGTCACCTGATAGCCTCTGGCTTTCAGAAGACGGCCCAGCGAAGCTGCCGTAATTCCCTTGCCCAGACCGGAAACCACACCGCCTGTCACAAATACATATTTTACTGCCATCACATTTTCCTCCTTGCTCTTGCCTGCTTACAATGAAAAAAAGGTGTCAGAAAGCCCGGTTTGGGAACTTTCTGACACCTTTGTCATCAAATTTCATGGGACTTACTATATCTCATTTTGCCCCGTTTGTAAATCCCTGTTTTTTTAAATTTTTTTGTGACAGTTCAGGACGTTCAGCCCAACAGGCCACAGACACGCGCATTGCATGTGCTATCGCTGCATTCGCAGCTTCTGTCTGAGGCTAATGGGTCTACATTCCATTTCGGTCCACGCTAAACGAGTCCCACTGGGACTCAGCGCCGTTCCGCCCATTCCAAAATGAAAATTCATCCTATTGCAAACGAGTTTGCATAGTCTGATTTTTCATTTTGCTGATGTTCTGAACTGTTACAGAAAATCATTGTTTTTTACCCAAACTTTGCTTATACTGGGATTGACAGCTTTACAAAAAATATTGTTTTCCAGGCCGGCTTATAAAGCGTGAAATCCGGGTATGCTTAGACCCAATGATTTCGCGCTTTTTCTGCAAAATGGCGGGTTTGAGGGAAACAGGAAAAGGAGATAAAAATTATGGATGCAATTTTTCACAGAACAAGTATCAGAAAATATCAGGAAATACCGGTAGAGCCGGAGAAGATCGAGACTCTGCTCCGGGCGGCGATGGCGGCGCCTTCCGCCTGCAATCAGCAGCCCTGGGAGTTTTATGTGGTCCGCAATAAAGAGAAGATCAAGGAGCTGTCCGAGGCAAGCCCTTATGCGGGCTGTGCCAAGGGAGCGCCGGTGGTCTTTGTTCCCTGCTACAGAAAGAACTGCCAGGTGCCGATGTATGCCGAGATTGATCTCAGCGCCGCAGTGGAAAATCTTCTGCTGGAGGCCGATTCTCTGGGGCTGGGCGCTGTCTGGATGGGCATTGCGCCTCAGAAGGACCGTATGGTTGACGTGCGGAAGGTCCTGGATATTCCTGGGGAGCTGGAGCCCTTCGCCCTCGTTCCCTGTGGCTATCCGGCCCAGGAGCGCACCCAGGAAGACCGCTATGAGGTGGAGCGGGTCTACTATGTAGATTGATTTAACTATTCTATTCATCAGCCACTGTTTCGCGAGGTGTTTTGGCATGAATATGCCAAAATCCCATCGCAAAAGGCGAGTTTCATTGGATTTTTGCCTGCCAGCACCTTTTTCAGCCCTTCGGGCCGGATTCTGTTTTTTATGATAATGTCTTCCCACCCAGAAGAGCACCCTGCTGTTTCTGGAGCAGCCGCTCCTTCTGATACTGGGACGGGGTGAGACCCGTGTGTTTCTTGAACTGCCGGATAAAGGTCGCCGTATTGTCTATACCCACCGCCAGAGCCACTTCGTAGATCTTGGGCGGATTGGGTTGGCAGAGGAGCTCGCCGGCCCGCTCCATACGGGCGGCAGAGATGTAATTCAGGAAATTTACGCCGAGATTCTTCTTGAACCAGCTGGAGAGATAAACCGGCGTGATGGAGAAGGCCTCCGCTACCGTGTCCAGGGTCAGCGGTTCGCTGAGATGGTCAGCAATATATTTCTCCATGCATTGCTGCATATTCTGGGGCTGCTCCCGGCGGGAGGGGAAAGACTCCGTGGCAATGCGCGTGAGCTGCTGGCAGAGATACTCCGGATTGTAGAGGGGAATCTCTTCCGCCATGTGCGGTATGGCCTTCTTTCTGGCGAGGCAGGCCTTCTCAAAGACAGCCCAGACCTCCTGATAATGGAAACGGCAGTCGGAAAGGCTGCAGCCGCCTGCCGGATAAAAAATCTCCTTTAACTCCGGCAGAAGCTGGTCCAGAGCGCCGTTTCGGGCATATTCAAAGAGACGGTTCTGCACCTCCTGGCCCAGCCGTTTTCTCGGAAGAACCGCTGCATTTTCCTGGAAGGCGAAATTTTCCATGGGGAGGACCTGGGCGGAGAGAAGACAGTTTTCAGCCAGCCTGTATTCGGTCTGAAGTTCCCGGATATCCGTACAGTATTCGCGGATGCCAGCGAAAAGCCGGGTGGTTTTCGAGGCTTCTTCGGCGGCTTCCTGGAGGCCGGCCAGGATTTCCTCCTTGTCCTCGGGCCGGGCCAGGACCGCGAAGCTGAATTTGTCCAGACTGATGAATTTCAGGGCAAACTGGGAGGTCAGTGTTTTCTCCAGAGAGGAAGTGAAGAGCAGGTCCTCGATGCCGCTGTCCTTCTGAATAGCCAGAGCCATTATCATATAATAAGGATATTTCTCTTCCAGAAGCTTCAGACTCCCCTCGTCCAGCTGGGAACCGCCGCAGAGAAGATAGTGGAGGGCGATTTTCTCCGGAATCTGCTCTTTGGAGTGCTGGCTTAAGGTGTTGATCTCTGAGAGAAGGTCGTGAATCTCGTTTTCGATGATCGAAATCTCATTTTCCCTGGAATCAGAAAACTGAGAGGTGAACTTCCGCAAAGGCAGGTAAATCTTATAATTCAGCACTACCAGAAGGAGAGAGCTTGCCAGCAGCACGCCGAAAGCGATCACCATCACAAGATACATATAATGAAGGGGAAGCATCAGGGCGTCGTTGTTGATGAGTACCAGGCCGGTGTAGGGAAGAATGTTCATGGGAGCGGAAACACAGTAATATTTGGTTCCATTCACACCGATCAGTCCTCCGTCAAGGGCGGCGGAAAGTTGCTCCTCTGAGAGAGGAACGCTGCTGTTTTCGAGGATGCAGCGGCCGTCTTTCTGCTGGATCACATAGCCTAGAAACTGATCTCCGATCGTCTTGTTGATGTTGGCAAATTTGGAAAGGTCCAGTTCGACTGCTACATATCCATGGCTGTAGAGATTCTTTACATAGAGGGCCGTGGAATCCTGGAAAAAGGAAAGGCCGTCGGGAAGCTGGCTGATATCCTCCACCGTCTTGTCCAGAACGATCCGTGAAAAATCCTTTCCTTTATAAAGGGAGCCGTTGTCCCGGACTACCTTGTCTGAATTATGAGTGTATAAATATACAAGTTTTGCATAAGGAAGAGACTGGCGGATCAGAGACAGACGGGAAGCGGCGTCCTCGGCATTGTCGAGGAAGAAGCTGGTGTCCAGCCGGTCAGAGATGCTGAATACCAGAGAGGAATCCTGAAGGCACAGAGTCAACAGGGAATCCAAGCGGTTCATTTCGAGCTGAAAATCGGTATTGACTTTGGTGAGCGTTGTGCTGGCCAGGTTGTATCGCTCTCGGGTGAGCTGTCTGGTATAGAGTCCGCTGGTGCAGAGAAAAACTAAAGTCAGCACAACGGCCATCGTCAGATTCAGGTACAGGACCCGGTTTAAAATACTTCGCTTTGATGACATGTCAAAAACTCCTTCCCAAAACACAAAAAATATAGTCAATAATCAAGCTGCTTTTATCTTAACACGAAAACTTTTGGGCGAAAAGCATTAAAACAGGATAAATCGTTGCTATTTTTTAACATCTTTATCAAAACTTCAGATAAAAATTAAAATAAGAGAAGAGATAGAAAAACGAAAATTGCGTAATCTCCCATGATCCGCTATAGTGAGGTCAGACGGGCGGACAGCGGTTTCGCCGAAAACGAAAAAAACGGAGGGAGAGAAAAAGCAAATGGCAAGACAGAACAAAAAGCCAGTGCCGAAGCAGAGGAGCTTCTGGAAACGTTGCGTGAAGTACCGTTCCCTGATCCTCATGTCTCTGCCGGGACTGATCGCAGTATTCATTTTCTCCTACATTCCCATGTACGGTATCCTGATTGCCTTTCAGGATTACAACCCCGTAGAAGGAATGTTTGGACACAACAACTGGGTAGGATTCAAATATTTCAAGCAGTTTTTACAGAATCCCTATCTGTTCCGACTAATCCGAAATACATTATTATTGGGTATTTATACATTGCTCTGGAGCTTCCCGGCCCCGATCATTTTTGCCCTTCTGATGGATCAGCTGACCAACGCGAAGTTCAAAAAAACCGTGCAGTCCATTTCCTACCTGCCCTACTTCATTTCAACGGTGGTAATCGTAGGTCTGGTAAAAGATTTCTGCAGCGTGGACGGCGTGATTAATGGAATCCGCGAGTTCTTCGGACTTAATGCGGTTTCCTTTATGACGGACCCGAAATATTTCCGGACGATCTTCATCGCCAGCAACATCTGGCAGGGACTTGGATGGGGAGCCATCGTTTATCTGGCAGCCCTCTCCGGTGTGGATCCCCAGCTTCATGAGGCAGCGACTCTGGACGGAGCCAACCGCTGGCAGCGTATCCGTTACGTCTCCTGGCCGGCCATCGTTCCGACCACAACCATCATGCTGATTCTGGAGAGCGGAAAAATCATCTCCTCTGACTTTACGAAGGTTCTGCTTCTTTATAATGAATCTACCTATGAGACGGCAGATATCATCGGAACCTACGTCTACAGAGAAGGTATTCTGGGCGGAAAATTCGAGTACACGACGGCCATCGGCCTTCTGACCTCACTCTTTTCCTTCATCCTTCTGATAACTGCAAACTTCCTGAGCAAAAAGATCAGCGACAACAGTCTGTGGTAAGGAGGAAGAGCGATGAATAAGAAAACCAAGATCAAATTAAGTTTAAGCGACCGGATCTTCAATGCGGTGAACATCTTTATCATGCTGGTCATCATGGCGGTCATGCTGGCTCCCATTATCCATGTGGTCTGCGTATCCTTTTCACTGGGATCTGAGATCCAGAAGGGCGGCCTTTTCCTCTGGCCCCACGGCTTTACGCTGGAAGGCTACAAGAAAGTGCTGCAGGACCATATGATTGTCCGTTCCTACATTAACACTGTGATTTACGCCTTTTCCCATACGGCTCTGGTAATCATCCTCACGGCTCTGACGGCCTACCCGCTGACCATCAAGGATTTCCCCTTGAGAAAAGGAATCACCATTTTCATCACCATCACAATGTTCTTCAGCGGCGGTGCGATCCCGACTTACCTTCTGATGAAGGAGCTGCATCTTATCAACAACCCGCTGGTTATGGTAGTTCCCTTCGTGGTAACAGCTTATAACCTGATTCTTTTCAGGACCTTCTTCGAGGGCATCGACCCCTGCATGAGAGAGTCCGCCCGGATCGACGGAGCAGGAGAGTTCCGCATCCTGATCCAGATCATTATGCCGCTTTCCAAAGCGATCATCGCGGCAGTTTCCCTTTTCACGATCGTTGGAAAATGGAACGACTGGTATTCCGCTCTGATCTACTTAAACTCTGAGGCCTATTATCCGGTGCAGATGATCCTCAGAAAGATCCTGTTCAACTCTACGGTTTTTGCCCAGATGGACCCTTCCGTCATGCAGATGTTCCGTAACAGCACGATCACCCCGGCAAACATTCAGATGGCGACCATCGTTGTCATCATGCTGCCCATCATGTGTATCTACCCCTTTATCCAGAAATATTTCGCCGCAGGCGTTATGGTCGGAGGCGTAAAGGGCTGATGAATAAAGAATGTTCAGGTGCGCCTGAACCCATAAAAGGAGGAACCCAATATGAAGAGAAAAAATGTATCCAGAATCACCGCGCTGGGACTGTGCGGAACCATGCTGCTGAGTGGCGCCGCAGGCCTTACCGCTCACGCTTCTGAAGAAGAGCCCCTTTCTTTCAAAGTGACTACCGTATATTTCGGTGATCAGTCTCCGGAGAACACCAAGATTCAGGAGGAATGGATCAAACTCTGCGAGGAAAAACTGGGAAGAAAGCTTGACATTACCTTCGAGTACATTCACACCGGCGATTACACAGAGAAACTGCAGGTAATCAACGCAGGCGGCGATCTGCCTGACATTCTGACCTGCTACAGCACCAACAGCAACGCAAAACTCATGGTAGATGAGTACGGTTCCAAGGGACTTTACCTCGATCTCGCCGAGCGTCTGGATGATATGCCGAACTACAAGAGCTATCTGGACAAGGATCCGCAGAGCCAGAGCACTCTGTACACTCCGGAAGGAAACCTCTACGGTGCATACAACTTAAGCATCGTTCCGACTGGTTCCGCTCACGGCGCTTTCTCCACGATGATGGCTGTGAAAAACAGCGTGCTGAAAGATCTGGACCTTGAGATCCCGACCACTCTGGATGAGGTTTATGATGTAGCCAAGGCAATCAAGGATGCCGGCGTTTCCAAATATCCCATTGTTCAGCTGGAAGAGTGGCAGAACCCCGAGGATGTGGTATTCAACGCTTATCACACCGCTTCCAACCGTTACTATGACGGAACCGAGTTCAAATATGGCCCGCTTTCCGATGATTACAAACAGGCTCTGCAGTATCTGAACAAGATTTACACCGAAGGACTGATCTCCCCGGATTACTTTACTTACACCACTGATATGGGTAATGCCGATCTGGAATCCGGCACCGCCTGCATCCTGCCCTCTGCATGGGAAGGTTATCCCGGAGCCTGGGCTGATGAGCGTCCGGACGACGAATGGGTAGCAGTACCGCTTCCGACCTCCGATGCTTATCCGGATGAGGCATGGCAGTTTGAGAGAGAGTTCACCAGCGAGTACGAATTCAACCCGAGATACAGCATGGTAATCTCCGCTCAGTCTCCGATCGCTGACGAGCTCGTGAAATTTGTAGACGCTCAGTATGACGAGGATGTTATCAATCTTCTGAACTGGGGAATCGAAGGCGAGACCTATGAAATGAAAGATGGCAAGAAGAGCCTGATCGTTACCAAAGATCAGTATGCAGAGTATGGTATGCCCGTATCCGGTTCCATGCGTTCCGGCATCTTCCCGCAGCCGCAGGATATGGATCTCTGGAGAATCGAGATCTCTGAGCCGGCTCCGATCTACTGGAATGGCGAGATCGTAACAGATAAACTGGTTGCTTTCTCCAGCAGCGTGATGAACGAGAGCAACACCACCCCGAGAGACGGCCAGCCGAATCCCTCTATCTCCGCAGATGAGTCCAGTGAATATGCGAATATCATGACTCCGGTAGAGACCTATGCAAAAGAGCAGAAGGTAAAATTCATCAAGGGCGACCGTTCCTTTGACGAGTGGGATTCCTACATCGAAGAGATCAACAAGATGGGCGATATCCAGGCAGCAATGGATATCTACAACAGCAAAATCAGCAAATAATAAAGAGTAAAAAGACCGGGGCGGCGTGAAGCTGCTCCGGTTTTCTGCTATTGAAAAGAAAACTCGTTGCCAGAAAAGAAAAAGGGGCGTATAGTGGTTATCAGCAAGGGCGGAAACGCCTTGAAGTAAAGGAGAATATAAAAATGAGAGCTTACGAACGTCTGATTAAATATGCCATGGTTCCCACGGCCAGTAATGAAAATTCCGCAGCAGTTCCCACCACCGAGTGCCAGTTCAACCTGGCTCATATCCTGGTAAACGAGCTGCAGGAGATGGGTGTAAAAAATGCCAGAGTCGATGACAAATGTTATGTTTATGCCAGCATTCCCGCTACACCGGGCTACGAGGACAGCAAAGTCCTGGGCTTCATTTCCCATATGGATACCGTGTCTGATTTCGCCGATCATATGGTACAGCCCATCGTCCATGAAAACTATGACGGTAAGGATCTGCCGCTGGGTGAGAGCGGACGTACGCTTGAAGTGAGCCTCTTCCCGCATCTGCCGTCCCTGAAAGGCCGCACGCTGATCACCAGCGACGGAACTACGATCCTGGGAGCAGACGATAAGGCCGGCGTGGCAGCCATCATGTGCATGGCAGAGCGCGTTTTAAACAGCGATATGCCTCACGGAAAAATCTGCATCGGCTTTACCCCGGACGAGGAAGTCGGAAGCGGAGCAGATCATTTTGACGTCAAAGGCTTTGGCGCGGATTTTGCCTATACCGTAGATGGCGGGGCAGAGAGCGAGATCGAATATGAGAACTTCAATGCGGTAAGAGCCAACGTGGACTTCAAAGGCTTCAACATCCATCCGGGTTCAGCAAAAAATACCATGATCAATGCGGCTCTGGTGGCTATGGAATTTGACCGTATGCTTCCGGCCGGTGAGACACCGAGAGATACCGAGGGATACGAAGGCTTTTATCATCTGAACCACATGAGCGGAAACGTGGAGAAAGCAAATCTCAACTATATTCTGAGAGACCACGATGCCGATAACATCGCAAAGAGACAGGAGATCATGAAAGAGATCACTGCGAAGCTCAATGAGAAATATGGAGCCGATACGGTGAGCCTGACACTCAAAGAAGAATACCGCAACATGGCAGAGAAGATCAAACCGAATTTCCACCTCATCGAGAATGCCAAAAAAGCAGTCCAGAAATCCGGCGTAGAGCCGCAGGTGATCCCGGTGCGCGGCGGTACAGACGGTGCCCGGTTAAGCTTCATGGGTCTGCCCTGCCCGAATCTTGGTACCGGCTCCTATGCCTGCCATGGTCCTTATGAACATACCACTGCTGAGGGCATGGATATCGTGGTAGATACCCTGACAGAGCTGGTACGCCTTTACAGAGAGATGAAATAAGGATGGGAAAAGAAGTAAAAACAAATGTCATGCGGATCCTCGACCGGAATAAAGTTCCCTATGAGATCCTCAATTACGAATGTGATGAATTTATCGATGGTCTTCATACTGCACAGGCCACAGGGGCGCCGGTAGAGCAGTCTTTTAAAACGCTGGTGGCGAAAGGGAAGAGCGGCGGTTATTATGTCTTTGTGATCCCCATTGCGGAGGAAGTGGACTTAAAAGCCGCAGCAAGAGCGGTAGGTGAAAAATCCGTGGAGATGATCCATGTGAAGGATATCACCGCCATCACCGGTTATGTCCGGGGCGGCTGCAGCCCTCTGGGCATGAAGAAACAATTCCCGACCGTGATCCATGAAAGTGCAGAAGCTTATCCGGAAATCTATGTCAGCGGAGGCCGGATCGGCACTTCCATCAAGGTAGAGCCCCAGGCGCTGGCCAAAGTTGCCCGGGCGAAGTTTGATGATATTATCCGGAAAGCAGAATAACAGGAAAACCGGACGCTCTGCTGCTTTCAGCGTGGCTTTGATTCTGAAGGGAGGACAGGAATGATCTACCATCAGGCGAAGGATCCGACCGCTTACCAGACGATTTTCTACCGCCAGATCGGTCTGAAGAAACAGGAAGAGGAGACGGGAAACAGCTGGAGAGACGATGAAGGGGGATATATCTATACCTTTGGAACGATGGATACGATCCAGATGGGAATCGGAGAGTATACGGTTCCGGTGGATTTCCTTTCGGAATTTCAATACGATACGGAATATCTTCATGCAGGGATCATCTATGAAGGGGTTACCTATTCACTGGTGGATAACCATATGAAGGAATTTGCCACACCTTCTGCGTTCCTGGCGATGGAACAGGCGGCAGGAGGCATCAACTGCTGGAAAAAAGGCCAGCATTTCAAAGGCGTGGAGATCTCCGTGGAACTGGGATATCTCCGGGAAACACTTCTTCCTTTCCTGGGTCTTTCCGCAGAGGCTTTGGATTTTTTGGAAAAAAACGTTCGTTATCTTCATTTACCGGAGGAACTGCAGGATCTGATCTTTCGGGTAGAGCAGCTTCTTCGGAAACAAGAAATGACGGAGAGCCTTTTAAGATCTCTTGCAGCAGAGTTTGTATCCCAGCTGGTGCGTCCGGAAATCCGTTCCGTTTTTGCGAATGGAGAGGCGATGCTCACCGGAAAGATCAAAGTAGGGAAAAAAGAGATCCGTATGAAGAAAGAGGATTTTCAGAAAATCATACAGGTTCATGACCGGATACGGGATCATGCGGAAACCTTTGTGACGATTTATGCGCTGAGCCAGGAATTCAGTATCGGAGAACAGAAGCTGAAAGCAGGTTTTCAAAAGCTGTATCAGCAGACGATCTGGGATTATGCCAATCAGGTACGAATGAACCGTGCGGCAGTCCTTCTGAAGGATCCGGAAAAAAGCATTGCGGAGATATCAGCACTCACCGGTTATCAGAGCCAGGCGGCTTTTCGGAAAATGTTCAAGAAATGGAGCGGGACGACTCCGGGAAGATTCCGGGCCTTTATCAGAGAAGAAAACTGATACTTCAGGAGGCCGGAACTCATTGCTTTTTACAATGGGCTCCGGCCTCCAGTTTCTTTTTAAGCCTGTATGGTTTTGTGATGACGTCCCTCGGGAATGACAAGAGGTGTACGGGAGACCGGATCGGGAATGATCTGACAGTCTAGTCCGTAGATTTTTTTGATCAGACCGGGTGTGATGATCTTAAGAGGAGCACCCTGAGCCTCCAGCCGTCCCTGATACATGGCAAAAATATAGTCTGCATACCTGGCAGAAAGATTGATATCATGAAGCACCATAAGGATCGTGGTGTTTCTTTTTTTATTCAGATCCGTGAGAAGATCCAGGATTTCCACCTGATAAGCAATATCCAGATAGGTGGTGGGTTCATCCAGCAGGAGAATATCGGTCTGCTGTGCGAGAGCCAGAGCGATCCAGACCCGTTGTCTCTGACCGCCGGAAAGCTCATCCACACTCCGGTCTGCCAGTTCTGTGATACCCATGAGTTCCAGCGCTTCTTCCACTGCGGCAAAATCCTCCGGACGCATACCGCCAAAGGCTCGCCGGTAGGGAAAACGCCCACGGGCGACCAGATCCGTTACCTTGATCCCTTCCGGAACAACCGGAGACTGGGGAAGCAGTCCCAGAGTTTTGGCTACTTCTCTGGAAGGAAGAGAAGAAATACTTTTTCCATCCAGTGTAATCATACCGGACTCTGGTTTTAAAAGCCGGGCAAAGGTTTTGAGAAGCGTGGATTTTCCGCAGCCGTTGGCTCCCAGAATGACACTGATCTTCTTTTCAGGAAGCGTCAGTGAGACATCAGAGAGGATTTTCCGACCGTCATAACCGGCGGAAATTGTTTCAGCAGAAAGTATGGGATTGTTCATCAGACATGTTCTCCTTTGTCATTCATTTGAAGCAGTAAAAATAACAGGTAAGGTGCTCCGAGGATGCCTGTGACCACACCTACGGGATAGCGGGAGGGGAGGGCGAACTGACCGATGAGGTCAGATGCCAGTACCAGTGTGCTTCCGGTGAGAGCCGAGGTAAGCATGCCGTTTTTTCCGTTTCCGGAAAGTCTTGTGGCGATGGGACCGGAAAGAAAGGCCACGGAAGCCACAGGACCGGTCACAGAAGTGGCAAAAGCCACCAGAAGGAGCGCCAGAAGGATCAGTGCCAGCCGGATCCTTCTGACGTTAACGCCCAGAGTCACGGCATGGGCTTCTCCCAGCTGAAGCATGGAGAGCTGTCGGTTCAGGAGAAGGATCGCACCTCCTGCTCCGAAGACGACAAGCGCTAAGCGGGGGACATTTTCCAGCTTTACGCCGTTTAAGCTTCCGCTGAGCCAGCGGAGCGCATTGGCTACATCGTATTCGGAGGCTTTTAGAAGCATCCACGAAATGACTGCGCTCAGAAAAGCCTGCATGCCAATACCTGTGAGGATCAGTCGGGCGTTGGAAAACCCGCCGCCCTGGGAGAGAAAGTAGATCAGGGCAGAAACCAGAAGACCGGAGAAAACAGCCATCAGGGAGACCGTGCCTCCGTTAAGCTTTAACACCAGAATGCCGAAAACGGCAGCCACGCTGGCACCGGAGGTGACACCAATAATGTCAGGACTAGCCAGGGGATTTCCAAGAAGCTGCTGAAAGGTATTTCCGGCCATACCAAAGGCCAGACCACAGAGGATGGCAGTGAGCATCCGGGGGAGGCGGAGTGTTCTGATCGTAAAGACGGCGCCTTCCACGTCCTCACCGGAAAGCACCTTCAGTACGGTCTTCGGGGAGTAAACGGTGTTTCCGTAAATCATCATGATGCAGGCAAGGGCAAAAGTGAGGAAAAGAAGCGTAAGAGCCGTAAAGACATACCGGCGCTGGCGCTTCCGGTAACCGTCCGTTATCGTGGAAAGCTGATTTTTCATTTGTTTTTTCACAGAGAATTCACCTTCGCTTTCCGAATGATAAAGATAAATACCGGAGCACCGATCAGGGCCGTGACAATACCGGATTCCAGTTCGCCTGGGCGGCCCAATATACGGCCAAGTACATCGGCAAAGAGAAGAAGACAGGCTCCGCCAACGGCAGAGAGTGGCAGAATTTTTCGCATGTCCGGGCCGAGGAGCAGCCTCATGAGATGAGGGATCATCAGTCCCACAAAGCCGATGGGGCCTGCCAGAGCCGTAGTGGATGCACAGAGAAGGACTCCCGCGAGGGCGCTTAAGGCACGGATCAGCGGGACGTTAAGCCCAAGCCCTGTGGCGGCATCATCGCCGAGTGCCAGAGTGTTCAGGGAAGGCGCAAGAAAAATACTTAAGGCAAAACCAATGAGAAAGCAGGGCAGGAGCAGGCGGATATCCGCCCAGTCTGCGCCGCTGATGCTGCCTGTCTGCCAGAAACGGAACTGGTCCATGACCTGGGTGCTGGGGAGCATAATGGTATTGACCAGAGACTGGAGGGCGGTGCTTGCAGCAGCACCGGCCAGAGCAAGCTTGATGGGAGTGGCGCCGCCGTGCCCGATGGAGGCAAGCCCGTAGACCAGAACAGCCGTGAGTGCGGCTCCTGCGAAGGCGAGACCGATATACTGGATTCCCCTGTTTATATGAAGAAATGCGATTCCGAACACGACAAAAAGGGAAGCTCCCGTATTGACGCCCAGAATGCTGGGATCCGCAATGGGATTCCGGGTGATAGCCTGCATGAGAGAACCGGAGATACTCAAAGCGGCTCCTGCGAGGATACCGAAAACCGTACGTGGGATCCTTGCCTGGACCACATTGGCATCAAAACTGCTCTCGCCCAGATGAAAAAGACTCCGGATCACAGTCTGAAAGCCTACGGATTTTGCTCCGCAGGCTACAGAGGCCAGAACACAGAAGGCCAGGCAGCTCAGACTGATGATACCGGTGAGAAGGAACCGGTGCTTTTTCATTTGATTTTTTCCTGAGCAGCAGAGAGAAGGCTTAAATAATCATCAATCTCAGCGGGAATGGAGAGGATGGAGGGAGTTGCGGCACCTGCCAGGGCAGTGGTGCTGTCAATGAGAGCAACGGCTCCGTTTTTCACTGCGGGGATCTGACTCATGAGTTCATCCTGCTGAAGGGCATCCAGAAGCGTCTCATCGCCATAAGCAACGATCATATCCACATCACTTAACTGATCGGCATTTTCACGGCTGACGGTGATGTTGAAATCTGTGCTGTCTCCGGCAAGTCTGGTGACACTTTCCGGAAGTTCCAGACCGAGATCCAGAAGATAAGCAGCTCTCGGGTCTGCGGAAGGCAGATAGATATAGAAAGAACTCAGATCGTCAGCATTGATCCAGCAGAACGCAGTTTTGGTGCCTTTAAGGTCCGGATAGTCAGCCAGTTTATCCTGGATCAGTTGCTCGACTTCAGCTACCTTAGCTTCTCCTTCGGCTTTCATACCCATACCCTCGGCATTTTCAATCGTCTGGTCTCTCCAGGTAGTCTGCCAGGCATTTTCCTTATAAGGAATGACAGGGGCAATCTGGCTTAAGGTGTCATAATCCTCTTGAGTCAGACCGGAGTAAGAAGCCAGGATCACATCAGGATCACAGTCGCTGATGGCTTCAAAATCCAGACCGTCCACATCATCAAAAACATTGGGAGCGTCAACACCCAGTTCCTGGAAGGCTTCATCTGTCCAGGGATGCAGATTGTTTTCTGTCACCATACCATAGTTGGCGGCGGAAACGCCCACGGGAGCAATGCCGAGTGCCAGAGGCGTGTCCTGGTTTTCCCAGCCGACGGTGGCAATGCGCTCCGGTTTACTCTCGATGACGGTTTCGCCGTAGGCATGCTGGATTGTGATGGGATATTCGGTTTCCTCGTCTGCTACGGAGACAGTGCTTTCCTCAGCAGAGGCTGCCTCGGTTTCAGAAACAGTTTCTGTCTCGGCAGCGGAAACAGCCATAACAGATGTCAGTGCCAGCAGGGAACAAAAAAGAACGGATAATTTTTTAAAATTCATAAAGACCTCCTAAAAATAATTTCTGATAGTAAGTTAAGACTAACTAACTGCGTTGGAGTATAGCATGAAGAAAAAAATCCGTCAATCCATGCATCGTAAAAAATATGGTTGTCACCGGATTGAGTCGTTTTTTGCGTTTACAAAATTTTCAGAATAAATAACATCACAGATCCTCGAAAATAATGTTATAATTGAACTGACAGAGTAAAAAGGCAAGAAGGAGGTATTATGGCGGAAAAAGATTTTGTAAAACTGAAAAATGTGACGAAAATATACCAAATGGGTGAAGTGCAGATCCGTGCGGTGGACGGTATTGATTTTTCCATTGATAAAGGCGAATTTGTAGTTGTGGTAGGTCCCAGCGGAGCCGGAAAAACCACGGTTTTAAATATCCTCGGCGGCATGGACAAGGCCTCCGGCGGAGAAGTCCTGGTGGACGGAAAGGACATTGCCGGTTATTCCCAGAAGCAGCTGACGGGCTACCGGAGAAATGACATCGGTTTCGTTTTCCAGTTCTATAACCTGGTTCCGAACCTGACCGCACTGGAAAATGTAGAACTGGCTCTTCAGATCTCTCGAAATCCTCTGGATGCAAAGACGGTTATGCAAGAGGTGGGGCTGGGCGACCGTCTGAACAACTTCCCGGCCCAGCTTTCCGGTGGTGAGCAGCAGAGGGTTTCCATTGCAAGAGCACTGGCAAAAAATCCCAAACTTCTTCTCTGCGATGAACCGACGGGTGCGTTGGATTATCAGACAGGAAAAGCTATTTTAAAACTTCTTCAGGACATGTGCCGGGAGCGGGGAATGACCGTTATCGTCATCACCCATAACTCGGCCCTGACGCCTATGGCAGACCGTGTTATCCGGATCAAAAACGGAAAAGTATCGGAAACGCATAGAAACGAACATCCCGTATCCGTGGAAACCATCGAATGGTAGGTGAAGGTATGAAGAAGAGAGCACTGAGAAAAGATTTTTTTGTAGAAGTACGAAAAAGCCGGAACCGTTTTCTTTCGATTCTTTTTATTGTGGCCCTTGGCGTATCTTTTTATTCCGGTATCCAGTCGGCTGCACCGGATATGAAACGTTCCGGGGATGTTTATTTTGACCGGGAAAAACTCATGGATCTGAAGGTGATCAGCACACTGGGGCTTACAGAAGAGGATCTTTTGGAACTTGAGAAAACAGAAGGTATAGAGACGGCGGAAGGCGCTTATATGACAGATGTTCTCTGTGGAGAAGGCGATAATCAGAAAGTTCTGCATCTGGAGTCTGTTACAGAGGATTTTCAGAAGCTTCAGCCGGATGAAGGGACGCTTCCGTCAAAAGCCGATGAATGTTTTCTGGATTCCCAGGCAGCACAGGCCTTTGATGTCCATGTGGGAGATACCATCACCGTACAGGAGGGCGGAGAGGAAAGCGATTCTGTTCTGAAAAGGAAGACCTTTACGGTGGCAGGTATCGGTGGAAGCCCGGCATATATTGCTTTCAGCCGCGGAAATACGATGCTCGGTTCTGGTGAAGTTTTAGGCTTCTGCTATATTCTTCCGGAAAATTTTGACATGGATGTTTATACACAGGTTTTTCTTTCTGTGGAAGGAGCAGAAGAGGAGATTGCTTTTACGGATGCCTATGATTCCCTGGTGGCGACGGCAAAAGAAAAAGTAGAAGAGCTTTCCGAAAAACGCTGTCAGGTTCGGTATGATGAGGTCACCGGCGAGGCGCAGGAGAAGATCGATGATGCGAAACAGGAGCTTGCGGACGGCAGAAAAGAATCGGATGAAAAACTGGCCGATGCGGAGAAAACACTGACGGATGGCGAAGAGGAACTGGAGCAGGGAAAAAAAGATCTGGAGGACGGTAAAAAACAGCTCTCAGAAGCACGGACACAGCTGGATGAGCAGAAAACGGCCCTGGATGAGCAGGAAGAACAGCTGAAGACGGCAGAGGCACAGTTTGGAGGAAGCACGCCGGAGATCGAGGCGGGTAAAACAAAGATCGCAGAAGCAAGAGA
>OHAC01001377.1_pt1 | contig 22535 bp, 16 predicted proteins | sample 1577051 | NCBI WGS metagenome assembly OHAC01 (sample SAMEA3541499, study PRJEB24748) | human gut metagenome | biome: human gut; feature: human-associated habitat; material: faeces | place: China | collected 2012 | reverse complement strand
CTCCAATTTCCGAAATCCCGCACGCTGTCCGCTTCTATTCCATCCAGCGTGATCGTCTCCCCGTTTTTGATGTCTCCAATGAGGGCACAGTAACCTGGAACGGCGATCACACAGCTCTCCAGATCATAGCCTGTCTTATTTTCCACGGTTCCGCTGATCTTCTGATCCCAGAAATGAAACGTGCCTTTCAGTCCTTCGCCTTCGTCCAGCGTTTCCATCCGCTGCATGCCGAACTCATTCAGGGCAAATGCAGCCTGATTGGAAATTTCTGCCCTGTTTTTCTGTTCTCCGAAACTGATCTCCGTCTTTTCATATTCCGCATCCTCCGTTTCCGGCTGTGCCGTGCTGTTGGACATATAGTCCATACGGTTGTACGTCACCAGATCGTAGGACGGATCCAGATACAGCTCATAGGAAGCATTGTACGGCGCCTGTGCACAGAAATTAATGTAATCTTTCTGGTATGTATCGTACTGCCAGATTTCTCTTACATACGTCAGCACCGGGGCCTTGAGCCTCGTGCTCTGGCCAAACAGACTGATCAGCATAACAAAGACGGCCGAGCAGGCACAGATCGCCCCCCAGAGATACTGACGTTTTCCTGTTTTTTTCAAAAAGAAATACAATCCCGGCCCTGCCAGAACCAGATTTCCATCCACAAGAACCTGTCCGGATAAGATTTTCCCGGCAAATGCACCGATCATACCGACAACCGCGGCCGAAACGATTACGAGATGTCCTGCTTCTAATTTTCGCGCCACACCGACTCCGATGCCTGCACCTGTCAAACCTGCGGCAATCTTTCCAAGTTCATAAATAAGATCTCCTGTGCCGCCTCCCATAAACAACCCGATCTGCTGAATGATCGTTCCTATGATCAGCGTAGCAAAAAGTCCCTGTGCCATGCCGCCCAGACCATCTATAAAAATCCGATCTAAAAGTTTTTTCATTTCTTAAGATACCCCCACTCGCCTGCATACGCTTCTTTTGCCGCAAAACACGGAGTCGTTTTTCCTTCTGCGTCCACGATTTCGGGGATCATGTCCGACTGCTTAAAATGATAATCCGTCAAAAGCCAGCTTACGATATTTACATTGTCCTTCCTTCCCACAACACAGTCCGGCGCAGCCATAAAAATCATCTGTTCAAGAAAATCTATATCGACTTTATTTTCTTTACTGTACAAAAGAAGATTTTTATGAAACCACAAATACACCCCTTTTACCGTCTCTTCTGTTTCTTGCTCTCCCTCGGTGTCAAGATTTCGTTTTTCCGAATCAAGATATACTGTCTGAAACTTTTCGTCAAATCCAAACTCCTCGATCGCCGCCAAAATTGCTCCGGCATACGGCTCTTCCTGTAAATACTTTTCCAATATTTCTTTGTCATTTATCGTGCATACTCTGATCATCTTTTTACTCCTTTACAAACTCCTGCGTCACATCATGTTTTCTTTTTTCATTTCACCGCACAGACACGATATAAACTTGCCGGCTTTCCCTGCATGTATATTTTGTCCGAGCGCCCGAACTGATACTAATATATCAAAAAGGGCTTGCACAAGCAACGGGATTTTTGTATGATAAATTTCATAAACTTTGAAAGGAGCTTCGTTATGTTTCGTTTATGGGGAAAAGAATTTAAAGAAAACAGGCTTCTGCGCGATACTGTCATTTGCGATGAGACAACAGACACCCGCACACATAAGATTTTCAACGCTTTGGACGCCATCTGCTATGAGTTCGATCTAAGCAAGCCTATCTGGCTTGACACAACGATCGCCGACTTCAAACGGCACGCAAAAGCTCGGTTTTATCAGGATAACTTTGTAGACAGCATTGATTTTGATTATTTAGAAATAGAGGTGATCGAGGAATAATCCCCGGTCACCTCTGTCTTTTACCATTTTTCGTTATTATCCGATCTATCTGCGCCTCTTATCATCGGCTGATCGTCACTTATTTCTAACCGCCGCCTGTTTCCGGTTGTCATTCATTTCTGATCGCCGCAAGCGGACTTAACTTCATCGCCCTTCTCGCCGGGAAATATCCCGCCGCCGTTCCGACAAGCATTGCAAACCCAAGAGAAACAAGAACAAGCCACAAAGGAATATAAGAAATCTGCCCTGTTGTCATTCCCATCTCTTTGCCCTTCACAAGAGCATTGATCGCCGCAGACATAAGGAAACTTAAAACATTTCCGATCACACCTCCGCCAAGTCCGATAAACGCCGCTTCCAAAAGAAACATCTGACGAATATTTCCAAGACTGCATCCGATCACTTTCATAACGCCGATTTCTTTCGTTCTCTCATAAATAGACATCATCATCGTATTTGCGATTCCGATTGCCGCAACAAACAGCGAAACGGCTCCGATTCCGCCAAGCACCGCCTGAACCATTGCAAACTGTTTCTTCATGCTGTCGATATATTCGATATTCGACGACACATTATATCCCATCGCCCGAATCGCGTCTGAGACAGCCTCTACGTTTTCCATGTCGTCCGCCTGTACTTTTGCCGACGAATATACAAACTTATTATATGGTTTTCCGCTCTTTGTCGTCGGCTGCCCCGGAATCGCTCTTCCTCTGAATTCTTTTTCAAGATACGTCCTCAGCTTATTGATATCGCAAAACGTCATATAAGAATTCACCGTATAGGTATCCGGTCCGCCTTTTAAAACTCCGCTTGCAGATACGACATGTTTTTTCGGCGGCGTTTTTGCCGACGCTGTTCCGCCTTCTCCGCTTTCTCCGGCAGAGCCGCCGATATCCGAAGCCGCGCTCTGCGACTGATAATAGCCGTCCTGATCGAGTATAAGAAAAACGGAATCCGTCTGCAGATCTATATCAGGAAGTTCTCCCGAATCCCAATATCCTCTTCCTGATGTTTTTTCATAAAAATTCGTTATTACTGTATTTCCATATACAAGTTCCAGCTGGGCGCTGTTCGGATCAGGAAGCCGCCCGCCATCCTCCAGCTCCAGATTCAATGTCTTCAAACCTTCAGGCGTCATTCCTGTCAATTCGATAAAGCCTTCATATTTTCCTTTCAGCGCGATTACCGATATGCTTAAGATCGGCTCTGCACTTTTCACATGGGCTACGTTTTTCAACTCTTTGATCACATCATCTGTGATGTATTTCTGCGATTCTTCTTCGTCCGAAGACATTCCCGAATAACCGTACATCATTCCGCCCGAATCTTTTCCCGTCACGGTAATACTTGTCGTTCCTCCGTTTTGCTCCACCTCTTTATACATGGATTCCTGAAGTCCGAGTCCGAGCGATATCATAACTACTATAGAAGCCGTTCCGATCACAACGCCTAGTACCGTAAGAAACGTTCTTAATTTTCTGCGCCGCAGGCTGCTAACGCTCATCCTCAGCAGATCGCTCCACCTCATCAAACAACTCCTCCTCTTCCGCTTCCAGACGTTTTGCTTTTTTCCTCTTCATAATAAGCACGATTGCCACAGCCACAGCAACGATCACAACTACGGCTGCTGCCAAGATCATTCCGATCGGCAGCCCCCCCTGTTCTTCCGGTATATCTGCCATAGCGTCCAGGTCTCCGGCATCTGACATCGGCATAACAGTAAGGTCAAATTTTTCCTCCGCTGTCGATACATTTCCCGCATCATCTTCATAAGTTAAGATCAGCTTACACTCTGTATTGTCCATCGTCTCTTCTTTCGCCGTCACGATGGCGTCGATCATGCCTGTCGCGCCGGAATCAAGATTTCCGATAAACTGTTCGTCTGACTCGATCATCTTGCCTTCAAAACGAGCTTTCACATTGTACATCTTCCCCCGTCCGAGATTGTACAGACTGCAGGAAATATTCGCCTCTTCTCCGACCGCTACTGTCTCCGGCGCGATCTCGATCTTACTGAACTCAAACCGGGCGTCCTGTATGACCGGGATCGCAAGGCTTGACTGCGCCTCATACTGCGCCGCGCTGCTGTCTTCATACTTCATAGACATGCTGATACTGTACGGCTTTTTCACAAGATCTGCCCGTGCATTCAATTCGATTGAAATGTCGCTCGTTCCTCCGGCAGGAATTCCGTCAAGATAAACAGAGCTTGAACCCGATGCCGGAAGAAACGCCGGAGCTTCCGCCGCACCTTCTGAACCTGATGACGGAGCCTGCATATCAAAAAGCATATTTGAAACAGCAGTTTTTGAAGAAGTATTTTTCAGGTGGACGATCAATTTAAAATTACTTCCCGCGCGAACTTCCGCCGGCTCTGTATTAAATCCTGTTACAATCACCCGCGGAACAGATGCGCTTGACGCATCCGCGCCGCCTGCCGAGCCGCCTGCCATGACCGGATCGCTGGTATATACTCCTCCGAACACCGCGCCCGAATCGTCCGGCGTTCCCTGCGCATTTCCCGATCCGCCGCTTCCGTTTCCGGTATTTCCGTTGTTTATCTCTCCGCCGTTTGCATTTCCACCCTGATTTTCCGATGGCTTTTCTTTTGCGGTCGTTTTTACAAAGACATACTTATCCGTCTCATAGGATTTCTCTCCGTCATCGTAAGAAATCTTAAATTCCAGTTTATAAGACTTCCCTGTCACATCTCCTCTTACGATAAGAGGTTTCTCTTCACTCCCCCACACAGCCGCAGTCTGTCCGCCGCTTTTGATCGTAGACAACTCTTTTTCATAATTCAGCTTATCAAGTTCAAAGGGCCAGTTGGATGCATTCTTGATATCCGGTTCTATCCGCACGTTGTGCGCGTCTACATTTCCGTTGTTTTTTACATTGATCCGAAACTCGGATACCTTCTGCCCCGCCTTAAACACAGGCGTCTCCTGCCCGTCGCCGACACTGATCTGAATGTACGCAAGCTCTCTCTTTGACACCTGACTTCCGGACTCTGTTTTTTCCTCTGCAAATGCCACGAGCGGAGCAAGCATAGACAACACAAACACCATGCATAAAATTCCGATTCCGATCCGTTTCAACGTCATTTTTCTATGCTCTCTCATTTTCCTCTTTCCTCCTGTTTTCTGTAATGTGTACAATTTTTCCGTCTATAATCTCCAATACCCGGTCTGCATATTCCGCCTGACTTCGATCATGCGTGACCATGACAAGCGTTCTTTTCTGCTCTCTTACGAGTCTTTGCATCAGGCGCATCACATCTTGAGACGTATGTGAATCAAGCGCTCCTGTAGGTTCATCCGCAAAAATAATCTTCGGATCGTTCACAAGCGCCCTTGCCACGCTTACTCTTTGCTGCTGTCCTCCTGATAACTGGTTCGGCAGATGTTTTTTATGTTTTTCCAAGCTCACCAGATCCAGCATTCTGTCGGCTTTTTTTATTCGTTCTTTTCTCGGCTCTCCGCGAAATGTAAGCGGAAGCGCCACATTTTCCAGTGCATTCATCGTTCCCATCAGATGAAACGACTGAAATATAAAACCAACGTTTTCTCCTCTGAACTTTACAAGTTCATTTTCTTTCATCTGCTCGATATGCTTCCCCGCTACGATCACTTCCCCGCGAGTCGGTTTTTCCAGTCCGGCAAGCATATTCAAAAGAGTCGATTTTCCGGAACCGGACGTTCCGACGATCGCACAAAATTCTCCCTCGTACACTGAAAAACTAACGCCGTCCAATGCCCGGACGACCGAATCGCCGACACGATACAGTTTATACAGGTTTTTCACACTGATAATCTCCCTCACTGTCTCCTCCTTTTTGCTTTCTTTACTCATTCTGTCTGTTTGTTTTATCTCCTGTCTCAACACATACGAATCTTCGGCAGTCAGATCTGCCTTTTTACGAAACAGCGATGCATTGTTATTTGTATCGTATCATATGTTTTGTTAGATTTCGCTATGTATTTTATGAATAATTTCTTAATATCCGAATCTCATCTGCGCAAAACTTCTGTTTTCCCCCTATAACAAAAAAGGCCGCAAAACATCTGCAGCCTTTCTGCTTTCTTTTCTATTCGATCTGCCAGTCAATAGGCTCTTCGCCTTGCGACTCTAAAAACTCATTCGTTTTACTAAACGGTCTGCTCCCGAAAAATCCACGATATGCCGACAGCGGACTCGGGTGCGGCGCTGTCAATATCAGATGCTTCGGATTGTTCAGCATCGCCTTTTTTCTCTGCGCCGGAGCGCCCCATAAAATAAATACGATCGGACGGTCCTGACCGTTTAACGCCATGATCGCCGCATCCGTAAATTCTTCCCAGCCGATGCCCCTGTGGGAATTTGCCTGATGAGCACGAACAGTCAGCACAGTATTCAACATGAGAACTCCCTGATTTGCCCATTTTGTAAGGCATCCGTGATCAGGGATCGTACACCCGAGATCATCATGAAGCTCTTTATAAATGTTGACAAGAGACGGCGGCACATCCACTCCCTTTTTCACTGAAAAGCAAAGCCCGTGCGCCTGTCCGTTATTGTGATAAGGGTCTTGTCCGAGTATCACTACTTTCACCTTTTTCAGCGGAGTCAAATGAAATGCATTAAATATATCCTCCGCCGGCGGGAAAATCAATCTTGTTCTATATTCCTCGTTTACCGTCTGAAATAATATTCTGTAATATGGCTTTGAAAATTCACCTTTCAGCGCTTCATACCAGTCTCCGCTTATACCTGACATCTTTATCACCCTCGTCTTTCTTTCCGTTTGTATCTCCGCCGCTTTTATCGGTATTGTCTCTTCATGCAGTCTTTCCCCTTGTTCCTCTAAGATCACAATCTTACAGAAACGCCTTCTTTTGCCAAATACTCTTTCACCTGTCTGATTTCCAGTTCTTTATAGTGAAACAGCGACGCCGCCAGAGCCGCATCTGCCATTCCTTCTGCAAGAGCATCCTTAAAATGTTCTAATTTCCCCGCTCCTCCCGAGGCGATCACAGGAATCGACACGCTTTGCGCGATCGCTTTTGTCAGTTCCAGATCGTATCCCGACTTCGTTCCGTCACAGTCCATGCTTGTAAGTAAAATTTCTCCCGCGCCGAGTTGTTCCACTTTTTGCGCCCACTCTACCGCATCGATCCCAACGTCTACTCTACCGCCGTTTTTATAAATATTCCAACCCGAACCGTCCTGACGTTTTTTCGCGTCGATCGCCACTACAACGCACTGACTGCCGAATTTATCCGCCGCATCGCGGATCAGCTCCGGCGTATTGATCGCCGAAGAGTTAATGGAAATCTTATCTGCCCCTTCGCGAAGAAGCGCCCGAAAATCATCGACCGTGCGGATTCCTCCGCCGACAGTAAATGGAATGAAAACACATTTTGCCACTTCTCTGACCATATCGACTACCGTTTTCCGCTGATCGGAAGACGCTGTAATATCAAGAAATATAAGTTCATCCGCTCCTGCGGCGTCATATGCCTTCGCGATCTCCACCGGGTCTCCGGCATCTTTCAAACCTACAAAGTTGACTCCTTTTACGACCCGTCCGTCTTTTACATCCAGACAGGGAATAATTCTCTTTGTAAACATCACATTCACCTCTTATAATTCCACGAAATTTTTCAATATCCGAAGTCCCGCCGTACTGCTCTTTTCCGGATGAAACTGACACGCAAAAACATTTTTTTGTTCTACCGACGCATGGATATGTACACCATATTCAGCGGAAGCTTTCACTATTTGCTCATCCTCTGCTTTCAAATAATAAGAATGCACAAAATAAACATACGGATCATCTTCTATCCCTTTGAACAGCCTTCCGTTATTCTCTAAATGCAGAGAATTCCACCCCATATGCGGAATTTTTAATCCTTCTGCATTCGGGATCCTGCATATCTTTCCTTTTAAAATCCCAAGTCCTTCCACCCCCGGCGCTTCTTCGCTTTGTTCAAACAACACCTGAAGTCCAAGGCATATCCCCAGAAACGGAATTTCCTTTTCCACTGCTTCCCGGATCACAGCGTCAAGTTGTCGCTTTCTCAGATTCTCCATAGCGTCTCCAAACGCGCCTACCCCCGGTAAAACAATCTTATCCGCGCCCAGTATTTCATCTTGTTTCGCCGTAACTGTCACTTCCTGTCCGAGACTTAAGAGCGCTTTTTCCACACTTTTAATATTTCCTGCGTCATAGTCTATAATTGCGATCATATTTTCCTCTCCCTGCTTTTGTTTTTCATTCTATATTTCTCTTTTTCGTTTCTTTATTCCGTACGGCAGTTTTCCGCTTTTCGTTTCGTGTTTCTATCTTCTTTTTCCTCTTCCTGTTTTTACGACCGGAATCGGCGTATGATCTACCGCATCCAGATTTTTAATATATTTTTTCGTCTCTTTTACGATAACCGGAGAAAGGAGCAGCACTGCGGTCAGGTTCGGTATCGCCATCAACGCGTTCAGTATATCCGCCACCTTCCACACAAGATCAAGCGTAAGCACCGGAGCGACAAGAAGCACCGCTACATAGAGAAGCCGATATGGAAGAAGTCCCGCTTTTCCCGCAAAATATTCTACGCACCGCTCACCGTAATACGCCCATCCCAAAATCGTCGAATACGCAAATGAGATAATACCGACAACAAGAATAAGAGGACCGAAAAAGGGAATCTGACCAAACGCCATCGTTGTCAGTTCGCCTCCGTTTACCGCCTCGTCAATATTGATCGCCGGATTTTTCATAATCGTTGTCACAAGCACAAGTCCGGTCATCAAACAGACGACAACCGTATCCCAAAACGTTCCCGTGGAAGAAACAAGAGCCTGACGGACCGGATTTTTTGTCTTTGCCGCCGCAGCCGCGATCGGAGCCGAACCAAGTCCCGATTCATTTGAGAAAAGTCCTCTTGCGACTCCATACTGAATGGCATACCGGATACCTCCGCCTACAAGTCCGCCTGCGGCCGCTCCTTTTGTAAACGCAAGCCGGCAGATCGTCGTGACCGCCGGAATGATGTAATCATAATTGATAAACAATATAACGACGCAGCCTATCACATAGAAAGCCGCCATAAACGGAACAAGCTTTTCACATACTTTCGCAATACTTTTTATTCCTCCGAAAATCACAACCGCCGTCATCCCTGCCACAACAACGCCGACAACAAACGGATCGATCCCAAGGTTCTTACTGCACACTTCCGCGATCGCGTTTACCTGAGTCGCGCATCCGATTCCAAAAGAAGCAAAACCTGCCAAAAAAGCGAACGCCAAACCGAGCCACCTCATATTCAGTCCGCGCTCCAGCGCATACATCGCACCGCCCTGCATTCGCCCGTCTTCTGTTTTTACTCTGTACTTTACCGCAATAAGCGATTCGGCATACTTCGTTGCAATTCCGAAAATGCCCGTGATCCAGCACCAGAATACAGCTCCCGGACCGCCCAGAGCGATCGCTGTTCCGACACCGATGATATTTCCCGTTCCGATCGTGGAGGCAAGCGCTGTTGCAAGCGCTCCGAACTGACTGACTTCTCCGTCTGCCCCCTCTTCTTTTGCAACCGAAAGCCGAATCCCTTTTGTAATTGTCTTTCTCTGGATAAATCCTGTGCGAACTGTCAAAAACAGATGCGTTCCCAGCAAAAGTGCGATCATCCCCCAGCCCCATACGAAATCGTCTGCCGATTGAATGATCTCGTATATTTTATCATACATACTTATCCCGCCCTCCTTCTTACTTTTACACTCTTTTTTACATTTTTTACTATTGCAAAAAGGGCATACGATATACCGACCGCTGACAGCCGGCATGCCGTATGCCCTCTTACGCAACTATCCTTGAATTATTAGTTGCATTTTAGCACATTTACGCGCTAACGTAAAGCATTGAACTTATAAGTTTTTCACGCTTTTGCATCCAATTCAAACCAAAACGCTACTCCATTATCAAAGTTCTCTACTCCGTATTTCTGGTGGAACGATTCCATGATCGCTTTCACGATCGACAGACCGATTCCGTTGCCGCCATATTCTCTTGTATGCGCTTTGTCCACTTTATAGAACTTATCCCACAACTTCGGAATATCTTCTTCCGGAATCGGAGTTCCGCTGTTAAACACAGTGATCCGCACTTTTCCGTCCCCATTTTCTATACGGACTTCTATGCGCTTCTCATTGCCGACATGGTGGATCGCATTCGTAAGATAATTTCGTACAACCTGCTCTGTTTTAAACTCATCCGCCCACACACAGATACTTTCATCGGAAATAAAACTGATCTTTGCCCCTGCCTGCTGAACAAGGATCTCACAGCTTGCAATTACCCCCTTTACAAGGCGCACGATATCAAACCGCTCAAACTGTACTTCATCAGAGCCGAATTCCAACTGATTCAGCGTCAGAAGATTTTTCACCATCACATTCATTTTCGCCGCTTCGTCTATGATCACATCACAGTAAAATTCGCGGCTTTCGGGATCTTCGCTGATTCCTTCTTTCAGCCCTTCCGCATACCCCTGGATAAGGGCGATCGGCGTCTTTAGTTCATGAGACACGTTTCCGAGAAATTCATTTCTCATATCCTCGATCTTTTCTTTCTGTTCGATATCTTTCTGCAGCTGATTATTCGCCTGCTTTAGTTCTGACACCGTTCTTTCCAGCTTCTCCGACATTTTATTGAAATTATTCCCGAGCACACCGATCTCATCCATGCCGCCGCGCGTATACTTGGTATCGAAATTTAAGTTTGCCATCTCCTGGGATAATCCGGCAAGTTCCATGATCGGTCTTGTAATACTTCGGGAAAACATCCATACTAACAGACCTCCGATAACCATTCCGATACATCCGAGATAGATCAAAAAGCGGTTTGCAAGAGATGCACTTTCCGTAATACTCGCATAAGGACACTGCATGATAAACCATGAGCCGTCCATAAATCTTCCCCACATTTTCAAATACTCTACATCTCTTTGTACTTGACTGCTCTTATCTCTGTAAATCGTGTAGTCCTCATTCCGCTTCAGTATGTTTTCATGATCGACTCCTTCCATTCCGAATAAGCCGCTGAACATTTCTTTCAAACGCGGATCGCTTTCTCCAAGTGTCGTAAGGATCGCATTTCCACCTCCGTCCACCACGACAAGGTCAACGTTCGCCCGCTCAAGCTGTGTCAGAATATCCCTCACCGAATCAGAATCTGACAGACTTCCGGACTCCAGCTTCGCATTGACGTCATTGTATGTTCGGATCAGATCATCCGCTTTGTGAGACAGATAATAATGTCCTAAAAAAGCGTTATTTATAATAAGGACAAGACCTAAAATAAGACTGAACAATCCGATAAAAATCGCCGTCATCTGACGCCTGATCGAATACTTTATCATCCTTGTATTTCCTCCGGTTAATTGACTTCAAATTTATATCCCATACCCCATATCGTTTTGATATACTCGCCCCTGTCGCCTAATTTACTACGGAGTTTTTTCACATGAGTATCGATTGTTCTCGCATCACCGAAATAATCATAATTCCACACATTATTCAATATTTTTTCCCTGGACAGCGCAATCCCCTGATTTTCCACAAAATATGACAACAGTTCAAACTCCTTATAACTTAAATCGATCATCTTGTCATTGATCTTAACAATATGCGCCGCCTTATCAATCTTGATATCTCCCGCTTCGATCACATCTCCGGCCGTATTTCCGAGAGTTCGTCTTAAGATAGCGTTTACCCGCGCCACAAGAATCTTCGGGCTGAACGGCTTTGATATATACTCGTCCACTCCAAGTTCAAACCCTTGAAGTTCGTCACGTTCTTCCGATCTTGCCGTCAGCATGATGATCGGTACTTTGGACGTCTCTCTGATCTCCCGGCAAACCTGCCAGCCATCCATCTTCGGCATCATCACATCAAGGATCACAAGGGCAATCTCCTTATCTTCATAGAAAATGTCCATCGCTTCCATGCCGTCTCCCGCCTCAAGCACAGCATATCCTTCCCGGGTAAGAAAGTCTTTCACAAGTTTTCTCATCCTGCTCTCGTCATCTACAACAAGCACTTTTATATTTTCCACAATATCCACCTCTCATATAAAAATGTACCGGCAAAAATATTCCGATAATTTCTCTTTTATTTTCAGATTACCATACAAATATGTCAATCCTGTGAATTTGTTTTATTTCTCGTCCCAAAACCCCCGTTCCTTTCTCTTGAAAAACAGTATTTTTAGTGCTATTATTTTTAAGATTTATAATTCCTAAGGAGTTTTTTATATGGGACTTACAGAACTTTTCATCCTGGCAGTCGGACTTTCCATGGATGCTTTTGCCGTTGCCGTCTGTAAAGGACTTGCTATGCCGAAAGTCACCTGGAAAAAGATTACCGCCGTCGGTCTTTGGTTCGGCGGATTTCAGGCTCTTATGCCTGCAGCAGGCTACTTTCTCGGCATCCGGTTTAAAGACGGCATTACCGCTATAGATCACTGGATTGCGTTTATGCTGCTTTCCATCATCGGAATCAATATGATCCGCGAAGCTTTCTCCGGCGACGAAGAATCTTCAAACGACCTTTTAGATTGCAAAACGATGTTCCCTCTGGCTGTTGCGACAAGTATTGACGCTCTGGCCGTAGGCATCACCTTCGCCTTTTTAAATGTACATATTATTCCTGCCGTTTCATTTATCGGCGTAATAACGTTTATCATCGCTGCCGCAGGTGTAAAAATCGGAAACATATTCGGGACAAGATACAAAGCGAAAGCAGAGCTTGCCGGAGGTATCATCCTGATTCTTCTCGGCGTTAAGATCCTGCTCGAACATCTCGGCATATTTTAAATGACAAACTTTTGATCCGATATTTTTATCGGCAAAAGTATTACATCAGGGAGACTTTTATTATTATGGAAAAGAAAAATTCATTCATGCAGACGAAACCTGTTTTTTCTCTTCTGCTTTCTATGTCTGTACCTATGATGCTGTCCATGCTTATTCAATCGCTTTATAACATCGTTGACAGTATCTACGTTTCCAGACTTGGCACAGATGCTCTGACTGCCGTTTCGCTTGCCTATCCGCTTCAAAACGCGATCTTATCCGCAGCGGTCGGAATCGGCGTCGGGATCAGCTCCGCTATCTCCATTCATTTAGGAGCGGGAAATCGGGAAAAAGCTGACCGGGCGGCGACTCTGGGAATCGCCCTTACATTGATCCACTGCATCTTTTTTATCATTGCAGGTCTGACGATCTCCGAACCGTTTTTAAAACTTTTTACAGACAACCCGAAAATATTAAACGACGCATCCATATATACGGAAATCGTACTTTGCCTTTCTTTCGGCTCTCTTTTTCAAATTGCATTTGAAAAGATCTTCCAGGGAATCGGTGAAATGAAGATTACAATGTACCTTCTCATCGCCGGCTGTGTCGTCAATATTATACTCGATCCGATCCTGATCTTCGGATTGCTCGGTTTCCCGGCGCTTGGCGTTGCAGGCGCTGCCATCGCCACCGTGATCGGACAGATCAGCGCCTTACTCTTATACATCATCGTATATAGAAGAAACTCTTACGCGGTACACATCAGCTTCAAGCATCTTGTCTTTGATAAAGCGATCATCAGACAAATTTACAGTGTCGGAATCCCCTCTACTGTTATGATGCTCCTGCCGTCTATATTGATCAGTGTACTAAACAGTATACTTACTGCATTTTCAGACGTTTATGTCGCAGTTTTAGGCGTTTATTTCAAACTTCAGACTTTCATCTATATGCCTGCAAACGGAATCGTACAGGGAATGCGTCCGATCATCGGGTACAATTACGGCGCCGGTGAAAGTTCCCGCGTCAAATCAACAATACGATACAGCCTGCTCACTGCGGCAGGATTGATGTTGACAGGAACGATCCTCGCTCTTGCCCTTCCGAAACAGATTCTCGCTCTGTTCGATGCAGACGCCGCTTTAATGAGCGCCGGAGTCACTGCTCTTCGCATCATCAGCCTCGGATTTCTTGTTTCTTCTGTCGGTCTGATCTATTCCGGCGTATTTGAGGCGATAGGAAACGGGCGGAATTCTCTGATCATCTCTTTGCTCCGCCAATTTGTGATAACAATCCCGTTAAGTTTCATCCTCACCCGCTTTTTCGGACCTACGGGCGTATGGATCTCATTCCCTGTAGGTGAGCTCTGCGCTTCCGCCGCGGCGTTCTGCCTATTAAAAAAATATCAAAACGGAGCATTCTCGCCTCTTTGACGGGATGCTCCTTCTATATAATACGACATCCTCAGCAAAACCATTTTAATTACCGAAAGGAGATTTCCCTATGAAACACTCTTTGCAAATGTCTGAAACACTCCGCTTAGGAATCATCCTCGCCTTATCCGGCGGATTTATGGACGCCTACTCTTATCTTGAACGGGGAAACGTATTCGCAAACGCCCAAACCGGAAATCTGCTCCTATTCGGTGTAAATCTCGCGGAAGGGAACTATTTTGCCATGCTCAGCTATCTCCTCCCTGTTCTCGCGTTTACTCTCGGCATCTTACTTGCCGATACTGTGCGCTGCCTCAACATACGACTCCACTGGCGTCAGCTTTCCGTTCTGTTGGAAGCTGTTATTTTAATATGTGTAGCCTTTTTCCCTCACTCTTTAAATCCCCTCGCAAACTCACTCACCTCTTTTGCCTGCGGCATTCAGGTCGAAAGCTTTCGCAAGATCCGCAACAGAGGAGCGGCTACAACTATGTGTATCGGAAACTTAAGAAACGGAACCGAGAATCTGCACCGCTTTCTGCGAACCCATGACCGTAAAGCATTCTACAACGCCCTTATTTTCTACGGCATTATCCTCTGCTTTATAATCGGAGCAGTCCTCGGAAACTTCGTCATCAAACGCTTTCATGAGAAATCGATCCTCGTATGTTCAGCGCTTTTGTTTATTGCATTTTTCATGATGTTTGTCAACAAAGAGCAAAAATAAATTCTGCAGACCGACACCGGTTTCCACAGTTATAACTCGATTTATCAATGCTCAAAAAAACAATGACCACAAACTCAGTTTTTGAATTTTCAGAATTTTTTGTTAATTGTCCATTTCAATCCGGAATGTGTTAAAAAACAGCTTTTAATATCCTGTTTTAAATTGACAATCTCCTCTCCAAACGATATATTCATAATAGAATTTTATACTTATTTATGAATCTACAGAAATTAGAGGAGACAATGATGAAAACAAGAATGAAAAAATTGCTTGCGGGGATGTGTGCGGTTCTCATACTTCCCATCGGTTCCGCGCAAACTGTTCTTGCCGAAGAGCCGGAACAAAACTTCCCGATATCCGTAGAAAAAGCGGTAAATCAGACATTAAAACTATGGTACGGTTCTCCTGCCAAAATTAATACTGCCGAATCCAGCGGCGGCGAATGGATGCAGCAATCTCTGCCTCTCGGAAACGGGAATCTGGGAAATTTGATTTTCGGCGGAATCTCAAAAGAAAGAATCCATTTCAACGAAAAAACACTTTGGACAGGCGGTCCTTCATCGAGCCGTCCCAACTACCAGTTCGGAAATAAAGCAACGGCATATACTGCCACAGAGATTGAAAATTATCGAAAACTGCTTGATGACAAATCTTCTAATGTATTTAACGATGACCAAAGTCTCGGCGGTTACGGTATGGGGGCAAAAATCAGATTTCCGGGCGAAGACAATCTAAACAAAGGCAGTTATCAAGATTTCGGCGATATTTGGCTTGATTTTTCCGCAATGGGAATCACTGACGATAATGTGCAGAATTATCGGAGAGAACTGAATTTACAAACCGGAATTGCATCAACAGAATTTTCTTATAAAAATGTTTCTTACAAAAGAGAGCATTTTGTAAGCAGTCCGGATCAGGTAATGGTAACAAACCTCTCCGCTTCTGAAAAAGGAAAACTTAATTTCAGCGCAAAAATGGAACTAAACAACGATAACTTAGAAGGAAAGCTTACATTCGATGTCCGGAATCAAACTTGCACTATCGAAGGAAAAGTAAAAGATAATGATTTAAAATTCCGTACAACTATGAAACTCCTTCTAACCGGCGGCGAGATAACGGCAGATGAAAAAAATCAGGTTTACCGGATTAAAAATGCAGATCAGGTCACAATCATAATGGCTGCCGAGACAGATTACAAAAACGATTATCCTACTTACCGGGACAAAGAGAAAAATCTGTCGAATGTTATCGACACCCGGATCAATGACAGCTCGAAAAAATCTTACGATGAATTAAAGCAGACGCATATAGAAGACCACCAAAGTCTTTTCGACAGAGTAAGTTTAGACTTAGGAGAGTTTCAGACATCCGTTCCGACAGATCAGTTGATAGACGAATATCGAAACGGCAGCTACTCGCACTACCTGGAAACTCTTGCATTCCAATACGGACGTTATCTGACAATAGCCGGTTCCAGAGGTACGCTCCCAAGCAACCTTGTCGGCTTATGGACAGTAGGTCCTTCCGCGTGGACGGGAGATTATCATTTTAACGTCAATGTACAGATGAACTATTGGCCGGTATATTCAACGAACCTTGCCGAATGCGGAACAACTTTTGTAGATTACATGGATAAATTAAGAGAACCGGGACGCCTGACGGCAGAAAGAGTTCACGGTATTAAAGGGGCTGTCGATAACCACACCGGATTTACCGTACATACGGAAAACAATCCTTTCGGCATGACCGCTCCTACTAACGCGCAGGAATACGGCTGGAATCCGACAGGAGCGGCATGGGCTGTCCAAAACCTTTGGTGGCATTACGAGTTTACGCAGGATGAAGCATATTTAAAAAATACTATTTATCCGATCATGAAAGAGGCGGCACAATTTTGGGACTCTTATCTCTGGACGTCAGAATACCAGAAAATCAACGACGAAACTTCGCCTTATCACGGTGAAAACAGACTTGTAGCAGCGCCTAGTTTTTCAGAGGAACAAGGACCGACCGCAATCGGAACAACTTACGACCAATCTCTTATATGGGAATTATATAACGAATGTATCCAGGCAGGCAAAATCGTCGGAGAAGATGAAGCTGTTCTGCAATCTTGGGAAGAAAAGATGCAAAAACTTGATCCGATTGAAATCAACGCTACAAACGGAATTAAAGAATGGTACGAAGAAACCCGTGTAGGTCAGGAAACCGGACATAACAAATCTTATGCAAAAGCAGGAGATCTGGCAGAGATCGCAGTACCTAACAGCGGATGGAATATCGGACATAACGGAGAGCAAAGACACGCCTCCCATCTGGTCGGACTCTTTCCCGGAACATTGATCAACAAAGAGAATCCGACTTACATGAACGCCGCTATTCAATCATTGACCGAACGAGGAGAATATTCTACAGGCTGGTCGAAAGCAAACAAGATCAATCTCTGGGCGAGAGCCGAAAACGGAGAAAAGGCATATAAGCTTTTGAACAATCTGATCGGAGGAAATTCTTCCGGTCTCCAGCATAATCTCTTCGATTCTCACGGATCCGGCGGAGGAGACACAATGATGAACGGAACTCCGGTATGGCAGATCGACGGCAATTTCGGTCTTACTTCCGGCGTAGCAGAAATGCTTGTTCAATCGCAGTCAGGCTACACACAATTCCTCCCCGCAATTCCAGACGCATGGGAAAAAGGAGAGGTCAGAGGTCTAAAGGCCAGAGGTAACTTCACGATCGGCGAAAAATGGGCGAACGGCATTGCGGAAGCCTTTACCGTACGTTATGACGGCAATAAAGACAGCGCTGTTTTCACAGGATCATATAAAAATATTACTTCTGCAAAGATCTACGAAGACGGCAAAGAAGTTCAGGTGACAAAAGATACCGATAAAGATCGTATTTCCTTTGAGGCAGACGCCGGCAAGACATATACGATCGATATATCCGAAACAAATATAAACGAACTAAAAGAGCAGGCGTCTACATTTTTAAATCAGCTTCACCCTGATCTCATCAATGCCAAAAACGAACTGCAGACAGCAATCGATCTTTCTTCAAAAGAATTAGGTACAGTTCTGACAAAAGTCAAACTAATGGATCAGTTATATCGCTCCTATCTGAATAAGGCAGAAAACATATATTATCTGACCGACAAAGATAACTTAACCTATTCACAGATCGACACGCTTTACAATCAGCTTCGCAAACTGCGCAAGACTCTGTTGGAAAACACCGGAGATTTAGAGGATTATCAAAACGCCGAGAACCAATTTACAGATCTTAGCGCACAATTAGAAAAACCGATGGCAAACCGGATCATTTCATTCAGCAAAGATTCCGGTGTCATCACAGGAAACGACCGGACACTTACTTTGAGTAAGAGTTCAGACGCCAAAGACTTTGAGATCCGTTATACAACAGACGGAAGTATTCCGAGACATACATCTGACCGGTATGAACACCCTCTGCAATTAGACAATAAAGAAAATACCGTTGTCAGAGCGGCGCTGTTTTATAACGAACAGAGAGTCAGCCCTGTATACACAAAGAAATACATAGCAAAAAGCATAAAGATCCAAGACGTAACCGTATCTCATACAGAGGACTGGGGCAATAACTATGTAAAAGCCGGTATGATCGATCAAAACACTTCGACACGGTGGGCATCCAAAAACGTAGACGCTTCTAAACCGTTGGAAATCACATTGAATTTCTCCGAAAAAGAAACGCTCGATCAAATGAATTTCGATCTGTTCGTATCCAAAAATAACGGAATCGGCGCTTTTGAAATTCAGGCGCTTTCTGACGGAACATATCGAACTGTGTATGAAGGAACAAAAATGGGAAATATCGACGACAAAGTCGGCGATATCGACGGCGGAAGCGGCGGATATCACGCTTATTACTTCGCCGAATTTCCCGAAACAACGACAGAATCCGTAAAGGTAATATTAAAACCGGGATTCTTAGGCGAACCGTCTCTATATGAAATAGCGCCTCTTTACACAGGCGTACAGGCAGACGGCGCCGGAGATACGTCAGAATTAGAAAAAATGATACGTTCGGCAGAAGAAGCCGACAGAACTGCCGACCATTATGTAAACGCGCCGCAAACATTAAAAACCGCGTTTGAAGAAAGTATTTCAGACGGGAAAGAACAACTGAAAGCATCGCAGGATATTATTGATTCCCGTACCGAATTTTTATCTGACAGATATCACCGTCTCGGATTCGGAACGACAGATAAGTCAAAATTAAACTCGCTGATCACAAAAGCAGAACAGGAACTAAACGGAAACTATACAAACGATTCTTTATACCAACTGAAAAAAGTTCTCTCAGACGCTAAGAAAACAGCCGATGACGAAAACGTAAAACAACCAGCCGTCGATCAAATGACAGAAAAACTACAGGCAGCATTAAACAGTCTCGAACAAGGCGGTTTTTCCGAAACATCCATCCCGGCAGGAGATCTGCAAGGTTCCGGAAAGTGGATCCAGGCAGGAGATTTCAAAGCAACAGAAGCAGATGATGCGGGGCCTCTGACTTATAAATTCAACGGAAATTCGATACAAGTTTCCACGGTCAAAGGAGATGATCACGGCGTTATCCGGGTGACGATCCTAGATCAAAACGAGAAACAGATCTGCCGAGAAGAAATTGATACATATGCCGAAAAACGCATAGAGGGCGCCGAACTGATACAGAAAGACTTTCCGGAGGGCAGCTACACAATTCAATTTGAACGTGTCGGAAAAAGTCCAAACGGATCACCGGAAAAAAGAGGATGGGTCGAAGTCGGAACACTGAAGATCCGTACAGAAAAGAAAGAAATCGTAGACCGAAGCCAATTGGAAGAAGAACTGACGATCTGCGACGGGCTGAATAAAGACAAATACACAGAAGAAAGCTGGAACAAATTACAAAAGGCAGTCAACAGCGCCAGAGAACTCCTAAACAAAAAGGATGAAGAAACGTGTACTTCCGAAATGAATGATAAGGCAAATGAAGTTCGGAATGCAAGAAATAGTCTTCAGGAGATAAAAGTTGATACGTCCGCATTAAACGACGCGTTAAAAGCCGCAAAATCCATTTCCCGGGAAGGATATACGGAAGAAAGTTTTGAAGCATTAACACAAAGCATTTTAGAGGCAGAAGCTTTATTAAACGGCACATATACCCAAAAAGAAGTCGATGAAAAAACCGCCGTTTTAATACAGCGTATGAAGGATCTACGCGCAGATAAAACTTTGCTTCAGGAAAAATATAACAAAATAAAAGATATGACTCAAGGCAACGCAACAGATGCTTCCTGGAATGATTTCACCAGACTTCGAGAGCTTGCAAATGCGATCTTAACCGATCCAAACGCAACGCCTGCGGAAGTATCCGATATACTGAATCAATTAAATACATTTGAATTCGCATACAAAGATGATCCTGATGAGGGCGGAAATAAAGACCCACAAGAACCACTCGAGCCGCAAAACCCACAAAATCCCAATAGCGGAAATCAGGGAAATACAAACACTTCACATGCGGATACCAGTGTAAAAACAGGAGACAGCACACCTCTTTTGCTTCCTCTTGCCACAATGTGCAGCATCATAGGATTGCTTTATATAATGCACAAAAAACGAAAACTCGGATAAAACATCTTATCCGTCAAGATCTCGGATAAATCCGGATTTTGGCTCATTACCGTAACAAAAAAGCCGTGACCTCTGATTACTCAAAGGTTACGGCTTTTGTAGTGCGGATGACAGGAATCGAACCTGCACGGTCTCCCACTAGATCCTAAGTCTAGCGCGTCTGCCAGTTCCGCCACATCCGCATGTTATATTTCGATCACCGAAAACGCCAAAAGGCATATCTCGGGACTTTGTAAGCAACCTCCAAATTTCCGGGCATCCCCGGACTTTAGCACGTCGCCTATACAAAAAATAAAACAAGCATATTCGCTTGTTTCACAGTGAGCGTGCGGGGATTCGAACCCCGGACAACTTGATTAAAAGTCAAGTGCTCTACCACCTGAGCTACACGCCCTTATTCATTTTTATTTCTTTCCTGCTAGCAGGATAACTGGGCTAGCTGGATTCGAACCAGCGAATGCAGGAGTCAAAGTCCTGTGCCTTACCGCTTGGCGATAGCCCATCGAAGACTTCATATCTGACACTGCACGGCCAGTTGGAATATTTAAAGAAAAAGGTGGATAGCCGGACTCGAACCGGCGATATCCAGAACCACAATCTGGCGCGCTAACCAACTGCACCATACCCACCATAAAACGAGCCTGGGGGGATTCGAACCCTCGACCTACGGCTTAGAAGGCCGTTGCTCTATCCAGCTGAGCTACAGACTCATTCCTCTCTTAATGAGAACCTCTCGTTTTCAAACGAGAAGCGGGTGATGGGAATCGAACCCACGTATCCAGCTTGGAAGGCTGGTGTTCTACCATTGAACTACACCCGCAGATGATGGGCACTGATTTTTTTCTCTGTCTTGTTGACTGCCGTGCCTCACTGACAAAACGTATTTTACAGGAAAGTTGAGAAAAAGTCAACCCCTTTTTTGAAAAAAAATTAAAAAATTTTCAAAACACTGAAAAAGGAGAAAATTCAGGGTGAAAGGGGCGTGAAAATGTCCGCAAAGATCAGCCTTGTTCCAGAACGGGAAATGTACTATAATAGAAAAACGGAAAAGCAAAAAAGGGGGAATTTCCCTATGCAGGAAAATGGAACAGAACTTCTGGTTTGCTGCACCGGTTGTCAGAGCTGTATGCCGTGCATGGTAAAAATCAACATCCCGGGTTTGTTTGCGCTTTACAACCGGACAGCGACGGAAGGCGTCGAAGCGATTCGTGCAGAGTATGAGCGTCAGGACAAACGTGCCGATGACTGCATCAACTGTTATCGCTGTGAAAAGCAGTGCCCGCAGCACCTTGGGATCGGCATTCTGATGCAGGATATCGCGGAAACCTTCGGAGAATAGGAAAAAAGGAGCATCTGTGCAATTTAAAGAAGCATTCTAATCTTTCTATAAAATATTTTGGGAAAAACTGGACTTATCTGAAAAATTTGATATAATAGAAAGGTAGTGACAGGGAAATTTTATGCTAAAATCTGGAAAGAAGAGCCCTGTCAATTCTTATGGGAGGAAAAATACATGGATGCCATTGATTATAAGATTCTGAAGATATTGCAGAAAAATGCCCGCGAGACGGCTTCCAATATCAGCAAAGAGATTCATTTATCGGTTTCTGCAGTCATCGAGAGAATCCGTAAAATGGAAGAAACCGGAGGCTACCTATATGGCCTGGGTTGATTTCAGAGGCACTGGAATGTCTGCGGAAGAAATCGAGAACTGTATTGTAAAAAAGGCGCATATAGGAGCGGAACTGGGCACCTGGTTTGGCCCGGGTGGAATCGGATTTATAAGATTTAATCTGGCGTGTCCGCATAAAAAACTGGAACAGGCGATGAAACAGCTGAAACAGGCATGCGTGGAAATGCCTGATAGGAAATGACAAATGAGAGGAGAAGAACATGGATGTTTTAAAGGAAAGATGTGAGAAGAATTATGGCGGTGCCGGAATGATTCCGCTGATTGTATTTCTGGGTCTGTATATCGGAGCTGGAATTATATTTTCCATTCAGGGT
>OHAC01001374.1_pt1 | contig 22582 bp, 19 predicted proteins | sample 1577051 | NCBI WGS metagenome assembly OHAC01 (sample SAMEA3541499, study PRJEB24748) | human gut metagenome | biome: human gut; feature: human-associated habitat; material: faeces | place: China | collected 2012 | reverse complement strand
AGGTGGAGGAAACCACAGTCAGCTTGGCCTTCTGCTGCAGCTCGGGGATGGAGAGCGCGCCGCAGTTGCACATGGTGGAGCGCACCTTGTACAGGGTGGTCTGCACACCGTCCGCCAGAGAACCGGCGTAGGGAACGTAGGAGTCAACGCCCTCCTCAAAGCTCAGCTTCTGTGCGCCGCCGAGGTCATAGCGCTGCCAGTTGCGGGCGCGGTTGGAGCCCTCGCCCCAGTACTCCTTGACATAGTTGCCGCCAACGCGCAGCTTGTTCGTCGGGGACTCATCAAAGCGGGCGAAATAGCGGCCCAGCATGACGAAGTCAGCGCCCATGGCCAGTGCCAGCGTGATGTGGTAGTCCTGCACGATGCCGCCGTCAGAGCAGATGGGGATGTAGATGCCGGTCTCCTTATAATACTCATCGCGGGCCTTGGCAACCTCGATGACAGCCGTAGCCTGACCGCGGCCGATGCCCTTGGTCTCGCGGGTGATGCAGATGGAGCCGCCGCCGATGCCGATCTTGATGAAGTCTGCACCTGCCTTGGCAAGGAAGAGGAAGCCCTCGCGGTCAACAACATTGCCTGCGCCGACCTTAACCTTGTCGCCGTAGTTCTCGCGGATCCATGCGATGGTGCGGGACTGCCACTCGCTGAAACCCTCGGAGGAGTCGATGCAGAGCACATCCACACCGGCATCCACCAGTGCGGGCACGCGCTGGGCGAAGTCGCGGGTGTTGATGCCGGCGCCGACCACATAGCTCTTGTTCTCGTCGAGCAGCTCGTTGACGTTCTCCTTGTGGGAGTCGTAATCCTTGCGGAAAACCATATACTGCAGGTGGCCCTCGGCGTCGATCAAGGGCAGAGAGTTGATCTTGTTGTCCCAGATGATGTCGTTGCAGTCATGCAGACTGGTGGTGTCGGGGGCCGTGACCAGCTTGTCCAGCGGGGTCATGAACTCGGTGACCTTGAGGTCCATCGTCATGCGGGAAAGGCGGTAGTCGCGGCTGGCCACAATACCCAGCAGCTTGCCGTGGGCAGTGCCGTCATGGGTGATGGCAACGGTGGAGTGGCCGGTGCGGGTCTTGAGGTCCAGCACATCGCCGAGGGTAGCCTCCGGCGGCAGGTTGGAGTCAGAGGTGACAAAGCCCTTCTTGTAGGCCTTGACGCGGCGGACCATATCGGCCTCCTGCTCAATGGTCTGAGAGCCGTAGATGAAGGAAACGCCGCCCTGCTTGGCCAGCGCAATCGCCAGCTTTTCGCCGGAGACGGACTGCATGATGGCAGAGACCATCGGGATGTTCATCTCCAGCGGGCAAGCCTCCTCACCCTTGCGGTACTTGACCAGCGGGGTCTTGAGGCTGACAGCCGTGGGGACGCACTCCGAGGAGGAATACCCCGGAACCAGCAGATATTCACCAAAAGTACGGGACGGCTCGGAAAAATAGTATGCCATAATACACTCTCCTGACTTTCCTGTTTCGACATTTTTCGTATTAGAAAGATTGTACCACAACCACGGACAAAATACAAAGGATTCCTGCGGAAATCTTTCTTGCACCGCAAAAACGAAAGTTGTGGAATTTGAACAAGTTTTCGGGGCAGGAGTATGACTTTGTGGCGGCCAGGCGGGCCGATGCGAGCATCGGCCCCTGCCATACGGGATTACTGCGTCGTCGTCAGCACTACATCGCCCATCGACGCGGTAAGGGTCACGCTGCGGGGCGCGGCGGCTGTTTGGGTGTAGATGCTGCTCATCGTCCTGCCGTTGAACACCACATTCCCCATGGACGTTTGCAGGTCAAGCGCGTAATCGTCGGGCCTGCCGTCCACCGTCAGGCCAATATCGCCCATGGCAGCTTCGACTTTAGCGGTTTCAACGCCCGCCAGCAGCCCCAAATCAAAATCGCCCATTGAGATATTCGCCGTAAACTGCTCTGCCTGCACGGTGCTACCGGTAAAGTTTCCCATCGCCAGGTCTAAGTCGATGCTGTCGGCGGCGATGGTATTGCTGTTGTCAAATTCTGCATCGCCCATAGCGGCAGTAATGGAGAGCCTTTTAAAATGGAAGGTATTCGCATCCGGCACGGACAGGACAAACTCAGGCTCGGGCCCCAGCTCTTTGCCGAGGTTGTAGTTGGCGGGCACCTTGTAGCTGACACGCACCGGGCTTGTGTTGTCGCCCGTGTTGGTAAAGGTGAACCAGTCCTGACGCAGGTTCGTGCAGGAAAGGGTCGGCTCCGCCGCACCACTGTCCACAACGACTGTGACCGCGCCGTAGTCGATGTCGAAGGTTATATTTTTGGCGTCGGCCAGACCGGTGGTGAAATCCATCTTCTCCAATGGGCTGCCGCTGTCCGCGTCCTCGGTGGCGGCGGTCCCGTTGTAAAAATCCTCGGTGCGGACAAGACCGGATGCAGCAGTTTCTTGCTCCGTCGGCGCAACAACCATCGACGCCGTGCCGCCGCCGGGCTTTGCAAAGCTCAGCACAAGGACACCCAGCTGGACGAGCAGCGCCGCAGCAATGACAACGGCGAAAATCAGCCACATGGTTTTTGCCCCGGGGCCGTGCTTTTGAGGCCGGGCAGGCTGCGGGTCGGCGGCGGGCGGCTCCGGGGCGGTGGGCGGCACGGCACCGCCGCGTGCGCTCTCGGGTGCGTCAGGGTCGGCGTCCGGCGTCAGTCCCTCCCCTTCCAGAATTTTGCGGGCGGCCTCGGCAGGGTCGCCCAGCTCGGCGGCGGTAGCGTCCTCGTTGTCGGGGCCTGCGGCGTCGAAGTATTCCTCATAATAATTCAGTGCGTCGCGGCGCGCATCAGCAGGCAGGGCAGACAGCCGCTTTTCCAGCTCGGATAAGTACTCGTATTTTTTCATTGCTGCTCCCCCTTAAAGAGCTTGTTGATTTTTGTGGTGTAGGCTTCCCACTCGGCAGTAAATTCTGCCAGCCGGGCGCGGCCTGCGGGCGTGATTTGATAGTAGCGGCGGTTGCGGCCATTGAAGGCTTCGTCATGGACGGTCAGGCAGCCGTCCTTTTGCAGGCGGCGCAGCACCGGGTACAGCGTGGATTCCGACAGGTCCAGCACCGCGCGGACCTCCTGCGTGATCTTATAGCCGTAGGTGCCCGTTTCCTCCCGCCCGACGACAGCCAGCACAATGGCATCCAGCAGCCCCGCCGTGGTGTTGATGGCCATAGGGTGCCCCCTTTCCGGGTGTATGGTGTATAGTGTTATATATTATATAGCATATAATATTGTAGATTGCAATAGGCTGCCGCAACAAAATTATGTAGGGGCGGACATTGTTCACCCCCGGTCTCGTGTGGCAGTACATACGCTTCCGCGCCGCCGCATAGTAGGGGCCGGACATGTCCGGCCCTGGCGCTATAAGGTATAGCCGCGTTTACGGGAAGGTCGCGGGCCGGGCATGCCCGGCCCCTACAGGGCTGCACGCCCGGAACCGCGCGGTTACCGCAGAGTTGGCAGACAAACAAGATTTGCCCGTCCGCCTTTACTGCTCTATTTCCTTATATAAATAGGCCAGTGCATCCTCCAGCCCGCCCAGCTGGTCGATCAGGCCCTCCTCTACAGCCTGATGACCGTCCAGCACAGTGCCCATATCCATGACCAGTTCCCCTGTGTTGTGCATCAGCTGGGTGAACCGCCGGGCCGTTATTCCCGAGTGATGCGCAACAAAGCTGACGATCCGCTCCTGCATCTGCTCAAAATAGCGCAGTGTCTGCGGCACCCCCAGCACCATGCCGGAATGGCGCACCGGGTGGACCGTCATTGTTGCAGTGGGTACAATAAAGCTGCGGCGGGCGGCCACGGCCAGCGGGATGCCGATGGAGTGGCCCCCGCCCAGCACCAGCGTGGCGCTGGGCTTGCTGACCCCTGCGATCAGTTCGGCCAATGCAAGGCCGGCCTCGACATCGCCGCCGACCGTGTTTAAGATCACCAGCAGCCCCTCGACCTCGGGGTCCTCCTCAATATCGACAAGCTGTGGAATGACATGCTCATATTTTGTCGTCTTTTGCGCATCCGGCGCGATGCTGTGTCCCTCGATCGTACCGATCACCGTCAGGCAGTGGATGGCATGACGGCCCTTTGTGGCAGGCACAATGCCGTCCTCCTTGATCAAATCATGCTCTAACCGCTTTAAAGCGGCCTCCTCAGTGGGGTTTTCGGTGATTTGAGGCTTGCTTTTTGGCTTTTTTGCGTTTGTTTCCATCTTCATTCTCCTTTTTTGCACAGCTGCACACAGAAAAAGTCTGTCCTCCCGGCAGGCAAAATATGCACGGTTTTGCAGAATAGGCAACTCGTGTTTGTCGATGCCGCCAAAAAGCTTTGTTAGGTTTTTGTATATCCCTATAATATTTGGGAAATCCCACAAAAAACTTAGACAAAAAATTGACAACTGACGCGGCGCATTTTATAATAAGTTATAAGATAAATACAGATAAGAGGTATTCGATCATGGCTGTCCAAAATAAGGTGTCGCTTCCGGTCATCAAGCGGCTGCCCAAATATTATCGTTATCTGACCAATCTGTCCGCTGACGGGAAGGACAAGATCTCCTCCAGTGAGCTGGCCCACATGATGGGCACCACCGCCAGTCAGGTGCGGCAGGACTTCAACTGCTTCGGCGGGTTCGGCCAGCAGGGCATCGGCTACAAGGTGGATGTGCTGCGCGCAGAGATCGGTAAACTGCTCTTTGGTGACGGCGAAAGACTTCCCACCATTCTGGTCGGTGCCGGACGCCTCGGCTCGGCAGTTTCTAGCTTCATCAGCCGCGACACCAACGGCTACCGGCTGCTCGGCGTCTTTGATGTCAACCCCGACCTCATCGGCAAGGAGATGTGCGGCGTTCCCATCCTGCCCCTGAGTGATCTGGACAAATTCTGCGCGGAGCATCACCCCGAGGTGGCGGTTCTCTGTGTGCCGCGTCAGAGCGCTATGGATCTCGCCGGTGAGCTGGTGGAGCAGGGCATCAAGGGCTTCTGGAATTTCAGCCACTACGACCTGTCCGTTGAGTATCCCGATGTCACGGTGGAGAATGTCCACTTGGGCGACAGCCTGATGAGCCTGGGGTACAGACTGAGAAATCAGGAAAAGTGATATCTCTACAGGAAAAGTGATATCTCTATAAAAAGACCGCCTTGTAGGGGCCGCACATGTGCGGCCCTCAGCCTACTGGTTGACGCGCGATCGCGGGAAGGTTGAGGGCCGGGCATGCCCGGCCCCTACGGTTATCAATAAACCGATAAGGAGCCAACATGGCAAAACTATATTTTCGGTACGGCGCAATGAACAGCGGCAAGACCACTGCCCTGATGCAGGTCGCCCACAACTATAAAGAGCGCGGTATGCGGGTGCTGATCCTCAAGCCTGCCATCGACACAAAGGGGCAGGACTCGATCGTCTCCCGGCTGGGTATCTGCTGCAAGGTGGATCAGCTCGTCACCCCCGAGGTGGACATTACGGAGTTGGTCCGGGCCGATGAGGCCGCCCACGGCAAAATTGCCTGCGTGCTTTGCGATGAGAGCCAGTTTTTCACGCCCGAGCAGGCCGACCAGCTGTTTCTTGTCACGGTCGATCTGGGCATTCCGGTCATCTGCTACGGCCTGCGGGCTGATTTCATGATGCGCGGCTTTCCCGGCTCGACCCGGCTGCTGGAGATTGCCCATACGATCGAGGAGCTGAAAACCATCTGTGCCTGCGGGCGCAAGGCAATCTGCAACGGCCGCAAGGTCAACGGCGAGTTCGTCTTTGAGGGCGCGCAGGTCGCCATCGACACGGTTGATAATGTCGAGTATCAGAGCCTTTGCCCCCAGTGCTGGTACCGCGAGTACCGTGCTTTTCTGGCGCGGCACCCCCACAAATAAACTATTCCGCACAGATTTTGTCCCGCCGCTGCACACGGCGGGATTTTTTATGCGCTTGTTTTGCAGTCATCTGCACTGCAAAATCGGTGTGTTATACAGCGGTACAAAAATTGCGGTTCGCTCACGCCGCCTGCCTGCGCAGCGCCGCGGATGCCAAAATCGCAACTATATTGCACCGCGCGTATTTAGATGCAATATTATTTGCAATTTCGCACTTTTCTTGCAAAAAACCTGCATTTTTTGCGATTTCCCGCGCATTTCGACAGGTAAGAAAAAGCGCGTTTGCGGCAAGAAGGCAAAGCAAGCCGCGCGGCTTCTTGTGGCAATCTGCACAAACGGTGTTGTTGATATTCGTTGATTTTGACGGTGGTGTCAAATTGGTTACAGGCAACAAAGCAAGATTTGTTCGGTTTCTTTGCGAACACACCAATTTGACTGTTTATTTTGCGTGAACATTTTGTTATCATATAGACAAGCGAAAGGCAGATGTTGTGGTGCGGTTCCCGCACACAGCAGCCTGCGTCAATACATCGCACAGCAATATTAGGAGGACAAAAACATGAAGAAGGCAATTTCTCTCGGTGTTGCCGCCGCCATGGCTGCCACCCTGCTGGCCGGCTGCGGCACAGCCGCCAGCAGCGCCCCTGCTGCTTCCAGCGAGGCCGCCAGCACGGCAGACAGCACTGCTGCCAGCTCTGAGGTCACCGCTTCCGAGACCCACGAGATCAACACCACCGATCCCATTGAGCTGACCATCAGCTGGTGGGGCGGCGACTCCCGCCACGAGGCTTACCAGAAGGCTCTGGAGGCTTTCCACGAGAAGTACCCCAACATCACCGTTTCCCCCACCTACGGCGCATGGTCCGGCTGGGAAGAGAAGCAGTCCACCGCACTGGCTGCGGATCAGGGCTCTGATGTCATGCAGGTCAACTGGAACTGGCTGTACCAGTACAGCCCCACGGGTGAGAAGTTCGTCGACCTGCGCGAGTACAGCGACATCATCGACCTGAGCCAGTGGAGCGATGCCGCCAAGAACGCCTGCATCGTTGCCGACAGCCTGCAGGCTGTGCCCATCTCGATGACCGGCCGTATCTTCTACTGGAACATGAACACCTTCAAGCAGGCCGGCATTGAGGAGGTCCCCGCCTCTTATGATGATCTGATCGCCGCCGGCAAGGCCTTCCAGGAGAAACTGGGCAATGATTACTATCCTCTGGCCATCGGTCAGTATGACCGCATGATCCTGATGACCTTCTACCTTGAGTCCAAGTACGGCAAGGCCTGGGTCGAGAACAATGAGTGCCAGTACACCGAGGAAGAGGTCGTTGACGGCCTGAACTTCATCAAGTCCCTCGAGGACAACCATGTCATCCCCACCCGTCCGACCATGATCGCTGCCGGCTTCGACTCTATCGACAAGTCTCAGGAGTGGATCGACGGCAAGTACGCCGGCATCTTCGAGTGGGATTCTTCCGCCAACAAGTACCAGTCTGCTCTGGCTGACAACTCCGGCTTCACCGTCGGTGAGGAGATCAAGTTCGGCGACAAGGCCAACGGCGGCTTCTCCAAGGTCTCCATGGGCATGGCCATCACCTCCTCCTGCCAGCATCCCGTTGAGGCTGCTGCCCTGATCGACTTCCTGTGGAACGGCGAGGGCGCTGCCATCATGGGCTCCGAGTGCGGCATCCCCGCCTCCACTGCCGGTCTGGCTGCCGCTCAGGCTGCTGACGCTGTGAAGCCTCTGGTCCTCGAGGCCAACACCAAGGTTCTGGCCTTCGTTGACATGCCGCTCGACCCGTACTTCGAGTCCAGCAAGCTGAAGGACACCACCGATGGCGTCTACACCGATGTGTTCGACGGCTTCAGCTACGGCGACTACGACGCTGAGGAGGCTGCCGAGATCCTGCTGGACGGCGTTTCCGGTGTGCTGAGCGCCAACGCCTGATCCCTTAGCAACGGTAAAATCTTTTAGGTAATACCAGCCGGTCCCAGCCCCGCTCTCAGGCATGGCGGGGACCGGCTCTTTATGTTGAAACGCTATACAGCAATTAGTGATAGGAGGTTTTTGGATGAGCTCTGCAGCACCCAAAACGACCCAGCGCACACCCTTTAAGCGCTGGTGTGACGAAAACACCGGCCTGTTCTTCCTGATTCCTTGGATTCTCGGCTTTCTGATCTTCAAGGCTTATCCGTTTGCAAGCTCTCTGTTCTACAGCTTTACCGACCTGAACTTCTTTAAAGGCATCAGTCAGTACGGCATTATGAACTATGTGGAGATCTTCACCAGCCGCAAGACGCTCTCCGTTTTGCTGACCACCGTGAAGTACGCCTTCATCACCGTGCCTCTCAAGCTGGTGTTCGCCCTGTTCATCGCCTACATCCTGAACTTCAAGATCAAGTTCGTCAACCTGTTCCGCACGGTCTACTACATTCCGTCCATTCTGGGCGGCTCTGTGGCCATCGCCGTTCTGTGGCGTGCCCTGTTCAAGGACACCGGCGTTGTCAACACGATCCTTGGCTTCTTCGGCGTGCAGGGTCCCGACTGGCTGGCTGACAAGACCTGGGCGCTGTTCGTCATCTGCCTGCTGCGTGTGTGGCAGTTCGGCTCCGCCATGGTGCTGTTCCTTGCTGCCCTGAAGGGTGTTCCCGCCGATCTGTACGAGGCCGCTACTATTGACGGTGCCTCCAAGACCAAGCAGTTCTTCTCGATCACCGTGCCGATGATCACCCCCGTTATCTTCTACAACCTTGTCACCCAGATCGCACAGGCGTTCCAGGAATTCAACGGCCCCTACATCATCACACAGGGCGGCCCGCGCAATGCCACTACGCTTGTCTCCCTGCTGGTTTACAACTACGCCTTCAAGTCCAACGAGATGGGCATGGCGTGTGCGCTGGCCTGGGTCATGTTCATCGCCGTTGCTCTGCTGACTGTGATCGCATTTACCAGCCAGAAGCACTGGGTCTACTACGCTGATTAAGGAGGATTGAAAAATGAAACTTTCTACCGCCCATAAAATCGGCCGTTTCTTCCAGTACTTTGTGCTGATCCTTGTCGGCGTTATCATGATCTACCCGCTGGTCTGGATGGTGGGCGCCACCTTCAAGTCCAACGCCGAGATCTTCTCCGGCATCGGCTTCCTGACTGCCAATCCCACGCTGCAGGGCTACATTGACGCCGTGACCCAGAACTACGGCGGCGACATCAGCATCTGGCGCGCCTTCATCAACACCTACAGCTTCGTTATCCCCAAGGTTATCTTTACCGTTATCAGCTCTGTCATTGCCGCTTACGGCTTCAGCCGCTTTAAGTTCAAGGGCCGTGACCTGATGTTTGGCATCATGATCTCCACCCTGTTCCTGCCGCAGGTCGTTCTGAACGTGCCCCAGTACCTGATGTACAACTCCTTTGGCTGGATCAACAGTCCCTTCTACCTGCCCCTGTGGGTGCCGACCCTGTTCGCCACTGAGACCTACTTCGTCTACCAGCTGGTGCAGTTCATGCGCAGCATCCCCCACGATCTGGACGAGGCAGCTGCCATCGACGGCTGCGGCCCGGTCAAGATCCTGTACAAGATCATTGCCCCGATGCTGAGCCCCTCTCTGGTAGCCTGCGGTCTGTTCCAGTTCATGTGGAGCTGCAACGACTACATGGGTCCCCTGCTTTATGTCCAGACCCCCAGCAAATACCCGATGTCCATCTTCGTCAAGCTGTCCATGGACGCTGACAGCGGTTTCAACTGGAACCGCATTCTGGCTCTCTCCCTTATCTCCATCATCCCGCAGCTGGTCGTTTTCTTCTGCGCACAGGATGCCTTCATTGATGGTATCTCTGCCGGTGCTGTCAAGGGCTGATGCCGCCCCGCAGCGCTGAATAATTTCTTCAGGCACACGGCTGCCCCGTACCACATTCAAGGGGTACGGGGCAGCCTTTATTTTGAAAACTGGACTCCCCTGCCCTTCTATTGGGTGATGAGGGGTTGTATGATAGAGAGCCTTCCCCGGAGGGGAAGGTGGCCGAGGCTCCGCCCGAGGCCGGATGAGGCGAGACTGTACCGCTATTACCCGTGTACGGGCTGCGGCGGCAAGGTTTGCCCTCATCAGTCCGCTGCGCGGACAGCTTCCCCCGATGGGGAAGCCTAAGGCAGCACCGCATAATTCCCGCCTTACGGCTTAAGCACCATTCCGGCGGCTGCGGCACTTAGAATTATGCGGTATTGCCCTAAAGAAAAAGCGCCCCTTGCGGAGCGCTTCCCTGTTCTTACTTATTCGCTCTCTTATAATACTGCCGGTACTGCTGCGGGGAAAGCCCCGTGGCATCCTTGAACACACGGCGGAAATGCGCGGTCGTCATAAAGCCGGTCTTTTCGGCAATATCAGAGATGCTCTCGTTGGATTTTTCAATCAGATTCTGCGCGGCCTTGATGCGCACACCGTTGATGTACTCGATCAGGCTGAGGTTGATGGACTTTTTAAAGAGGCGGCTGAGATAGTAGGGGCTGATATAAAATTGGTTGGCAATGCCGGTCAGGGTCAGCTTCTCCGCATAATGCTCAGCAATATAGGCCTGAATCTGGTCAACGATGTGGTTGCTTACGCGGCCGCTGTCGCCGCCCTTCTCCTGCTGCTGGCGGCAGAGTTCCTTCAGCTCAAGCAGCAGCGTTGCCAGCAGCATCTTGCGCATGGCATCGGCCTCGGGCGAGGTTTCCTCCTGCAGGGTAAGAAGCTGCTGCAGTATGCCTTGGATATGGTTCTGCTGCTTGACCGTGATGACCGAGAGCAGGTGGTTATGCTCCTCGCTCAAAAAAGAGAAGAAGTCCACATCCGGGAACAAATCGGTAATTTTATCGAGAAACTCGCGGCTGAAGTTGACCACGATGCGGCTGGACGCACCATCACCCAGCGCGGCAGTCTTATGGATCTGATTTTCACCGATCAGCACCACACTGCCCGCATTGACGATGTAGGCGGCATCCTCGATAAAATAGCGGCGGCTGCCCTCGATCTCATAGTAGATCTCATACTTATGGTGGATATGGAAGCTGGCCATCTCGTAGCCGGTATCACGGTCGACCCGGTCGATGAAAAAGTCCACATGGGGCGAGTAGACATATTCCAAAACCATACTGCTGCTCCTGACTGCCGCGGCGCGCTGCACCCGGCGTTTGGTTCTTGTTCTATTTCTAAGGATAGCACAATTTTTGCTGTTTTTCAAACTATTTTTATACAAATTTTCAATCATTTGGGGGTTCACTCATGAAAATCACGCTTGTTCGTTCTATGTCACGCAGCGCGGTGTTTGAGCTGGTCAATGACAGCTGCTATCGCGCCCCGGCGCCCTACACCGTCACGCTGGACGGTGCCGCCGTTTGCAGCGGGGATACGAACGTATTTTCGCTCTATTCTCTTGAGCCTGCCCATACCTATACCCTCGCTGTGACGCTGGACGGCGTGACCGACACGCTCACCTTCACCACCGCAGAGGAGAGCTTTTTTGTCGATGCCAGCCGTTACGGCCTTGTGGCAGACGGCGTGACTGACAACACCGCCAAGCTGCAGGCGGCGCTTTCCACCTGCCCGGCCGGCGGTACGGTCTATCTGCCTGCAGGCACCTACCGCACCCAGAGCCTCTTTTTGCAGAGCAATACGACCCTGTATCTTGAAAAGGGCTGCACGCTGCTCGGCGGCACCGACCGCCGTGACTACCCGATCCTGCCGGGCGTTCTCCCCTGCCATAACGAGAAGGACGAGCAGTATCTGGCCCTGTGGGAGGGCAACCCCCTTGACAGCTTTGCCGCGCTCATCAATGTGATCAACGCGGAGAATGTGACGATCACCGGCGAGGGAACGCTGGACTGCAACGCCCAGAACGGCGACTGGTACCAGAACCCGAAGCAGAAGAGGATCGCATGGCGGCCCCGCCTTTTCTTTACAAGCGGCGCCAAAAATGTTGTGCTGCACGGTGTGCTGGCCTGCAACAGCTACTCCTGGACGATCCACCCGACCTACTCCGAGAATATAGACATTTTGAACATCCGCATCCGCAACAGCTCCCAGAGCCCCAACACGGACGGCATCGACCCCGAGAGCTGCAAGAATGTCAACATCATCGGCAACCATGTCCATGTCGGTGACGACTGCATTGCGCTCAAGTCGAGCAAGCTGTTCCTTGGCATGAAACTGCATGTCCCCTGCGAGAATGTTATCATCCGCAACTGCTGCCTGAGCCGCGGTCACGGCGGTCTGGTCATCGGCAGCGAGATGAGCGGCGGCATCAAAAATATCACGGTGACCCAGTGCCTGATGGACCACACCGACCGGGGCTTACGCGTCAAGACCCGCCGCGGCCGCGGCAAATACGCGGTCATTGACGGGCTGGCTTTCCGCAATGTCGTGATGGACGGCGTTCAGACGCCCTTTGTCATCAACATGTTCTATTTCTGCGACCCGGACGGCCGCACCGACTATGTACAGACGCATGAGCCTCAGCCCGTGGACGATACGACCCCGACCCTCGGCAAGCTGGAGATGGAGCATATCGTGGCCACGGATGCCCAGTATGCCGGCTGCTGGTTCAGCGGTCTGCCGGAGCAGCCCATTGAGGGCGTGACGATGCGGGATGTGAAGATCAGCTTTGCACCCGATGCACGCCCCGGGCAGGCAGCCATGATGTGCGGCGCAGGCGCCAGCTGCAAGGTAGGCATCCACGCCGAGAATGTGCGCAAGATTGCACTGCACAATGTAGAAATTACCGGTTACGAGGGCGAGCGCCTGCAGCTGACCCATGTTGACCGCTATGAGGAGGACTGAACCATGACCCATGACGAAATTCTGACCACACTGGGCCGCTATGTAGATTACCTGATTGCCGGTTCCACCGCCGAGGCCCCGCTCTGGAACATTGAAAAGGTGCGCAGCGGCAAGCCGAACAAATGGAATTACATCGACGGCTGCATGATCACCGCCTGCCTGAGCCTCTACCAAACGACCGGGGACGAGAAGTTTCTGACCTTCTCCCGCAATTTTCTCGATTATTTTGTCAAGGATCACGGCGTCATTGAGACCTATGACCCGCAGGAGTACAACCTTGACAATGTGAATCAGGGCAAGAACCTGTTCACCCTCTATGACCTGACCGGCGAGCAGCGCTACCGCGATGCCATCGAGACGATCCGCAGCCAGCTCGAAACCCAGCCCCGCACCAAGGAGGGCAACTTCTGGCACAAAAAAATCTACCCGAATCAGGTCTGGCTGGACGGCACCTACATGGCCCAGCCCTTCTACATGGAGTATGAAACCCGCTGCAACGGGATGCACGGCTGCATTGACAGCTACAAACAGTTCATGAATATCCAGAAGCACATGAAGGACCCCAAAACCGGCCTGTACTACCACGGCTATGACGAGAGCCGCGAGATGTACTGGGCCGACCCCGTGACCGGCTGCAGCGCCAACTTCTGGCTGCGTGCCATGGGCTGGTTCCTTGTTGCGATGGTCGATGTGCTCGAGCGCATGGACGATATGCTCTATTATGAGTACCGCGCGATCATGTCGATGCTCAAAGACGCCGTGGACGCAATGATCGCGTTCCAAGATGCCGAGAGCGGCATGTTCTGGCAGGTCATCGACAAGGCCGGTGTGGAGGGCAACTATCTGGAGACCTCAGGCAGTGCGCTGTTTGCCTACGCCGTGCTGAAGGGTGTGCGCCTTGGCTACCTGCCCAAGCGGTACGCCGCCTACGGCGAGAAGGCCTTCTACGGCACCTGCGACCGTCATCTCGGCGTGGGCGCAGACGGTGCCCTGCAGCTTGGCGGCATCTGTCTGGTAGCCGGGCTTGGCGGCGCTACCCGCCGTGACGGAAGCCTTGCCTACTATTTCAGCGAGCCGATCGTTGAGAACGACGCCAAGGGTGTCGGCCCTCTGCTGCTGGCCTACACCGAGATCCTCGCCGCGCGCAAGAAGTAAGGAGGCTGCACCATGCCGAATTTTATTGTAGGTGCCCGCCTGCACGACTATGGCAAGGGCACGCCGGATGAGCTGTTCAGGCAGGTTTCTGCCGATGGCTTTGCAGCTGTGCAGCTTGCATATAAAAAATGCGTCCCCTCTGTAAAGAGCTACGCCGATGTGACGGATGCGCTGGTGGCCGAAACGGTTGCAGCCGAAAAGGCTCATCATATTCAGGTCGCCGTGCTGGGCACCTATGTCGAGCTGGCCATAAATGATGAGAGCCGACTTTGCAATGTTGCCGATTTCAAGAGCCAGCTGGCTGTATGCAAGGCGCTGGGGGCAGGCTGCATCGGCACCGAGACCACGGCCATGTCCAAACAGCCTGCCGGGACGACCCGTGCGCAGGCGCAGGAGCTGCTCTGCCGCAGTCTGGCAGAGATTTTGCCCGCCGCTGAGGCGCTCGGCGTTACCGTAGGCATCGAGCCTGTGACCTATCACAGCATGAACTCCGCCGCAGCCACGCGCCACATTCTGGACACGATGCGCAGCCCGAATCTGAAGGTCATCTTTGACATGAGCAACCTTGTATCTGCTGAGAATGTAGACGCACAGGACCGCATCTGGTACGATATGGGCGCACTGCTGGGGGATCAGATCGTGGCTGTCCATTTCAAAGGGCAGGCGTTTGCGCCGGACGGCAGCCTGCTGCACACCAGCTTAGAGGAGAGCCGCACCGACTATGCCGGGGCGTTTGCCATGCTGCGTCAGCTGCCCCAGCCCGCTCTTCCGGTGCTGCGCGAGGAGGCTGTGCCGGCCCGTGCGGCCAGCGACATCGCTTTTATGAAAGGATTTTTCTGATGGCTGAACTCGAAAGAAAAACACTGGTCGTGGACGAGAGCGGCCGCGGCGATTACCGCACCCTGACGGAAGCCGTGGCGGCCTGCGCCGAAACGCCGGAGCTGCCGGTGCGCTTCTACATCAAGCACGGCATCTATGAGGAGCGGCCCTTCATCGACCTAGCTGACTATATCATTGAGGGCGAGTACCGCAATGCCACCGTTATCACCGCCTCTGTCGGCGGCCGTGACCCTTGGCCGGGCGAGACCAAGACCGGCACCTTCCGCAGCGAAACGCTGTTTCTGGGCGGCGGCAAGGCGGTCGTGCGCAACCTGACCATCCAGAACAACGCCGGTGACGGTGCAAAGGCCGGTCAGGCGCTTGCCGTCTATGCTGATGCCAGCCGTGTGCTGATGGAGGATGTAAACCTCTACGGCAATCAGGACACCCTTTTCACCGCTCCCCTGCCCCTGCAGGAGCGTGAGAAGAACGGCTTCCGCGGCCCGCGCGAGAATGCCCCCCGGTTGGACACGACCCAGTATTACCGCCGCTGCACGATCCGCGGTAACATTGATTTCATCTTTGGCGGGGCCAATGCTGTGTTTGACAGCTGCCGCATCGAGCCGTGGCACCACAAGACCGGCATCTGCTACATCACGGCCCCCAGCACCCCCGCAGGCAAGCCCGGCTACCTCTTTATAGACTGCACCGTAGCGGGCAACTGCGCCCCCGGCAGCGTCTATCTGGGCCGCCCGTGGCGCGCTGACGCGGCCTGCTACTGGCTGGACTGCTCCCTGAGCGAGGAAGTCTGCGCCGGCGGCTGGGACAACTGGCATGACCCCGAGAACGAAAAGACCGCACGCTTCGGCGAATACGGCTCCACAGGCCCCGGCAGCGCCCCTGCGCGCGCCTTTGGCAGCGTGGATAGCATTGCCGAGGCGGATGCCCAGCGTGCAATGCTGGCGCGTTTGCGGGCCGAATTCGGGCTTGTATAAGCACCAACAATAAAAGCCATACGGAACAGGTGTACTCACCTGCTTCGTATGGCTTCTTTGCTTTTTCCTGCTGCCTGTTACGGCGTTCCTGCGGCAGGCTGACGGGTATAAAAAATGGGCGCTGCCCTTGCGGACAGCGCCCATAGTATTGCTTTTCAGAGCAAGAAATTACTTCTCGATCTTGGAAACAACGCCGGAACCAACGGTGTGGCCGCCCTCGCGGATAGCGAAACGCAGGCCCTCCTCCATGGCAACGGGGGTGATCAGCTCAACATGCATATCAACGTTGTCGCCGGGCATGCACATCTCAGTGCCCTCGGGCAGGGTGATGATGCCGGTAACATCGGTGGTACGGAAGTAGAACTGAGGACGATAGTTGTTGAAGAACGGGGTATGACGGCCGCCCTCTTCCTTCTTCAGGACGTAAACATGACCGTCGAAGGTGGTGTGGGGATGAACAGAACCGGGCTTGCACAGGCACTGGCCGCGCTCGATCTGGTCACGGTCAACACCACGCAGCAGGGCACCGATGTTGTCGCCAGCCTGAGCGAACTCGAGGCTCTTGCGGAACATCTCCAGGCCGGTGATGGTGGTGGTCATCTTCTCTTCCTTGATACCAACGATCTCCATCTGATCGCCGACGTGAGCAGTGCCACGCTCGACACGACCGGTAGCAACGGTGCCACGGCCGGAGATGGTCATAACGTCCTCAACGGGCATCAGGAAGGGCTTGTCAGCAGCACGGTCAGGAGTGGGGATGTAGGTATCAACAGCATCCATCAGCTCCCAAATGCACTTGTACTCGGGGGCGTTGGGATCGGTGCTGGTGCTCTCCAGAGCCTTCAGAGCAGAACCACGGATGATGGGGGTGTTGTCGCCATCGAAGTCGTACTCGCTCAGCAGCTCACGGATCTCCATCTCAACCAGATCCAGCAGCTCCTCATCGTCAACCATGTCGCACTTGTTCATGAAGACAACGATCTTGGGCACGCCGACCTGACGGGCGAGCAGGATGTGCTCACGGGTCTGGGGCATGGGACCATCGGTAGCAGCAACGACCAGGATAGCGCCGTCCATCTGAGCAGCACCGGTGATCATGTTCTTGATGTAGTCAGCATGGCCCGGGCAGTCAACGTGGGCGTAGTGACGCTTCTCGGTGTGGTACTCAACGTGAGCAGTGTTGATCGTGATGCCACGAGCCTTCTCCTCGGGAGCCTTGTCGATGCTGGAGTAATCCATGAAGTCGGCATCGCCCTTCAGAGCCAGGGTCTTGGTGATGGCAGCGGTCAGAGTGGTCTTGCCGTGGTCAACGTGACCGATGGTACCAATGTTGACATGCTCCAAAGAGCGGTCAAATTTTTCCTTTTCAGCCATTGGAAGTGTCCTCCTTTAATTAAAACATTTGGTAGTCTTGCGTAAGACTATCATACAAAATTTAAAGAGAAAAAGCAAGTCTATTTTATAAAGTATGACTTATAAAATCAGGCTTTGTGAGCGCGGTCGGCCATGATCTTGTCGGCAACACTCTTGGGAACCTGCTGATACTCATCAGGCTCCATAGAGTACTGGCCACGACCCTGCGTCTTGGAGCGCAGGTCGGTAGCATAACCGAACATCTCGGACAGAGGAACCAGAGCAGTAACACGAGCCGTGCCACCCTCGGACTCCTGATTGTTGATCTGGCCGCGACGGCTGTTCAGGTCGCCGATAACGTTGCCCATGTACTCATCAGGCACGATAACATTGACCTTCATGATGGGCTCCATGATGACGGGATCGCACTTCTTCATGGCATCCTTGAATGCCATAGAACCGGCGATGGAGAACGCCATTTCAGAGGAGTCGACCTCATGATAAGAACCATCCCACAGGGTGACCTTGACATCCACGACGGGATAACCGGCGAGAACACCCGCCTTCATAGCGCCCTGAATACCGTTGTCAACAGCGGGGATATATTCCTTCGGGATAGCGCCGCCAACGACACCGTTGACGAACTCATAACCCTTGCCGGGGTTGGGCTCCAGCTTGATCTTGACATGACCATACTGGCCCTTACCGCCGGACTGGCGGGCGTACTTGGTCTCCTGATTGGCTTCCTTGCGAATGGTCTCGCGGTAAGCAACCTGCGGAGCGCCAACATTGGCCTCGACCTTGAACTCGCGCAGCAGACGGTCGACGATGATCTCCAGATGGAGCTCGCCCATGCCGGCGATGATGGTCTGACCGGTCTCTTCATCGGTCCAGGTACGGAAGGTCGGATCCTCCTCAGCGAGCTTTGCCAGAGCAATGCCCATCTTCTCGGAGCCAGCCTTGGTCTTGGGCTCGATGGCAACGCGGATAACGGGCTCGGGGAAGTTCATGGACTCCAGAATGATGGGGTGCTTCTCGTCGCACAGCGTGTCACCGGTGGTGGTATTCTTCAGGCCGACAGCAGCCGCAATATCGCCCGCGTAAACGGTGTCGATGTCCTTACGGTTGTTGGCGTGCATCTGCAGGATACGGCCGATACGCTCGTTGTTATCCTTGACAGAGTTGTAGACGGTGGTGCCTGCGTCCAGCGTACCGGAGTACACACGGAAGAAGCAGAGCTTACCGACATACGGGTCCGTCATAATCTTGAAGGCCAGAGCTGCGAAAGGCTGGTCGTCAGAGGAGATACGATCCTCCTCCTCGCCGGTCTCAGGGTTGGTGCCCTTGATGGCTGCAACGTCGGTAGGAGCCGGCATGTAGTCAACAATGGCATCCAGCAGCTTCTGAACGCCGCGGTTCTTGTAGGAGGAGCCACAGACAACGGGCACGATCTCGTTGGAGATGGTAGCCTTGCGCAGAGCAGCCTTGATTTCTTCCTTGGTCAGCTCCTCGCCTTCCAGGTACTTCATCATCAGCTCTTCGTCGGTCTCGGCAACAGCCTCGATCAGCTTGTCATGGTACTCCTGAGCCTTCTCCTGCATATCCTCAGGAATAGGCTCAACGCGGACATCATTGCCCATGTCATCATAGTAGATGTCAGCCTGCATGTCGATCAGGTCGATGATACCCTTGAAAGTATCCTCCTGACCAACAGGCAGCTGGATGGGCACACCGTTGGCGTGCAGACGATCATGGAGCATCTGAACGCAGCGGTAGAAATCGGCACCCATGGTATCCATCTTGTTGACGTAGACCATGCGGGGAACCTTGTACTCGTCAGCCTGACGCCAAACGGTCTCAGACTGCGGCTCAACGCCACCCTTGGCGGCCAGAACGGTAACAGAGCCGTCCAGAACGCGCAGGGAACGCTGAACCTCAACAGTGAAGTCAACGTGGCCCGGGGTGTCGATGATGTTGATACGATGACGGTTCTTCTTGAAGAGAGCCGGATCGTGCTGAGTCTCGGTATGGCTCCAATAGCAGGTGGTAGCAGCAGAGGTGATGGTGATACCACGCTCCTGCTCCTGTTCCATCCAGTCCATCGTGGCAGCGCCGTCATGAACTTCACCGATCTTATGGTTAATACCGGTGTAGTACAGAATGCGCTCGGTGGTGGTGGTCTTACCTGCGTCGATGTGGGCCATGATACCGATGTTACGGGTCATTTGCAGAGATACATCTCTCGGCGTAGCCATGGCTTAAACCTCCTCAGACAGCTTATCAATAACGATAGTGGGCAAAAGCCTTGTTGGCCTCGGCCATCTTGTGCGTATCCTCGCGCTTCTTGACGGAACCGCCGACACCGTTGGTGGCGTCGATGATCTCAGCGGCCAGACGAGCAGACATGGTCTTCTCGCCGCGGGCGCGGCTGTAAGCGGTCAGCCAGCGCAGGCCGAGCGTCTCGCGGCGGGCAGGGCTGACCTCCAGGGGGACCTGGTAGTTAGCGCCGCCGACACGGCGGGTCTTGCACTCGAGGTTAGGCATGATGTTCTCCATAGCCTTCTCGAACATATCGAGCGGGTCGTTGCCGGTCTTCTCCTTCACGATGTTGAATGCATCGTAAACGATCTCCTGAGCAACACCTTTCTTGCCATCCAGCATGATGTAGTTGACCAGACGGGTGACAACCTTGGAATTGTAAATAGGATCGGCCAGAACTTCGCGTTTTGCGACATTACCTCTTCTGGGCATCTTTCTTCCCTCCTTCACATAGAATGATATCATCGGTACTCGAAAGTTAAGAAACTCCCGTTGTGCCACAAAAAAGGCGTTGGCCTATTTTATGGCGAAAAGATGTTTCCTTACTTCTTGGCACCGGCCTTGGGGCGCTTAGCACCGTATTTGCTGCGGGCCTGATTACGGTTCGCAACACCCTGCGTATCCAGAGTACCACGGATGATGTGGTAACGGACACCGGGCAGATCCTTGACACGACCGCCACGGATCAGAACAACGCTGTGCTCCTGCAGGTTATGGCCGATACCGGGAATGTAAGAGGTGACCTCGATACCATTCGTGAGGCGGACACGGGCAACTTTACGCAGAGCAGAGTTGGGCTTCTTGGGGGTCATGGTACGCACAGCAGTGCAGACACCACGCTTCTGCGGGCTGTTCAGGTTGGTGTACTCCTTTTTCTGGGAGTTGTAGCTCTTCAGAAGGGCGGGTGCAGTGCTCTTTTTGACCAGGACCTCACGGCCTTTGCGCACGAGCTGGTTAAAAGTAGGCATTTCTTTTCTCCTTTCTTCACTTATTGACGCGCTTTTTGCGGTTGCCGCGACCTTTAGGCCGCACTATTCCCCGCAACTCACGCAATGATTATATTACAGTATTCCGACTGAATTGTCAAGAGTATTGCCAAAAAAATCTTGAAAAAATCGTGCAATACGGAGAATTTTATTTTTTCAAAGCCAGCGGCCTCTTTCTGCCGCCTTCCGCAGGACTGCAGGCTGCTTTTGGAAGGCTTTGCGCGCCGCCCCTCCGGCAGCGGTGCGGTCGGCTTTCCCCAATGCAATGCACCAAATTGGCATCTTTTGTACATAATTCAGACATTTTTATACATATTTCACAATTTTTGTCCGAAAGAATCGTAGGAATGACAATACGGTTTTTATTGCACCGAGCGCGGGTTTTTGTTATACTATAGTTACAGGCAAGGTAACGATGAGCCTGCCGAAAACCTTTATTCAGCATGAAATTCAAGGAGGTATTGACAATGAAAAAACTGCTTGCCGTTCTCATTTCCCTGTGCATGGTATCCGCATTCGCTGTACCCGTTTTTGCAGACGCAAACAGCGATTACATCGCCGCAGTCAAGGCCTATCAGGCGCAGATTGCAGCCAAGGAAGCCGCTTATGTGGCCGCTGTCGATGCCTACTCTAAAAACGCAAAGGCAAAGGCTGACGCCGACAGCGCCGCGATCCTGAAGGCCGCCAGGGCCGCACAGGCAAAAGCCGATGCAGAGTGCCTTGCCGTTATCGCCGCAGGAAAAGCCGCACAGGCTCAGGCTGACGCCAGAGTAGCCGCCGTAATTGCCGCCGGAAAGGCCGCGCAGGCTTCCGCCGATCAGCGTGAGGCCGCCTACGCCAAAGCCGTAAAGGCATATCAGGATCAGATTGCAGCCCGTGAGGCCGCCTACATCAAGGCAGTTCTGGGCAAGTAACATCGCATACCTATTATTAAAGAGGAGCGCCCGCGGAGGGCGCTCCTCTTTTTGGTGTATTGCGTCTGTAGGGGCCGGGAATGCCCGGCCCGCTCATGTAAGGTGAACAGGCGCCTGCCGGAGAGGGTTGCGGGCCGCAGATGTGCGGCCCCTACAGGGCATCTTTCGATGAGGTGTGTTATGAAAAAATGTGCTGCAATTCTTGCATTTCTTATTTTTCTTACTGCGTGCGCTTCTGCCCCGGCGGGCAGCATCACCCCAACGCCTGACCCGACCGCAACACCTGTCATAACCCCGGCACCTACCGAGGCTCCGACAGCCACTCTGTCCCCGACGATGGCGTTGTACGAGGAAGTCTCCTTCGATGACTGGCGGGGCGATGCGGGCTGCCGGATGCCTGACTACACATTCAGCGCACCGCATAAGCCACAGCCGCAGCAGGGCGAAAAAGTTGTCTGGCCCACCGAGGGCGTGACGCTCCGTTACTCGGCGGATTCGCTGGAAGAAGTGGCGGAAATTTTCCACACGACGGTGGAAAACATAAAAGAGCTGAACCCGGACTGGCAGGATAACTATAGCCGCAACGGCGGACGCTACTGGAACCTGAAAGTGCAGGCTGAGCCCTACACAGTGCCTGAGAACAATGTCGTCACCGTCACAGTCAATGCGCCATGGGTCGAGGGTTACTACGACCGCACAGAAGTCAGCGATGTTCCGGCTTCGCTGGACAAGCAGGCCCGGGCTGCGCTGGCCTCGGCGTATTACTTTCAGTACCATTGGTTTGGGATGCATGCGGGCTTTATGCCCTTCGAGTCTGTGGAGGGCTTGCCGGGATGGCTTCGGGGCTATGCGACGGACGGCGCGTTCTACACAAAGTTCTCGGAGTTCAGCAGCTTTCTGCACACGGTCTATTCCGATGCTTGGATCAATGATATGCTGAGCATGGAGCCCGCGCCTTTTGCGGAGGGCGAGAATGACACGATCCTGACGATAGATGGTGACCGCGGCAGTAATATTGCTTACTGCGGGCATGTCTTTACGGAGCCGGAATTACAGCCTGACGGCAGCCTTACATTTTATCAGGTCGTGCTGACTTGTGAGAGCGAGGACTTCGCGGGCTGGGCAGGGGATGACCCTGTTGTGCCTGATACAGCCACGCTGAGCCCCGTTCGCCTCATCCCCACCGAGGACGGCTGGCGGGTGGATGAATTGGAGCTGCCGAATTAAATGCCTGCAGGGGCCGGGCAGGCCCGGCCCCTGCAAAGCAATGACTTTTCACGCTGCAATTTAGATGAAAAACAGGACTTCTTTCCCCGAAAACCATGCACTCTGTTGAAAACCCTCCCGGTAAACGCTACTTTC